>Ga0209515_10002235_pt1 | contig 30251 bp, 26 predicted proteins | sample Subgroupgradi54m_FD_187454 | JGI IMG/M metagenome (GOLD analysis project Ga0209515, IMG submission 187454) | Subsurface groundwater microbial communities from S. Glens Falls, New York, USA - GMW60B uncontaminated upgradient, 5.4 m (SPAdes)... ... | reverse complement strand
GGTTTTAATTTTAAAGAATAATCAAATACGGGGAATATTGCTGGTTTCCTCGATAAATTTTGCTTTAAAGTCTGAAGAGGCACAATCTTCCATTATCTACGCCTTTCAAAATCTTTTAAATTCCCTAGATTTTTCCTGCCAGATTATAATCCAATCAAGAAATTTGAATATTACTCCCTATTTAGACATCATTAAAGGGTTGGAAGAAAAACAAACCAATGAATTATTAAAAACACAAATTTCCTCGTATGGTGAATTTATAAAAGAACTAGTTAAAGGAGAAAATATTGTGACAAAAAATTTTTATGTTGTTGTTCCATACACATTAGCAGAAATATTAGGGGTTAGATCTATTGGAAAACAGAATAAATTGAATGAACAAGATTTTGAAAAATGCAAAACTCAACTTTGGCAGAGAATGGAATTTTTAGCCAGCGGACTAAAAAGGTGCGGATTGGATGCCATGCCCTTAATAACCCCGGAATTAATTGAACTGTTTTGGTCAATATATCATCCTTCAGAAGCAGAAGCCGGATATTACCCGGAAATTTTACCTGAACTATTGAAGTAGATAAAAATGTAAAAATCAAAATGGAAAATGACAATTCAAAGTTTAAAAATGAATTTAAAACACGACTGTATAGCTGGGTTTTAAGATTAATTAAGTTTATAGATAAATTACCTAAAGATTCTACTTGCCAAGTAATGGGAAAACAACTATTGCGCAGTGGTACAAGTATTCTTGCTAACTATGTTGAAGCAAACTCTGCTAGCTCTAGGAAAGATTTTACAAATTTCTTTACACACTCTTTAAAATCTGCGAATGAGTCAAAGGTTTGGCTCACCCTACTAAGAGACACTAATAAAGGAGATAAAAATGAATTAAAATTATTAATTGATGAATTAATTGAGATTTCCAATGTTATTGCTTCAAGTATATTAACATTAAAAAATAAAAAGTAATTTTGATTTTTGATATTTGCATTTTAAACTAATACTATGGATTTACCTTTTTTTAAAAAAAAAGAGAAAGGAGCAGAATTTCATCTCACTGAGGCTAAGATAGATGTAAAAGACATTATTGCTCCTTCGTATATTGGCATAAACCAAAACAACATAAAATTAGGAGATAAAATTGCCAAATCCTATTTTATTTTTTCCTATCCAAGATACCTAAATACCGGCTGGCTTTCTCCTATTATCAACTTGAATGTGCCAATGGACATATCTTTTTTTATATATCCTATTGATAACAAACTGATTTTAAAAAAATTAGTGTCTAAGGTCACCATGGTGTCTTCTGAATTGTTAGAAAGGCAGGAAAAGGGGCTTATCTCAGATCCTGCTTTAGAAACCGGTTATCAAGACATCGAAAATCTGCGAAACAGAGTAATAACCGCCCAGGAAAAAGTATTTAAGTTTGGCCTCTATATTACCGTTTACGAAGACACCGAGGAAATAATGAAAGAAACCGAGGTTAATTTACGGTCTATTTTTGAATCCCGTTTAATTTATATAAAACCGGCTCTATTCAGGCAACGAGAGGGGCTTATTTCAACCAACCCCTACGGATTAGATTTAATTTCGGTGCATATGCCAATGAACACTGATCCATTATCAACATGCTTTCCTTTTATTTCTTTTGATTTAAGTTCTAATGAGGGAATTTTATACGGCATTAACGGCCACAATAGCTCTCTTGTTTTATTTGACCGATTTAGTTTGGAAAACTCTAACTCGGTTGTTTTTGCAAAATCGGGATCTGGCAAATCGTATGCTATAAAACTGGAAATTTTAAGATATTTAATGTGGGACGTTGATGTCATTGTCATAGATCCAGAAAATGAGTATGAATTTTTGGCTAATGCGGTAGGAGGAGAATTTTATAAAATATCTTTGAATTCACCAAGCCATGTCAACCCCTTTGACTTGCCCCTGCCAGGTCCCGACGATGATCCAGAAGATATTTTACGGTCAAATATCATAAATCTAGTGGGCTTGTTTAGAATAATGCTGGGAGGACTGACTACTGAAGAAGACAGCATTTTAGACCAGGCATTGGCAGAAACGTATGCCATAAGAGATATTACCTCAAAATCTGATCCTGCTACATGGCAGAATAACACACCCTTAATGTCTGACTTTGCTGAAGTTTTAGAAAATATGGAGGGGACGGGATCATTGGCAAAGCGCCTTAAAAAATTCACCACAGGGACTTTTGCCGGATTTTTTAACCAGAAATCGAATATAACTATTAATAATAGATTTATTGTTTTTGGAATTAGGGATATGGAAGAGTCTTTAAAACCTATCGCTCTATTTATCATCATGAGGTATGTTTGGAATATTATTAGATCTGAATTAAAAAAGAGAATTTTAGTTATTGATGAGGCGTGGTGGCTGATACAATCAGAAGATGGCGCTTCGTTCTTGTTTGGAGTTGTAAAAAGGGCAAGGAAATATTGGCTTGGAGTTACAACGATAACCCAAGACGTGGAAGATTTTATGCGATCTTCCTATGGAAAATCCATTATTACCAACTCATCCCTGCAGCTTTTATTAAAACAATCGCCAGCCGCCATTGATGTGGTGAAAAAAACGTTTGACCTGACTGACCAAGAAAAGGCGCTCCTTTTGGATGCTACGGTTGGAGAGGGGCTTTTCTTTGCAGGCAAAAAACATGTTTACATCAGCATAAGAGCCAGTTATACCGAAGATCAAATAATAACAACGAATCCGGGAGAAGTTGAAAAAATCAAAGAGGCAAGAAGAAAATTAATAACACCCCAGATTTAAAAAATATGATAATATATATAAAGGCCAGTTAAAAAAGATTTTTATGAATTCAAAAAGGCACCCGCTAAAATATATTTTTAAAAAATCGAGTAGAAACGGCTTAGCTGTGAGAATTTTATTTGTAATAGTTATTCTTTTTTTAGCTCAAAGCCAACCTGTTTTTGCATTAGAATTACAATACCCCCCCCTTAACGCATTTGGCGCTCCAAATTTAAATGATCAAAGCCTAAATGGCGGACGGGGGCCTCTTTTGCCCGAATTTATTTACTACTGGTTTGTTTTTGCAATAGTGGTAGCTGGAGCAATAGGCATTTTGCAAATAGTTTTTAGTGGTTTAAAAATAATACTATCTGCCGGTAATCCTGGGGCAATGAGTGAAGCGAAAGAAAGGATACTCAATTCTATTTTAGGAATAATCCTTTTAATGTCTTCTTTTATTATTTTAAGAACCATTAATCCAAACTTTATAACTCCGACCCAATCAATTCTACCAATAAAAGAAGGAGTTTATTTTACCGACGGCAGCAACTATAAACAAGCTTCGTCATCGGTGGCCGATCTAGATGCAATTGATTTAAGTGAGATGCAGTTAGATAATATAAACCTTGTTTATTTTTGTAAAGGTAATGATAAACATATATTACTTTGGCTATATAGCGGGACAAATTTTAACCGCGCAGGTGATGATGATGTAAGTGATACAATTGTTTTACCGTGCAGTACTCCTCAATCACCTAATCCTATAAGTCTTAGTGGCAGTGAATATTTATCATATCGCTACCAGCCTTTAGATACCGGCGTTTATTATTATAGAACAGAAAATTGTACTGGATTAGCTACTTGCGCTTCTAATGATTCTTGCGCTCAAAAAACGGATGGCGACATACCTAACTTTGATACTAATGATAATTTCAATAATCAGGTCAACTCCTTTAGAATTATCACTAATGGACAAAATAAAACTTACGTAGTTTTAACGAAAAAATATAATAACGAGGGAGAATGTAGTGAACCATATCCATACACTACAGACTCTAATGGTAATTTAAATTATGTATTCGATGATGGTACAATAGGTAGTTTAACTGGGGGTAACTTACAAAGCGGGTTTAGGGGTGTTTGCGTGGGTAATAATCAAAGCACAATTGTGCCATTAAAAAACGATTTAAATGGAAATGATTTTAACCCTTATTCTATACACATAAAACAAGAAGCCCCAATATACCCAAACAGCCATGTAGTTTATCTTTTTAGTAATCATTTATACGTAGAATTAAGTAAAAATGAAATTGGCTATCATTATACATACCCAAATCAACAGTCCTCTTCAATAACCACCCTTAGATGTGATCCTGACACTAGACGGTGTGTGGATGACCCCAATGGTACAGCAACAGATTGTAATGCGACTGGCGATGCTTGTACACCTAGCGACCATAATGATATTAATCTTGATAATTTACTATCAAGACCTCCAGCAGATGTAATACAAGGCACCTGGACGGCTAACGATGCCCCCCCTACAGAATGCACAGCTGCTGACCAAGATAACACCGGCAACCGAAGGGTATGTATAAATAAAATAGAGTCTAATTCAAATTTTAATATTATACTTTATGCTCAAGCCCAAAAAACAGCTACGGGTAGTAATATTGCGAGATCTTGTAAAATTTTTTCTAATGGGTTAGATGATACTGACGTAAATAATATTGATCATAATTTTAAAGACCTTGTTGATGAAACTCAATACGGCGAGAATCTAGATGAAAAAAATTATAAAAATTACATATATAGGATGGATATTATTCCGTATCCTTATTAGATATAGCTAATTCAAAACCACAGGCACGTGCCTGTGGTTTTGATAAAAATAAAGTTTAACGCAAACTAATAACCACAGATTTATCAAGCCCCTCGCCCTGACTTGCTGTGATAATATCTGGCCTTTGAGCCAATTCCATATGAATAATTCGCCTTTCGTAAGGTGACATTGGGGGCAGAATTTTATTCTTTTTAGTTAAAAAAACTTCGTCAGCTGACTCTTTGGCTAAATTTTTAAGATAGTCTATTTTTTTCTTTTGGTAATCATTGATATCTAACTTTAGGTAGAAGTTTTTCTGCAACTTTTTATTTAAAATCATCTTTAAAACCCGCTCTAACTCTATTAAGGTTTTACCGTTTTGGCCTATTAAAAACTGCGGTTCTTGCATTGTTATATCTACATTAACCAAATCATGGGTTAATTGAGTTTCTTTATCTTTAATTTCAGAAGAATGTAAATCTAAGGTAAAATCACCTATGGTCATTTTAGATAAAAATTCACCTACTGTTTCTTTGATTATTTTAATTTCCTCCTCTGTTGTCATTTTTTATTATTAAATACTGTTGGATTACTGAAAAAACTCCGCTGACTATCCAATATAATCCCAAAGCAGAAGGCAATTTAAAAAGAATCGCTATGGTAATAAATGGGAAAAAATAAACCATCTGCTTTTGAACCATCGATGAAACGTCGTTGCTTTTTTTCTGGTTTTTATCGGTTTTAGGTAAAAGCATTTTTGTTTGGACAAATTGGGCAAGGCCAGCTAAAACAGCAAAAACGATATTAGGTCCAGACAAGTCAATTAAGCCTAAAAATAAAGGGTTAATATGCCCTGGATTTGGAATAAAACTATATAAATGTAATAATTCTTCTGGCTTTAATCCAAAACTAAACACCCTATATAAAGCTATTAATATAGGGAGTTGCACCATAATTAAAAAAAGGCCGCTAAATGGGTTTATTTTTTCCTTTCTATAAAGCTCTAAGGTTTCTTGTGCCTGTTTTTCTTTATCGTTTTTATATTTTTTCTGTATTTCATTTATTTTCGGCTGCAGTTTTTGTATAACTCTTTGCGAGTTTAAAGCCTTAACTGAAAGAGGGTAGAGAGCAAATCGTATAATAATAGTTACTATAATAATAGATAAGCCAAAATCGTGCAGGGGAAAATAGTCATACACTAAAACCAAAAAGTTAAAAATGGGCCTGTATAAAAATAAATCAAATATATTAATTAGAAATTCAAACATTATTTTATATTGCACTATATGAGTTTAATAAATAAAACCTTATTTATTAAACTCATTTTATTTTTTTAAAAAAACTGGAAACTGTTTTTTGCATTTCTGAAAAATCTTTATTTAATATTCCAGGTAGGGTAATAACCACCACATCTAAAGATTTATTATCTTTTAAATCTTTAAGGTTATCTGCAACTACCTTCCTTAACCTTCTTTTTATTAAATTCCTTTTAGTAGCTTTATTTGAAACTTTTTTACTAACAATAAAACCAAACCTGTTTTCATTAAAGCGATTTTTAAGGAATTTAAATATTAAAAAATCGCTTTTTATTGTTTTACCATTCTTAAAAACAGAATCAAAGTCTTTCTTTTGAGTTAACCTGTTTTTCTTGGGTAGCATATTTACACAGAGAGTTTTTCCCTACCCTTTCTTCTCCTATTCTTTATAACCTTTTCACCATTTTTACTCCTTTTCCTAACCAAAAAACCGTGTGTTTTTTTCCTTTTTCTCTTTTTGGGATTATAGGTAAAGCTCATATTTTCTTTTTAATTATAATTCTAATACTGCCCTTAGTATATTACAAAAAATCCCCCCAGTCAAAGGTTTTATGATTAAAATTATATAAAAATATTTTCACTTTTTAGTAAATATTGCAAAATATTTATTGTGCGTCTATATTAAAGGATACCACACAACTTATCCACAGCTTAATAACAGATGGGACTATTTTACCTTCATTTGACATAAAACTCGTAAAGAGCGAAATTAATTTATATTACCTTGCGACTTACCTGTTGGTGGGTAGGTTGTAGGTTAAAGCCCGATAGATTTCTATTATTAAGATTAATTTATTTAATAGACCCACTAATTAAAGAATTTCCTACTAAAATCGCAACATTTCAACTGCAAATTCGCCATATTTTTTTACCGCGCCACAGAGGGTGCGCTAAAAAATTCTATCAAATTTTCGTTCTGAAATCTTGCAATTTTACCAACGGAAATCTTTAATTAGTAGATCTAATTTTAAAAACTATGAATAACAATGAAATTTGGCAGTCTGTCTTAGCCCAAATGCAACTTCATATCTCTAAAGCAAACTTTTCAACCTGGTTTCAAAATACAGAAATTACATCTAAAGATAATGGCAAGGTTGTAATATCCGTTCCTAATGTATTTTGTAGAGAGTGGCTTAGTAATAAATATTATAAATTAATACTTAAAACTATATATGATATAGATAATTCTGCTAAAGAGTTGGAGTTTGTTATTAATGCTCAACCTGTTAAAAGCTTCGATCCAAAGATACTAGAAAATGAAAAAAATGATATAGATCAATTAAAATTTGACGAGTTTAAAATTAATAAAGAAACTAACCTTAATCCTAAATATACGTTTGATAATTTTATCGTCGGATCGTTTAATGAATTAGCCCATGCAGCTGCTTTAGCAGTTTCTGAAAATCCAGGACATGTTTATAACCCACTTTTTATTTATGGGGGCGTTGGATTAGGAAAGACCCATTTAATGCAGTCTATTGGCAATAGAATAATTGAGAGCCCTAAAAAAAAGAAGGTAAAATACATAGCTTCCGAAAAATTGATATCTAATATAGTTTCAGCTATTAGGTCTAATACTATGGAGTCTTTAAAAAATAGCCTATCTAATATTGATGTGTTAATTGTAGATGATATGCAGTTTATATCTGGTAAGGTTAAAACGCAAATTGAATTTTTTCATATATTTAATTCTTTATACGAAAAAAATAAGCAAATTATATTATCTTCAGATAAACCGCCAAATGCTATTCCAGAGCTAGAGGAAAGGTTAAAATCAAGATTTGAAGGGGGTATGATGACTGATATTGATTATCCAGATTATGAAACAAAATTAGTTATTTTAAAATCTAAGCTTCAAGAAAAAAACTTAAAACTGCCAGATGATGTTTTAGAATATATGGCCCTTAATATTAAGAAAAATATTAGAGAATTAGAGGGAGCTTTAAATAATTTGTTAATTTACTATAAATCAACAAATAATATCCCTAACTTAGAAATAACAAAAAAACTATTAAAAAGTTTTATTTTTTCTCCTTTTGATGTTACTAATTATAAAAAAATAATAGAAACGGTGGCTAAGTTTTATAATTTAGAAGAAAAAAACCTACTAAACCCCACTAGGAGAAAAGAAATTGTTAAACCAAGACAAATAGCTATGTTTTTACTTAGGAAAGAATTAAAATACTCATTTCCAGATATAGCAAGAAAGTTTGGAGGTAAAGACCATACAACAGTTATTTATGCCTATAAAAAAATAAATCAAGAAGTTGAAGAAAATAATAAATTAATGAATGAAATAAACCTAATAAAACAAAGAGTATATAGTGGATAACTATAGGTAAAAACAATGTAATAAAATAGGTATTATAAAAAATAAAAATTATTACACTTAAATTAAATTATTTGTATCTATATTTTAAACAAACTTATCAACAGTTTATTTTTACAGGATTAAGAATAAATTAAATAAAAAAATAAAACACTAACTATAACAACTAATATTTAAATATTAATTATGAAAGTAGAGGTTTTAAAAGAAAATTTAAAATCGGGACTCAATATTACAGAAAGGGTTGCTGGGAAAAATTTATCATTGCCTATTTTGAATAATATTTTAATAAACACAGAAGATAGTTTTTTAAATTTAATTTCAACAGACTTAGAGATAGTTATTAAGTTGTGGATTTTATCTAAAATTTTAAAAAATGGTAAAGTTGTTGTTCCGGCTAGGCTTTTCTCTGGATTTATATCATCTTTACCTAACGAAAAAATTTTAATTGAGTCAAAAGATAATAATTTAAATATAGAGTGTAATAATTTAAAAGCTAATATTCAAGGTTATAATCCAGAAGATTTCCCAATAATACCAGAATTTAATAATGTTGATTATTTAGAGGTTGATAATGAAAAGTTGTGCCAAAGTATTTCTCAAGTTGTTGATATACCAATAAATTCTCAGTCTAGGCCAGAAATTTCAGGAGTTTATTTTAATTTTTTTAAAAATAATATTAAGGTTGTATCAACGGATAGTTTTAGATTAGCAGAAAAAATTATTACACTAGAAAAACCTGTTAAAAAAGAACAATCATTTATTTTACCTCAAAGATCTGTAAGGGAAATTTTAAACATTTTAGATGGGAAAAGGGGTGTAATTAAAATATTTTTTTCTAATAACCAAGTTTTATTTGAACTTCCAATGGAAGAGATAAAACACCCTTTAATACAGATTATATCTCGGTTAATAGATGGGGAATACCCTAATTACCAAGATATTATTCCTAATAAATTTAAAACAAGTGTTATATTAAAAAAGGATGAGTTTTTTAACCAAATTAAAACAGCGTCACTATTTTCAGATAAAAATAACGAGGTTAAAATTTTAGTAAATAAGGAAAAGGGGGAGGTTGAGATTTTATCTAAAAACCCAAATATTGGAGAAAATAAATCAACTATTTTAGCAAAAATAGATGGAGATTCTATTAGTATGTCTTTTAATTATAAATTCTTAATAGATGGGTTATCTAATATTAAGAGCTCTGAAGTTGTTTTTGATATTAGTAAAGAAGAGGGTGCTTGTGTTTTAAAACCAGTAGGAGACTTTAGTTATATCTACGTTGTGATGCCTATTAAATCAATACAATAAAGGTAGTGATTATTTGTTGATATAGTTATTTACTCCAGCCTCCCAATTAATATACATTGGGTCATCAGCTGGATTTTGTTTTGGAGGTCCTAAGGGATTATCTCTATTTATATAGTATAAAATTTCATGGTTTTCTCCTTGTGGTAATTGTCCTAATAAAACGGGGTTTGTATTTTGTATGAGGTCTGGCTTAGTGAAATTTTCTACCTCGTGAGACGTTATTATTTTAGTCATAACTTTATTCCATATTGGAGCTGCTATTCCAACTCCCTCGTCTTTTGTTGGAGAGTTGTCGTTATTGCCAACCCACACCCCAATAGTTGCAAATGGAGTATATCCCAGCGTCCAACCATCATTGAAATTTTGAGTCGTACCGGTTTTAGCAGCGACTTCATATCCTGGAATGTATAGTGGGGAGTTAAAGCCAAATATAGGGGCCCTGGCGTTATTATCTGACAAGACATTATTAATAAGTCTTGCGACTTGGGTGTCTAACACTTTTGTTGGCTGAGCTTTATTTTCTTCAATAATATTTCCATTACTATCTTCTATTTTTAAGATGCTTATCGGTTGTGTTTTTAGTCCCTCTGTTGCAAAAACACTATACGCTGATGTCATTTCCAATAAATTAACTTCTCCCCCTCCCAACACCAAAGATAACCCATATCTATCTGGTTCATTGAGACTTGTAATGCCAAAATCCTTAGCTGTTTGTAGGGAGTTATTTAATCCAGCTAAGTATAAAACTTTTACTGCAGGTATATTAAGAGACTCATCTAATGCTGTTCTTAAAGAAACAGGACCCCTGTTATTTCCATCGTAATCTTGGGGATGGTAACAATCTAATCCATATTGGTCTTTTTCTTGATTGCCATTGGGGCTGCAATTTGGGTTAAATTCAGTCTTAGCGTCCCATAAAATAGTATCTGGTGTATACCCTTGTTTAAAAGCTGTTGCATAAACAATAGGCTTAAAAGAAGATCCTGGCTGTCTCTTACCTAATATCGCAACATCGTATTCAGGATTAAATAAACAGGTGCTACTGCCTTTTTCATCACATCCTAAAGGATAAGATTTGCCAAAAAAATCTTTAGATCCTATTAAGGCTAAAATTTCTCCCGTTTTAGGGTCTATAACAACAACAGCTGCATTGTTAGCTTTCTTATTTTTAAGCTGTTGATCAGAATCTTTTAAAACCTGTTCTGCGTAGCTTTGTAGGTCCCAGTCTATGGTGGTATATACTTTCAATCCCTTTTCTCTTAAATTATCTTCACCGTATTTATCATTGAGGTATTTTTGCACATACATGACAAAATGGGGGGCTTTTATAGGTGTTGTGATTTCTGAAAAATTTATTTTTTCCTGCTTAGCTTGTTTTAGTTGGTCATCTGTTATAGATCCTAAATCTTTCATTCTCTGTAATACATAGTCTTTTTTAGTCAAAAGCTCGTCTTTGTGCGATCCATAAGGAGAATAGTAACTTGGAGCTGGTATTAAGGCGGTTAAGGTAGCGGCTTGGGCCAACGATAAGTCAGAAGCTGGTTTATTAAAGTACGCTTGGCTGGCAGCTTCTGCTCCATAGGTATTCTGCCCAAAAGGGATTTTATTTAAATACCAATCTAATATTTGGTCTTTAGAATATTTTTTTTCTAATTCTATACTTAAAACTATTTCTCTCACTTTTCTTTCAATGGTTTTTTGGGGGGTCAAGTAAACAGACCTAATAAGCTGTTGGGTTATGGTTGATCCTCCCTGGCTTTTAGATTGAGATGTTAAATCAACCAAGAAAGACCTAATTAATCCTTGTACATCAACCCCCCCATGCTCGTAAAACCTGGCATCTTCAGAAGCTATAACAGAATGTTTTAAATTGTCTGAAATTTTATCAAAGGGAACGATGGTTCTTTTTTCTTCTCCAAAAATATTATATAAAAGAACTTTTCCTGTCCTGTCATATATTTTAGTAGATTGTATAAATGGTGATTCAGTAAATGCTTCCGGTCTTGGTAGATCCCAGGTGTAATAAAAAAATAGCCCCAACATTAAAACCAGAGAAGTTAATAATAAAAGGGTTGAATATTTTAATATTTTAAGCGCTTTTTGTAGTTTTTTATTTTTAATCATTAGGGCATAGAATTAGAAGTAATCCTGTACTCTTTTTATAACTATTTCTAGGGTAAAAATCAATATTTAAAACAAAAGCCCCTCATGAGGGGCTTTTGTTTTATTATTAATATTTTATTCTTCTTCTGTTTCTATACCATCCTCCTCCTCGTCTTTTTTCGTATCATCATCTGTGCTTTCATCTATATTTTCATCCGTTTCCTCTTCTTCGTCTATCGCGCTATCATCCATGTCATCATCACCTTGATTTACTAGTTCATTTAAAAGATCCTTTTCCATACTAATATTATATTATTTTTTTAAGAATTAATTTTTTTAAAGACCTTTACTCTTTATGCATTGTTCTATTATATTTTTTCAAGATTTATTGTCAAGTCTTCACCCAAAATGACGTTGATAATATTTATTTTTCAAGTTTTTATTAACTCTCATTTAGATTTATTCTTTAAGCTTATATCTCAGATGTCATTTTGGGTGAAGACTCAACTCTTCACTTTGTTGATAACTTTTCTTGTTTTTGTATAGTTATAATCATTTTAAGGTGAAGAGTCAATCCCTACTTTTCCACACCCTAATTATTTAAAATTAAAGCTATTAATTAATCCACAAAGAGCTACCCCTAAAGCGTCGGCAGCATCATCTTTTTTACGATTTTTTTTCTTAGGATCAAAACTGCTTAAATCTAATAATTCTTGAGTCATTTTCTGCACCTGTTTTTTTTCGGCTCTCCCATATCCTACCACAGACATTTTAACCTGCAATGGAGTGAATTCAAAAATTGGAATATCTTTTTGGGCTGCTGCTAATAGAACAACCCCCTTGGCCTGACTGACCGGCATAACAGTTTTTAAATTCTTAAAAAAATAAAGGCTCTCAATAGCCATTATTTCGGGTTTGTATTTTTTGATTAACAAACTAACTTCCCGATAAATGATACATAGTCTTTTACCATTCTCTTCTGTTTTATCTGTAATAATGCAACCAAAATCTATTACCTTGGGCTTTTGCCCTCCCCCTTGTCCTTTTATAATGGCAAATCCCGTTGTTGCTGTTCCTGGATCTATGCCTAATATGATCATAATTTAAAGTGTAAATATCAAAATGTAAAGTTACAATGTAAAATGATAAAAATTCATCAAGAATTTTAACTCATTAAAATTCTTGATACCTTAATATTTGATTTTTAATTTAATCTTTTAGATTTGAATAAATTTCCTGGACATCATCATTCTCGTCTAATGCTTCAAAAAGCTTTTGGCAAGATTCTTTTTCTTTTTCATTTAAACTTACATCTTCTTTAGCAATCCATCCCAATAAAGAAGATTCAATTTTAACACCCTTGTCTTCTAATAATTTCTTAATTTTTTCCAAATCCTCTGGTTTGGTGTGGATATAAAGAAAATTATCTTCTTGTATCACATCTTCTGCCCCAAACTCTATAGCTAATAATTCTAATTCTTCTTTTTGGTTGTTTTGTAATTCAATAGCTATTATACCTTTTCTGTCAAACATCCATTTTACAGCTCCCTCTCCAGCCATTTTCCCCTGATATTTGTTTAATATATTTTTTATTTCATTCAAAGCCCTGTTTTTATTATCGGTAATACCTTCTATTATTAAAGCAACTCCTCCTGGCCCAAAACCTTCTATTGAAATGCTTTCTAATATTTCTCCAGCCAATTCACCGGCACCTTTTTTAATAGCCCTTTCAATGTTTTCTTTTGGCATATTAAATTCTCTCGCCTTCTCTATTAAGGTTTTAAGCTTGTAATTAATTAAAGGGTCTTTACCTCCTTCTTTTGCGGAAATGGTAATAACCTTACCTAATTTAGAGAATATTTTACCCTTTTTAGCATCATTGGCGTCTTTCGTTGCCTTAACTGTTTTAAAATGACTATGTCCTGACATGCGAATTTATGAGCACCCCGCCCTCTAAGCTGATATTATTAGGCAAAATACTTTTTATATGATTAATTTAATATTTCTGACTTTTTATACTCCGCTAATTGCACAGAGGGCGGGGTTAAACTCTCTTTGTTCGTTTAAATTTTAAAAATAAAATTATTCCTCCAGACACTAATATCAATAATAATGATATTAAAAATATAATAAAGGGAGTGTTTTTATTATCTGAGTCTATGGCCGCTGTAGTAAAAGCTACATTATTTTTATTACCAGTTTTTTTTGATTCTGTCAAAACTTTTTCTTTTGATACACTGGCTTTAGATTCTGTTTTTATATAGCCAGTGCTATTTTTTGCCCTAGGCGTTCCGCCTAAATCTTTGCTGGTCTGCCACAAGCTATTATTAGTTCTTTCCATGGTTCTTTTTGTTACATTATCTCCTGCCAGCCAACTAGAAGGAGACGTAGCCTCATCAATAACGTTTCCTAATGTATCATACAGCTTTATATCCATCCCACCATTATTTAAAGCGCCTTTATATATGAGGTCAGCTTTTATGTCTGGTAGAGAAGTATCATTTGTTCTTTCTAGTAAATAAAAATTACCAGCTCCAATTTCACCCTTTAGAGATATTTTTAGTTTGTCGTCTGAAGACTTTATCGTCCAGCCAGATACATTTATAGTTTGATCAGTTGTGTTTAGTAATTCTATCCACTCGTCGTTAGCTGAACTACTTGTTCCCATCCAAGCGATTTCATTAATTACAACAGCAGACTCTTTAGCATACACTGCATAATGGTAATAAAAAATAGAAGAGGATATAAGAATGCACAGCAGAATAAATCTGTTACTCATTCACAAAATATAAATAGTGATTTGTTGGGTGTATTTTAAAGCCAACTTTTTGATATAAGCTATTAGCTGCTAATCTTTGCGGGTTGGTAGTAAGCTCTACAGTGTCCATGTCTTGTTTTTTTGCCCAATCTAATAATTGTAAAAGTATCTCTTCTCCGTACCCCTTGCCCCTGTAAGCTGAGTCTACAATCATATCTTCAATAACCGCCTGCCTTCTTAAAAGGGTTTGGCGGGGGAATATCCAGCCCATTCCTATTAATTTGTCACCATCATACTTTTTAGCTATAAATCCGTCTAAAATAGCTTTATAGAGCGATTGTTCATTTACTACAGCCGAAGGATCTAGTTGGCCTACCAATTCTTTAATTCTCGCTAAGTCAAACGTAAAATGTTCTTTTACCCAAGAAACCATTTCTTGATTGCTCTCAAAGGCATTATCTTTTGGATTGATATCTTTTAGGTCAACATAGGTATACTCACTGTTCTCTTCATTCAGTTTTATTTCTCCTTCAATTTCAGTTAAGTAAAAATTATTAAATGTGGCATAGTTTTTATTTTTCCATTGAGCAGATCCGGTTGTACTTCTAATGAAAGTTAATTTAATATTATCTATGCCAAACTCTTCCTTTAACTCTCTTTTTAAAGCTTCTTCTGCGCTTTCTATGTTGCCCGACATATATCCTCCGGGCAAATCCCACTTACCCTTAAAGGGCTCCTCGTTCCTTTTTAACACGAGAAGCTTGTTGCCTTTAATAATAATTGCAGTTACGGTTGCCTTTGGGTTATTAAAGGCGCATATTTCACAGTTTTGATCTGTCATTTTCAAATTAATTTATTTTGATTATTATTTTTTATTTTTAAATGTGTATAAGCTAATTGGGTGGCAACTCTTCCCTTAGTTGTCCTTTCAATAAACCCTTGCTGCATGAGGTATGGCTCGTACATGTCTAAAATGGTATCTTCCTCTTCCATAGCTGCTGCAGAGAGCGATTGGAGCCCTACAGGGCCACCGCCAAACTTCTCAATCATCGCCAGTAATATTTTTCGGTCTCCTGGCTCTAATCCCAAGTCGTCAATTTCTAAAGAAGATAAGGTTTGAGACACAATATCTTTTGTTATAATACCATGGTTTTTTACCTGGCTAAAATCTCTAACCCTCTTTAATAGGCGATTTGCAACCCTCGGAGTAAAGCGGGAACCCTTAGCAATCATTCCAACAGCTTCTGGCTCAATTTCTATCTTTAGTATTTCAGCAGATCTCTTTATTATTTTCTCAATATCATTTTGGCTGTAAAAATTCAACTGGAATGTAGCCCCAAACCTATTTCTTAGGGGAGAAGATAAAAGAGCTGGCCGTGTTGTAGCTCCAATAAGAGTAAAGTGCGGGAGTTTTAATTCCATCGTTCTTGCCATGGGGCCCTTGCCCAAAATCAAATTCAGCTTATAATCTTCCATGGCAGGATAAATGTATTCCTCTACTGATTTATGTATCCTATGTATTTCATCTAAGAATAAAACATCTCCGTCTGAAAGGTTGGTTAGTATAGCAGCTAAGTCTCCTGCTCGTTCTATGGCGGGGCCTGAGGTCATTCTAACTTGTTTTCCCATTTCCCTAGCTACCAAATGAGCTAAGGTAGTTTTTCCTAGTCCTGAATTTCCATAAAAAAGTATATGATCTGGAGATTGCCCCCTCTGCTTAGCAGCCGTTATCATAATCATGATATTTTCCTTTACTTTTTCTTGGCCAATATAATCAGACCAGCTCTTAGGTCTCAGAGCTGATTCTAATATCTCATCTTCTCTTTTTGGTTTTTTATCTAAAATGTCTGATGTATTGTCCATGCTATATTTTATATTGATTTTTAACCATAACCGCTTTTTTGTCCTAACTTGTCCTATCTCATCCCAAAGTCTTGACACGTATAATATTAGGTGATATAATCAAGGTCATTGAAAACAGCTCTGGAGTTGGGGGTCTTACATGAGCTTATCTTAGTTCCGGGTAGTTTTGCTCCGGCTCAACTATTCCTCGGATAAACTTTTCCTTATGTCCCAGACATAAGACACCCCCAACTCCAGAGCTGTTTTTATTTTGACCTCTTTTTTCTAGTTACTGCTAATTTTTCTTCTATACCCACAACTCTTTCAACCTCTTCTATTGTCGTATTGCCCAAAACAACCTCAATTAATCCAGATTGATATATAGTTATCATTCCCTTTTTAACAAATAATTCTTTAATTGATGAAACGGGTTGATCGGTTAATATAAATTTTTCTATTTGGGCATCTATAACAGATATTTCAAATATGCCCTTTCTTCCAATGTATCCTGTGAAATTACAATCTCTACATCCTTTTTCAGATGTTTTTGGTATCTTTATTGCATCGAAATTTCTGGGAACTTCAATATTTTTTGGCAAGGACTTAAGGGATCTCTTTATCTCGTCAAGATCTTCTTTTGAAGGAGAAGATACCACTAAACATTTTTTGCAAACTAATCTTATTAACCTCTGGCTAATAATAGTCTTTATGGCCGGTGCAACGGTTGATAGCTTAGCTCCGAGGTCTGTTAACCTTGGTATTGTTCCAGCTGCGTCGTTGGTGTGGATGGTTGTTAAAACAAGATGGCCAGTTAAAGAAGCTTGTAGGGATATTTTTGCGGTTTCTGAATCTCTGGTTTCTCCAATCAATATTACGTCTGGGTCTTGCCTCATAATAGACATTAATCCTTTTGAAAAAGTATATTCCTCTTCTGGATTAACTTGTGTCTGAGATATTCCAGCTAAGTGATACTCAATAGGATCTTCAATTGTTATTATTTTTATTTCAGATGTTTTGATTTTCATTAAGAAGGCATACAGGGTGGTTGTCTTTCCAGATCCGGTAGGGCCTGAAACAATGATCATTCCATTTGGCACTTTAATTTGCTGATCTATAATATTATAGAGGTCTTTTCTCAATCCTAACTTCTCCAATTCCATGAGGTTCTTGGGGTTTAGAATTCTCATTAATATTGATTCTCCATATTCAGAGGGCAAGCTCGAGCTTCTTATTTCAATTAAAGAGTTTCCTTTTATAAGAGAAAATCTTCCTTCTTGAGGTTTTTTGGCGACATTTAATTTAAGCTTAGAGAGCAGCTTTATCCGAGAAAGCATATTGCGATATGTTGTGGTATCAAAGAAAACAATATCATTTAAAATTCCGTCGATTCTAAACCTTAGCCTTGCCTTATCTTCTTGAGGCTCTATGTGTATATCAGAAACATCAAGCGTTATAGCCCCTAACAACACTAAAGCTAAAAGACTAGTGATTTCTTTGTCTAAATATTCATTAATTTTTTTCTGAAGGCCAACGATATCTTCGACACTTTTGTTAAAGTCTTCTATTATTTCTTTGGGTATTTCAACCATGCCTAATAATTTTTTTGTTGTTTCTTCCACCATATTATTTTAAAGAGTCGGCGTATATTGATACATTAGTTTTCTTTTCTTTTAATAAGTTAATAATTCTATCCTTTTCAGAATTAGCTTCAGAATTCTTAATTGAAATCCAAACTAGTCCGTTTTTAGCTTTTAATTTATAGAAATCAGTAATTCTCTTGATTAGATCTTCTGTTGTTGAGTAAAAAAATCCGTCTACAGAATATTCTGGATCTTTATTTTGCCATAAAACTAAAAGATTACCCCGTACGCCAACGTTTTTCAACTTATCTATTAGACTGTCAAAGCCTTCCCTCTTAATGTTTTCAGAAGTATCATTCCCCTCTATTAAGGCTACAGATATGTTTTCCTCTGTTTGAATATTCTTGAGTATGTTTCCTAAAATATTTATTTCGTCGTCTGTTGATCGATATAGGTTGTCTATGATCTCTGTGTTTTTTGCACCTTTCTTAATGAGATCAGCTGCTGTATCAAAAACATCAGCACTCGTCTTGTGGCTCTTAAAATTTTCATAGTAGATAATTAGCCCGGCTAAGAGGCAATTAGCCGCATTCTTATTTATTATTCCTTCTGCAATATTTATTATTTCTAAAGTTAATTCTGTGATTGATTCTGGTTCTATAATATTAACAGTCCCAAATTTTTTATTGACCTGATAATCATTGTCTATATTTAAAATTGAAGATCCAAGTAAAAATCCAAAAGAGTTAAGTTTTTGAGACAGCTGTTTTTGAAAATCTTGTATTCCTAGGGTTATTATTAGGTCTGGTTTGGCGTCTTCAAAATAAAAAGAAAGACTCTCTTTTTTTATTTGGCCCTTATCTATGGTTAAATGTATTTTAAGATTGTCTTCATTTTTCTCGTAGTAAATTTGAGAAACGTCAGCTGAAGATCTTGGTATAGAAATTACAAAGTTTTTAGGAGTGTTGATAAAATCTATAGATGGGGTTAAAAAATTCAGTTTTTTAGGAAGATCGTCTAAAATTAGATTTACATTTTTGTTTAATTCTCTTAAAGTATAAAAAAGAGCCAAGGCGGAGCTAATGCTCTCTGGCTCATTGTCGTTTGGAATAATGCAAATAGTATTAGCTTCCCGTATTATATTTTTTATCTCATTTGCCTTTTCCATATAAATAAATTCTTATATTTAACTTCAAACTATCTTATTTTCGAAAATAAATCAACCCTTCACCCTAAGAATAAACCATTTAAGAACGGCAGGCTAAACCTAATATGACAATTATATTAAATTAATAAAAAACATTAGCGTTAGGGTGAAGGGTCAAGGCATGACAACAAAAAAAAATACTACCAATAGCGCAGCAGAAACCAAAGAAATAGCCAAGAATCTGGCTAAAGATATTTTAAGTCAAAAGCTTGGAAGCAAGGCGGTTGTTTTGGCTTTAAAGGGAAATCTTGGAGCGGGCAAAACTACTTTTATTCAGGGTTTTGCTAAAGGTTTGGATATAAAAGGAAAAATTTTAAGCCCAACATTTAGTATCATGAAGAGGTATAAGTTTAAGGGAAGAAATTTTTATCATATCGACTGTTACCGCTTAAAAAATGCAAAAGATTTAGAAATACTTGGTTTTAAAGAAATGATCTTAAATCCTAAAAATATCATTGCCATTGAATGGTCAGAAAGAGTAAAAAAAATCCTGCCCCACCAGGCGATTTATCTGACATTGGCTCATCTTAAGGGAGATAGAAGAAAATTGACAATAAACCAATAATAAAATAGTATAAACATAGTTTTTTGTTAAACCTATCACCAAGGAGGAAGCGATGTACCTGACGACTACCCAAGTTGCAAAGATTTGTGAGGTTGCTCCCCGTACGGTTGCAAAATGGTTTGATTCTGGGCAATTAAAGGGCTACCGTATTCCTGGGGGCAGGTTACGCCGCATTCCTGAAAAAGTCCTATTTCAATTTATGGTCAAAAATTCTATTCCTCTGGATCGTTGTTCTTTTAGACGTAATATATTGATCATCGGTGGAGATAAAACTCTAGCAGAAAAATTCCTCAAATTTCTACCTGTATCAGAGGGATTTAGTTGCGAAGCGACTACCAGTAAGTTTGAAGCAGGATTCAAGGTGGCGAATCTTTATCCAAAGATCGTTGTCATTGAATTTGCTATGGGTCTAGCCAAAGCAATTGAGATTATACATTATGTGCGAGAAGCACTAAAAGATACTCTCTTTATTGCTCTGACCGAAAGTATTTCTTTTAAAGATGATCAATTGACTAGATTGGAACTGCTAGAGCTCGGCTTTAGCGAGGTATTCAGAAAGCCGTTCGACATAGCCCTATTAGCTAGGCGAATCCGCACCTTAATCAACTAAGTCATTGTAGGTCTCCTGGCAGCGGGAGACTTTTTTTATTATTAAGAAATGATATTATTATTGCAATGGAAAAAAAGTTAATCATCATAGATTCTCATTCTTTACTGCACAGGGCTTTTCACGCCTTGCCTCCCTTAACTAATAAAAAAGGGCAGCCAACGGGAGCTGTTTATGGTTCCTTGCTGATTTTATTTAAGGCAATAAAAGATTTGAAGGCAAACTATGTTGTTGCCTGTTTTGATACTAAAAAACCAACCTTTAGGCACGAGCAATTTGAAGACTATAAGATTCATAGGCCTTCAACCCCAGAAGGCATCATTTCTCAATTTTCTTTAATGAAAGAAGTTTTACATGCTTTTAACATTCCTGTTTTTGAAAAAGATGGATATGAAGCAGATGATCTGGTGGCAACCATTGCCAAAAGAACAGAAAAAGATGCTGAGGTTTATATATTAAGCGGAGATTTAGATAATCTTCAGTTAGTTGGCGATAGTACAAAATTGTATACCTTGGGAAAAGGCATCAAAGATTATATTTTGTATGATGCCCAAAAGGTTGTAGAAAGATTTGGAGTAAATCCAAACCAAATGAATGATTTTAAGGCTTTAACGGGAGATGTTTCAGATAATATTCCTGGGGTTCCAGGCATTGGAAAAAAGACAGCAGCCGAGCTCATACAAAAATATGGCAGCATTAAAAACATCTATGAAGAGCTTTCAACCGACACGGCTGTCTTAAAGCCCAAAATAAAAGAAGCTTTAAAGCAAAACAGAGAAAAAGCTATGTTATCGCTTCAATTAGTTGAAACTAAAAAAGATGTTGATATAGATTTTAGTTTGGATGCTTGCAAGATAAGTGGTTTTGACGAAGAAAGAGTTAAAAATATGTTCATTGAATTAGGTTTTAATTCTCTTATTGATAAAATTGGCTCAATAAAGGTATAATAAAACAAAATCTTACATTATGTCTAAATTAGGAAGAAAAATAGCTATCTCGATAATTGTGGGAGGTATTTTTATAGTAGTTTCTTTTATAGCAATAGACTATCAAAGCTTAACTCCTTACGCTTATAGCGTCATAGTAGCTCTTCTAGTATTCATATTTTTATTCGGATTTTCGATGGGCCAAAATTTTGCATTGCCGGTCAATGAAATATTAAATAGCGCCAACAATATCAGCAAAGGAGAATTAAAAAGAATTAATTTGCAAAATGAAACCAAGGACGAAATAGAAGACTTGGCAAAAGTTTTTAATAAAATAACACAGGATTTTCAAGGGGTAAAAGAAGAAGTTAAAACGCTAGAAAAATCATCAGATATTAAACTTAAAACAAAAGAACTCCTTTCTGGTCAAGTAATATCTGCTTTAGAAGAAAAAATAAAAAATAGGACAGTAGATTTAGAAAAAGCAATTTCTGATTTAGAAAGTTTAAAGCACCAACTCATGGTTAAGGATGAGCAGATATATAATTTAAATATGATGGTTGAAACAAAAAGAAGAAAAAAGTAGAACAAAATACTAATCTACAAATCTTATGCTAATCAGCGAATATGCAAATTTGCATATCTGTAGGTTGGTATAATATTCGCAACATTCGTATCATATCATGCCAGAACTGCCAGAAGTTCAAACAACGGTGCAAGGTTTACATTCAAAGGTCCTTAACAGGACCTTTGTTGATGTGTGGTCTGATTGGAAAAAATTGGTTAAGAAGCCAAACAATTTTGAATTATTTAAAAAAGAGTTAAAAGGAAAAAAAATTAAAAGAGTCTGGAGAAGAGCTAAAAATGTTATATTTGAATTGTCTCAAGGATATTCTCTTTTAATTCACCAAAAGATGACAGGACACCTACTTCATGGAACATGGAACATGAAACATGGAACATGGGTGCCCTCGCAAAACGGTCCGCTCAACGAAAAAATAAATACTTTTTTGCATTTAATATTTTTTCTGGATAATAAAACGATGATTGCTCTTTCTGACGTCAGGAAGTTTGCTAAAGCAGAATTATGGAAAACAGAAGATTTATTGGAAGATTTTAAAAAATTGGGACCTGAGCCGCTTGAGAAAGAATTTACGTTTAAAAAATTTAAAGAACGGTTGAAAAATAAGAAAGGGAAAGTTAAAATAGTTTTACTAGATCCTAAAGTTATTGTTGGGATTGGAAATATTTACGCTTCTGAATCATTATGGTCAGCAAAGATACATCCAGAAAAAGATGTTTCAAGACTAACTGAAAAAGAATTAAAAGCTCTTTACTCTTCTATAAAAAAAGTGTTATTGAGTGGAATAAGGCTTGGCGGAGACAGTTTCTCTGATTATAGGAATGTTGATGGAAAAAAGGGAAAATTTGACGATGAAAGAAAGGTGTATCAAAGGGGAAAAGAAAAGTGTTTTAGGTGCAAAACCGAAATAAAAAGAATAACATTAGGGGGAAGAGGGACATTTTTCTGCCCAAAGTGTCAGAAGTAAAATAGAAATGGCAAAGCCATTTATATAATTAATCGTTCGGTCGATATATATGAATGCGTTCATCTATATCTCCCTCCCTCATAATTATGATTATATTTTTATACGGTCAAGATTCATACAGGTCAAAAAAGAAATTAGACGAATTGATACATCACTATAAAGAATCTAATAAGAGTGGATTAAATTTGATTTACATAGATACTAAGGATGTTGATTTTGACGAATTTTACAATAACTTCAAGATTTCATCTATGTTCGGAGAAAAAAAGCTTGTCATACTGAATAATCTTTTTTCTCATAAAAAATTCCAAGAAGATTTCTTAGAAAATATAACAACAACAGAATTGTTAAAAGACGTAGTTGTTGTATATGAAAAAGAATCAGTTGATGAAAGGACTAAATTATTTAAAACCCTTAAGAAGGGCTATAAGTCTCAAGAATTTAATCTTTTAGATGCAAAAGGGTTAAGATTATTCGCTGAAAATGAATTTAAATCTCGTGGTGCAAAAATAAATATTGATGCATTGAGTTTGCTTTTATCTTATGTGGGAAACGATTTATGGAAATTATCAAATGAAATAGACAAGTTGGCTAATTTTAAACCCGACGCTGCTATTAAAAAAGAAGACATCCAATTGCAGGTTAGGCCCAGAATTGAAGTTGATATTTTTCAGACAATAGACTCTTTGGCCAGTAAGAACAAAAAAATGGCATTCTTGCTTTTAAAAAAGCATTTAAGCAATGGAGATAGTCCCATCTATTTATTTTCAATGCTTCAGTACCAGTTCAGGAATTTGTTGGCCATAAAAGAATTGGCTGAAAAAGGACTCATGTATGATTCAATTGTCAAAAAAAGCGGCTTACATCCCTTCGTAGTTAAAAAAAATTATTTTCAATGCAAGAATTTTTCAATGCAAGACTTAAAAAACATATACAAAAAAATATTCCAAATTGACCTTCAGGTCAAATCTGGAAAAATAGACGCCGAAACCGCCTTAGACATGCTGGTTAATAATATTTCGTGACGAAAATTTAAGATTTTGAAGCGAAAATTATAAAAATCGAGGAGGCTTATCAGTGATAATCGATAAGTCGACGAGATTTTCATAATTTGTAGACGAAAGATTTAATTTGCAGTAGAAATAATTATTAATTAGAATGTCTTTTATGTATTAGTGTCTTCAATTTAAATAAATTTAGAACAACAAAAAACGTCTCGACAAGCGGGACGTTTTTTGTTGTTGATTACTTTTTATCTATTAATCCGGTCAAATAATCCTTCGTAAAGGATTAGCCCTTTGGGCTATTTGACTGGATGAATTTAGAGATTCTGGATTTTTTTCTTGAAGCGGTATTTTTCTTTATGACACCTGCTTTTGCTGCTTTGTCTAAGGCTTGAAATACTTTAGGTAATAATTTTTTTGCCTCGTCTATTTTTTTAGCCGCAACAAAAGACCTTGCTTCCTTAACAAGTTTTTTTAAATTGTTGATATAAATAAGGTTTACGACTCTATTCTTTTTGTTCTGCCTGATAGCTTTTTTAGCTGATTGTGTTATTGCCATAATAATAACAATATACCAGATATTTTAAAATTTTGCAATTCTTATGTAAAAAAATGGCGCGGGGCTGGTTTTCCAGCTCCGCGCCCTGAATGCGTTTTGCGGTTTACTCTTTCTCACTTTTATCTTCGCCCGATAGGGCTTTCGTCTGCTCCTTGAACTTGTCGAGAACTTCGTTGAGGCCTTTCATTCGCGCGTTCAGTCGCTCGCCGTGCTCCAGAAAAGCCTCCTGTTGTTTGAACCATTCCCTGATTCTGGCAAACTCCTTGAGCTTTTCAGCTCGTTCTTCGTCGCTCATCCGATGAGTTTTTACCGGTCGCTTTTCGGCGACAGGTTTTTGCTCGTCGTCGTTTGAGCGAGATACCTCCGCTGGCTCTTCGTCGGCCAGCATTTTTTCGAGCATGGCAAGGATCTTAGTTGACTTCCTTTGCACTCTCTCCTGGATTGCCGCTTTCTCCCTCTCTAACAGGAGCTTTTCGATGTCCCTGACGAGGATGCTTTTGAGCGCTTCGGATTTGTCGTTCTCTAGTGTATTCTGGGGAGTCGAATTTAACCGACCCACACTGAGGAGAATTATGACAATAATTGAAACAACCATTGATACTGCTTCTCCGATTGCTATATATTTCCATCCTCTTTCCTCTTGAGCAGACATTGGTGCGACCATTTTGATCCCTCTTTCTTTTTCTGTGAACTGTGAGAAAACCGCGTTTTCTACTGGCTTCAACTATAGCAATATAATTAAAATATGTCAATTATCCGATTCCAATTACGTTATTCTTTCTATAAGAATTGATATTATCTCTTGTTGCTGATAAGATAAATTAAGTATTATTAATTGCATATGTATGAGTTCAGAGAATTTGAAACAAGACCCAAATTCAGAAAATGAAGGTGATAACACAGAACCTGCATCTAAAGAGCAAGGTGAAAAAGGATATATTAGAAGAGGAGTTGAATGGTTGGGAGGAATAGGGATGAAAAAGGAGGACGATGAGGCAGAGAAGAAAGCTGTATTAAAAGAATCAGAAGAAACTGAGAGGCAATTAAAAGAACAGTACAGAATTTTAGCCGAAGGAATGGTAGATTCGGAAGTTTTAGAAAAAGAAAAAACCCCTATCTCTACAGAAGGTTCTCATGAGAAGGGTAAAGAATTAAAGATGCCCAAAGCAAGAACGCTGAAGGAGGTTTTGGGTGGCATAGATAATGAAGAGGATAAGCAAAAAGAATGGAGTAGAATGCAAAAAATCTTTTCTAGGGGTGAAAGGATTTCCCGTTTTAAAGATGGTAAGTTGCAGTACTTAAGATTAAAGGAAGGAACAGAGGGTGGTAAAATACCCAATGAAGATTCAGACTTAACTTTTATTGTTTACGATAAAAAAGGCAACGAGATGAAAGATAAAAATGGCAAAACAGTTGAAATAACAAAGAATATTGGAACGTTGAAATATCGAGAGTGGAGAAGGTTGAAAGAGGGTCAGGTTCCACAGAATGGCGATGTTTATATAAGGCGAACAGGAGAGGTTACCACTTTAAAAATGACAGAAAGGCCGTCTCCAGATCAACTCAATGAAGTTAGAAGGTGTGAGGATGAAAATAGAAATGTTGCTTATAGAGCTGCTATTGTACCAAGGTCAGAAGCTCAAAGAAGGAAAGGAGGTTTAAGGGAAAAAACAGACGAAAGAGACCCTAAAAAAATAGATAGAGAAGTTCGAGAAATTGTAAGAGAAATTAAAAACGATGATTATGAGAAGGCCAAGAAAAACATTTTAGAAAGACTTACAGAAGACGAGAAGAAAGAGTACAAAGACCCTGTAGGTGGAGATAAAAAATTCAATGAATACTTGGAAGACAAAAATCCCTACAATATTGATCGGGCAACTTATGTTAGGTTACTTGCAAAAGGCACTGGTGTTGATCAAATCAAAAAAGAAGGCACTAAGAATCAACTTCTGCGTCTTGCTGGGAAAATTAGGCCATGGGCGGCATGGGGAGGAGTGGCGGGTTTTGGCGTAGGAGTGTTTACTGTAGGAAGTATTTTGTCGCCCGTTATTTTAGCACCCGTTGCATTAGGGGCTTTTATGGGTGGGAGCATAAATCTTTTACGCAATATAAATGATTTAGAAGAAAAAGTTACTATACCTAAGAAGGATGGAAGCAATCTTGAATTTAAATCTCAACAGGACCTTAATAATTGGATTATTGAGCAAGAAGAGAAGATAGAGGGTTTTGTAGATCAAAAAGGTAGGAGAATAAAAGGGAATATAGAACATGAAGCTGAATATGAAGCAAATAGAAGAAATAGTAGAAAATTAGCAGAGGATAGTAAAACAGGTGAAATTGTTGATGAAAAAAATAAGGAGGCTGGAACTAACCAACAGACCGATCAAACAGAGAAGCCTCAAGTGGAAGAAGCACCAAAAAATGGTCCAACAGTAGAACCTAACGAACCGCCGAAAGGTATAGAGGAACGGCAGGGCCAATCTGGTAATCAGCGAAAGGAAGGAGCACAAGAGAAAAAAGAAACTAAAAGCCTTAAAGAAAGAATATCAGAGATTAATAACTTAGATGAGTTATACGAAGTTTTATTAGCTGAGGGTAAAATTTCAATGGGAAATAAAGGTAAGCAAAGTGCTCAAGAGCTTGTTGATAAGATGAAAGAGATTGAGAAAGGAGTTGTAGGTAGTGGTAATGTTCCAGCTAAATCAAAAATGGCCATAACTAATACTGGGGGAGTTAGAGATAAGTTTCATACTTTACTAACTGATAAAGTATCCAAAGGTTTAGAGGACAAAAAAGGACAGGGTCAGCCAGCTACAGAGAATGCTGTTAGTAGTTCAACTCCAGAAGATGAAAAAGCAGAATCTGGAGATGTAAAGAAAAAACTTTTTGAGATTTTAGAAATTAGTGAAGAGATGGCAGCAAAAGAAATTGTAGAGTATTTGCAAAATATTTATGATAAAGAAGGCAATGGTGGCAAAGAAGCAGATGAAGAAATAGCCAAAGTTCATAAAGGATTTGAAGAGTTCTTTAATCAAAATGCAAAATTTAAGTTTGATCCATCTCAACTTAATAGTCAATTTGGAACAAGAAGATTGGAAGTAGCTATTCAAAAGATTTTGGGTCAGAATGGTAACATTGAAACAACATCATCTCATGCGCCTAACATTGAAACTAAAAAAGAAGAACAAAAAAGCAAAAATGTAGAAAAAGAAAAGGGTCTCGAAGAAAAGGTGTCAAATGTTGGCAGTCTTTACGATTTATACAATCTTCTAAAATCAGAAGGCAAAATTACTTTGAGTGATGGTCAAGAACAGGACGCAAAAGAGATTGTTGACGCAATGAGAAATATTAGAGAAGAGACTAAAAAGGACGGTCTTCTTCCTGCTAAGAATGGTGAAAAAATGGAAAAAATTACCAATGAATATGGAATAAAAGACAAATTCTACGGTCTTCTAAAAGCTATTCTTAGGGCAGAAACAAAGAAAAATAGTGATAAAGATGTTGAAAGAGAAGATGGTACAGAAAAAGAGAGAGAATTTAGAAAAGAAGTTTCAAGCGTAGATAATCTTTATGGATTATACAATCTTCTCAGGGAACAAGATAAAATTATTTTGCGTAACGGTCAAGAGTATAAAACAGAAGAAATTGTTAGTGAAATAGAGAGAATTGTTGATAAAGCTAAAAAAGAATTAGAAGTTTCTAAATTAGATAGTGAAGAAATGGCGAAAATTCCTAAGGAATATGAAATCAGAAAAAAAGTCCGCGGGTTATTAGTAGCTATTGTTAACATGGAAAAGAGTGAAAAAGCGAGAAGGGAAAGAAGAGAGAAAAATGGTAATACGGGCGCAAGAAAACTGCAAGAATCAGAAGAAGAAACAGGTAAAAATACAAGCGAAGAAGAAATAGAAAAACCAGTGGATGCTGAAGCTAAAGAACAAGAAAAATCAGAAGAAAGAAGTGAAGACATTATTGGGGGCGCGGACTTGTCGCTTAAGAATATTGAAGAGTCTCTTGACGATGGAGATCTTATTGAAGTAAGAAGGAAGATTAATGGGGGGTTTGAAGAGGGCTGGAGGATTGTATCTTTAACTGATAAAACCCATGTTCTTATTGAAAAAGATGGGACTAGGTTAAACTATAGTCTCAAAAAACTCAGGAGAGAAAATCGTCCAGAAAGTGGCAAAAAATAAAAAAGAGCAGTTACTGCTCTTTTTTATTTTTTAGTTTATCAATGAGATCCCTTAACTCGGCTGCCCTCTCAAAGTCTAAATTCTTAGCAGCTGTTTTCATTTCTTTTTCCAAGAGTTTTTTGTCCTGGATTAAGTAAAATTCTTCATCAATATCTTCTTTCTTTGAGAATCCCCAGTCCCTAATATCTTTTATAATGGCCGTAGGCTTTATGTTATTTTTTTTATTATACGCTTCTTGGATTTTTCTTCGCCTGTTTATTTCATCTATAGCTGACTGCATGGAGCCTGTAGTTTTATCAGCATACAAAATAACCCTGCCATTTTTGTGTCTGGCCGCCCGGCCCATCGTTTGTATTAACGTTGTCTTATTCCTTAAAAATCCTTCTTTGTCAGCATCTAAAATGGCGATCAAAGCAACTTCTGGCAAATCCAACCCTTCTCTTAAAAGATTTATTCCAACCAAAACGTCATATTTTCCCTCTCTTAAGTTTTTTAATATTTCTGGCCGTTCCATGGTTTTTATTTCAGAATGAAGATATTGAGTTTTAAAACCTCTTTCTATTAAATAATCTGAAATTTCTTCAGCTAACCTCTTTGTTAAGGTGACCACCAAAACTCTTTGATTCTTTTGAACCTCCTTTTTGATTTCTTGCATTAAGTCTTCTATTTGATGTTCTGTTTTCTTGATTTCTATTTTAGGCTCTAATAATCCCGTAGGCCTGATAATCTGCTGTACAATATTTTTTCCTGATTTTTCTTTTTCATAGTCAGCTGGAGTAGCTGAAACGTAAGTTGTCTGGGGTTGCCGTTCTTGGAATTCTTTAAAGGTTAAAGGCCTGTTATCTACAGCAGAAGGTAACCTAAAGCCAAAATCAATCAACGTTTCTTTCCGTATCCTGTCTTGTACTGACATTGCCCGTATTTGAGGGGTTGCAATGTGCGACTCGTCGATAAATAGTAGAAACCCATTAGGATTAAAATGTTTGAAATAATCAACCAAGGAAAACGGAGCAGAACCCGGTTTTCTGAATTCTAATTGCCTTGAATAGTTTTCGATGCCATGGCAAAAACCCGTTTCTTGTAACAATTCCAAGTCATAGTTTGTTCTCTGTTCTAATCTTTGGGCTTGGACTAATTTATTTTGCTTTTTTAAAATCTTCAACCTCTCTTGAAGCTCTAACCGTATGTTTTCAATGGCAATGTTTAAATTATTTTGCGGAGCAACCCAAAAAGTTCCCGGAAATAATTTATAGCTTCCCGTAACTTCTGAATATTGAATAGATGGGCCAGGTTTTGAAATTGAAATTTTTAATATTTTATCTTTTGCAAATTCCACTCTCAATATTTTTTCTCCGGTAACTAAATATACTTCAATCACGTCGCCCCTTACCCTGAAAGTACACGGTTTTTGATCGATGTCGTTTCTTTTATACTGCATTGAAATTAAGTGGCTGATAAAATCTTTTCTCGTCATCTTTTGACCTTGCTTAATATCCAAGGAGACATTTTGGTAGTTTTCTGGAGAACCAATGTTATAGATACAAGAAACCGAGGCTACTACAATAACATCTTTTCTTGATATGACATCTTGAACGGCTGAATGTCGTAATCTGTCTATTTCTTCATTTATCTTTGCATCTTTTTCTATATAGGTGTCGGTTTGAGGGATGTAAGCTTCAGGCTGGTAATAATCATAGTAAGAAACAAAATAATGGACGCCATTATGAGGAAAAAATTCTTTAAACTCTTGATACAGTTGGGCCGCCAATGTTTTATTGGGAGAAATAACTAAAACCGGTTTTTG
>Ga0209515_10002234_pt1 | contig 30261 bp, 18 predicted proteins | sample Subgroupgradi54m_FD_187454 | JGI IMG/M metagenome (GOLD analysis project Ga0209515, IMG submission 187454) | Subsurface groundwater microbial communities from S. Glens Falls, New York, USA - GMW60B uncontaminated upgradient, 5.4 m (SPAdes)... ... | reverse complement strand
CCGCCGGATTGGCGTTGGCAGCGGTGTAAGTCCAGGCGCCGTTCGCCGCGAGGGCGAAGGTGCCATAAGCGCCGGCCGTCGCGACCTGCGGCTGGAAGCTCGCTTGGCCCGCATCGACATCGGTGATGGTCAGTGTGCCGCCGGTGGTCAAATTGCCCGCGCCATCGACAGCGGTATCTTCCTTGACCGAACCCGACGAAGCGGAGATGACCGCATCGTCATTGGTGCCGTTGATCGTGACGGTCACTGAGGAGGTCGTGCCATCCAGACTCGCCACCGAGAAGGTCTCGGTGAGGGTCTGGCCCGCGCCAAGCGACTGCACCGCGGGATTGGCGTTGGCGGCGATGTAGGTCCAGGTGCCGTTGGCGGCGAGAGCGAAGGTGCCGTAGGCGCCTGCCGTTGCGGCCTGCGGCTGGAAGCTCGCTTGACCTGCATCGGCGTCGGTGATGGTCAGCGTGCCGCCGGTGGTCAAGTTGCCCGCGCCATCGACGGCGGTGTCTTCCTTGACCGAGCCGGACGAAGCGGAGATGACCGCATCGTCATTGGTGCCGTTGATCGTGACGGTCACCGAGGAGGTGGTGCCGTCGAGGCTGGCGACCGAGAAGGTCTCGGTGAGGGTCTGGCCCGCGCCGAGCGCTTGGACCGCCGGATTGGCGTTCGCTGCGGTGTAAGTCCAGGCGCCGTTGGCGGCGAGGGTGAAGGTGCCGTAGGCGCCGGCCGTCGCGGCCTGCGGCTGGAAGCTCGCCTGGCCTGCATCGACATCGGTGATGGTCAGTGTGCCGCCCGTGGTCAAGTTGCCAAAGCCATCGACGGCAGCGTCTTCCTTGACCGAGCCCGACGAAGCGGAGATCACGGCACCATCGTTGGTGCCGTTGATCGTCACCGTCAGCGTGGTCGACGACGTCGCGCCCGAGGCGTCGCGGACCGTGTAGGTGAACGAATCGGTCAAGGTGTCGCCGGGGTTGCGCAGCGCCTGGACGGCCGCGTTGGCGTTGTCCGGCGTGTAGCTGAAGCTTCCGTCGCCATTGAGCACCAAGGTGCCGAACGCACCGGCGGTGGTGCCGCCGACGACGCCCGCCGCTGCGCCGGCAACCGCCGACACGGTCTTGCTGTCGCCCGCGTCAACATCGGTGTCGTTGACGAGAACATTGCCCGACGCATTGGCGCCAGGGATGGCGTTGTCGACGCCGCCGGCTTCCACTGCGGTGGCGCTGTCGCTCACGCCGACCGGCGCATCGTTGACCGGCGTGACGTTGAGCGTCAGCGTGTTCGGCGCCGCGGCAAACCCGCCCGCGCTGTCCTGCACCGAGAAGCCGAAGCTCGCGTACGGCGCGCCGTTGGCGTCCGGCGCGGGCACGAACACCAGGTGGCCGGCGGCCACTTCGGCGACCGAGATCACCTCGCCGGCCGTCACCGCCACGCCGTTCAGGCGCAGCGAGCCGGCACCGGGCAGTGTGTCGATGCGTACGTTCGACAAGGTCTGGCCCGCGTCGGGATCGGCGAAACCGAAGTCCGCCACGCCGACGCTGTACGAACCGTCTTCGGCCAGCGTGTGGCTGCTGTCGGCGCCGCTTGGCGCCGTGTTGGTTCCGACGTTGACCGTCAGCGTCGCGCTGTCGCTCAGGCTGCCGCCGTCGCTGACCGTGTAGCTGATGCTCACCGCACCGCTGAAGTTGGTGGCCGGCGTGAAGTGCAGCGTGCCGTCCGGGTTCACGCTGACCGTGCCCTGCGACGGGTCGGCAAGCACCGGGTTGCTCACGGTCAGCGTGTCGCCGTCGGCATCCAGGTCGTTGGCCAGCACCGCGATATCGATCGGCGTGTTGATTGGCGTCGAGGCCAGGTCATCGCCCGCAACCGGCGCGTCGTTGACGGCGTTGACGGTGAGCGTCAGGGTGGCGGTCGAGCTCAGTGTGCCGTCGCTCAGCGTGTAGGTGGCGACCGGGACCGGGCCGTTGTAGTTCAGCGCCGGGGTGAAGGTGTAGCTGCCGTTGCCGTTGATCAGCAGCGTGCCCACGCCGGCAATCGCGGCGCTCGTTCCGGCGCCGAAGCTGCCGGCGATGCCGGCGATGCTGAACTGCGTGACGCTGAGCGTGTCGGCGTCGACATCGCTGTCGTTGGCGAGAACGTTGCCCGACAAGGGCGTGTCCTCGAGCACCGCAGCGCTGTCGGCGACCCCCAGCGGCGCGTCGTTGACGGCGCTCACGTTGAGCGTCAGCGTGGCGCTCGACGTGAGCGACCCGTCGGTCGCGGTGTAGGTGGCCACCGGCACCGCGCCGTTGTAGTTGGCGGCGGGCGTGAACACATAGCTGCCGTCGCTGTTGATGACCAGCGTGCCGACACCGGCCAGCGTCGCTGTCGAACCCGCGGCGAAAGTGCTGCCGCCGACGGCGAACTGCGTCACCGACAGTGCCGGGCCATCGACATCGCTGTCGTTGACGAGCACGTTGCCGGCCAGCGGCGTGTCTTCGATTGCGGTCCCCACATCGGCCGACGCGAGCGGCGCATCGTTGACTGCCGTCACGTTGAGCGCCAGCGTCGCGCTCGATGTCAGCGAGCCGTCGGTCGCGGTGTAGGTGGCCACCGGCACCGGCCCGCTGTAGTTGGCGGCCGGCGTGAACAGGTAGCTGCCGTCGGTGTTGATGACCAACGTGCCGACACCGGCCAGCGTCGCTGTCGAACCCGCCGCAAACGTGTTGCCGCCGACGGCGAACTGCGTCACGGCCAGGGTGTTGGCGTCGACATCGCTGTCGTTGGCCAGCACGTTGCCGGCGAGCGGCGTGTCTTCGGCCGTGGCCGCGACATCGTTGGCCGCCACCGGCGCATCGTTGACCGCGCTCACGCTCAGGCTCAGCGTCGCCGTGCTGGTCGCCGTGCTGGTCGCCGTGCTATCGCTGACCGTGTAGGTGACGGCCGGAACCGGCCCGTTGTAGTTGGGTGCCGGCGTGAAGGTGTAGCTGCCGTCGGCGTTGATCAGCAACGTGCCGACACCGGCCAGCGTCGCGCTCGATCCCGCGGCGAAGCTGCTGCCGCCGACGGCGAACTGCGTCACGCTCAGCGCATCGCCGTCGACGTCGCTGTCGTTGGCGAGCAGGTTGCCCGCGAGCGGCGTGTCTTCGACGGCGCTGCCCGCGTCGGCCGACGCCAGCGGCGCATCGTTGACCGCGGCCACGCTCAGGTTGAGCGTCGCGCTCGAGCTCAGTGCCCCGTCGGTCGCGCTGTAGGTGACGGGCGGCACCGGGCCGTTGTAGTTGGCCGCCGGCGTGAAGACATAGCCGCCATCGGCATTCATCACCAGCGTGCCGACGCCGGCGATCGTTGCCGTGCTGCCCGCCGCGAAGCTCGTGCCGTTGACGCTGAACTGCGTCACGGACAACGCCGGGCCGTCGATGTCGACGTCGTTGGCGAGCACGTTGCCGGCCAGCGTCGTGTCTTCCAGCGCCGCGCCGACATCGGCCACCGCCACCGGTGCATCGTTGACCGGCGTGATGACGAGCGGCGCGTTGGCCGGCGCCGAGACCTGGCCCAGGTCGTCGGTGACGCTGAAGCCGAAGCTGGTCGTGCCGTTGAAGTCGGGCGCGGGCTTGAACACCAGCGCAGCCGCGACCGCGGGTGACATCGGCACGCCGATCGTCACCGGCGTCACGCCGTCGGGCAGGTACAGCACGCCGTTGGCCGGCAGCGTGCTCACGCTGACCGATGCGATGCTGCCGTCGACATCGCTGCCGCCCAGGCGCACGACCAGCGTGCCGTCCTCGGCGCCGCCGGGGCCGAAGCTGACGCTGCCGACCGGCGCATCGTTGACCGCGATCACGTTGATCGTCGCGGTGCCGCTGGCCGAGACCGCACCGCTGTCGTCGGTGACCGTGAAGACTATGCCGGTGCTGCCGTTGAAGTCGGCCGCCGGCTTGAAGAGCAGGTTGGCCGCTTGTGCGGCCGTCACGGTCTGGCCGGGCAGTACGGCGGTCACGCCGTCGGCCAGGAACAGCGTGCTGCCGGGCGGGATGCTGGTGACCGTCACCGAGGCGATCGTGCCGTCGACGTCCTCCCCGCCGAGTGCGATCGGCAGCGTGGTGTCTTCCAGGCCGGCCAGCGTCACCGAGCTCGCAACCGGCGCGTCGTTGACGGCGGCCAGCGTGACATGGGTGCTGCCCTGCGCGGTGATGCCGCCATTGCTGACGCTGTAGACGAAGTCGCCGACCGTGGCCGTGCCGTTGTAGTCGGCCGGCGGAACGTACTTCAGCCCCGCCAGCTCGGCGGCGGTGATGCTGGTGTTGGCGAGCAGCGGCGTGCCGTCGGCCTTCTGGATCTGGCCGATCACCGGCACCTGGTTGACGCTCACCGGCGTGGTGCCGAGGGTGCCGACGGGCAGGTTCAGGCCCAGGTTGACCGACGGGCCTTCTTCGACCGCATCGATGTTGCTCGAGCCTGCGCCGAACGCCGCTGCGCCGTTCAGCTTCTCGTGCGGTGTCGTCGCTGCGGCGATACTCGCCGGCTGGAAGCGTTCGCTGCCGTTCAACGCGGTCGAGCCGTTCAGCGATTCGCTGATGCGGTCGACCCGCAGGCCGGGGCCGAATCCGGCGCCGCCGTCGGCGCCCAGGCCAGCGCCGGTCGCGGCGGTAGCGGCGTCGGGGTCGTTGTTGTCCAGGCCCGCGATCACGCGGTCGATGTCCACCGTCTTCGGCGTGAACGCGGTCGCGGTGTCGTTTTCATCGCCGATTTCGACGATGCCGTTCTGCGTCGTCAGCAGCACGTCGCCGCGGTGCACGATGTCGCCGACCTTCAGCGCTCGCATCTTGCCATCGGCTTCACGAATCAGCGCCGAGCCCCACAAGCCGGTGACTGTTCCTTGAGCGGTCTGGACGATGGTGGGCATGAAGCGGCCTTATGAACGGCGCGCCCTGCCAACTGACGGGCGCAATGGCTTCGAGAATAACGTTTGGGCACATGTCTTATGCGCTTCGGGCGGACGTGCTTTCGTGAACAGAGTCACCGAACATCCGAGCTTGAATGTGCATAAGGCGCACGACGGATGCGAAGCCGCAGAAGGGCTTGTCTGGGGTATCGGCCTAAAGCTTGAAAACTTGAGGGCCAACCAAGTCGTCATACCGGCGAAAGCCGGTATCCACTGTTGGAGCATCGCGCACCGATCACGAGTGGATCCCGACTTCCGTCGGGACGACGCGTTCGCCGGGATGACGTTGCCGCTCTAGCGCTCGCGCAGTGCGTAGGCCTTGGCCTTCAATACCGGCTTGAGCAAGTAGGCCATCACGGTCTTCTTGCCGGTCAGCACGTCGACTTCGGCGGTCATGCCGGGGATCACCGGCATCTTGTCGCTGAAGTGCGACTGCGTGGTGCGCACCCGCACCAGGTAGAACGCGTTGCCGCGTTCGTCGACGATGGTGTCGGGGCTGATGTTCTCGACCTTGGCCGCGAGGCCGCCGTAGATCGAGAAGTCGTAGGCAGTGAACTTCACCGTTGCTTCCTGGCCGGGGCGGATGAATGCGATGTCCTTGGGCTGCACCTTGGCTTCGAGCACCAGGTTGTCGTCCAGCGGAACAATCTCGACGATGTCCTTGCCCGGCTGCACCACGCCGCCGATCGTGTTCGCCAGCAGGCGCTGCACCCGCCCGCGCACGGGGCTCTTGACCTGCGACTTCTCGACCCGGTCGACGAGTGCGACCGCACCTTCATTCAGCGCGTTGAGCTTGCCCATCACATCGGCCATCTCCTTGCGCGACTCGTTGCGGAAGGTCAGCTCGGTTTCCTGGATCTTGCGCTGCGCTTCGCCGATGGCCGCGACCACCCGCGCGATCTGCGCCCCGGCCTGTTCGGCGTCGCCGCGGCCGCGCGACAGGTCGCGCTCGAGGCGGATGATGTCGACCTCGGACACCGCGCCGGTGGCGAGCAGCGGCTTGGTCTTGCTGAGCTCCTGCTGGCTCAGCTCGACCTGGCGTTCGGCCGACGACTTGCGCGAGCGCATCTCGCTCAGCTCCTGCTGGCGCTGCTGCAACTGCTGCTGGTTGATGGCGAGCATCGTGTGCAGCTCGGACACCCGCGTCTCGTACAGCCTGCGCTCTTCGTCGAGGATGCGTTTCTGCTCGGCGTCGTCGCCGTTGCGCAGCGCCGGCGGCTCGAACGGCGTGCCCTCGGCCAGCGCGCGCAGGCGCGCCGAGCGGGCGCGCAGCGCGAAGCCCTGGGCCGCGCTCTCGCGCACGCCCGAGGTGGCGCGGGTCTCGTCGATCTTCAGCAGCAGCTGGCCGGCCTCGACGACCTGGCCTTCGCTGACCAGGATCTCGGACACCACGCCGCCGTCGAGCGACTGCACGACCTGAAGCTGCTTCGACGGGATCACCTTGCCGTCGCCACGAGTCACTTCCTCGACCTGGGCAAACGAAGCCCACAGGATCAGCAGCACAACCACGATCACCGCGCCACGGATGATCTTCTGCGCGCGCTGGGTCTGGCCTTGCGACATCACCTTGTCGGCTTCCTGCTCAAAGCCGCGAAAGCCCGGATCGGTGTCGGCCGGCAAGGCGCCGAAGATGCGCCGCGTGAGCGGCTCGAGCGCGCGCCGGATGCGCTCGAGCACACCGATCAGCCCGCTGCCCGCAGCGATCAGCTTGTGGGTGGTCGCGTTGTCGGATGTTGCGGGCTCGCTCATCGCAATCCTCAAGCCGCGCGCGCGATGCGACCGGTTGTCAGCGCTTCCATGATGCGGTCGCGCGGGCCGTCGGCGACGATCTTGCCGCCGTCGATCACGATCACGCGTGTCACCATCGCGAGCATCGAGGTGCGGTGCGTCACCAGCACGACGGTCTTGTTCTGCGCGAAGGCGCCCACCCGGGCGGTGATCTGCGCTTCGGTCGTGAAGTCCATCGCGCTGGTCGGCTCGTCGAGCAGCAGCAGCGGCGCGTTGTGCAGCACCGCGCGGGCGAGGCCGACACCCTGGCGCTGGCCGCCCGACAGCGACTCGCCGCGTTCGCCCACCGTCATGTCGAAGCCGCGCGGGTGGCGGTTCACGAAGTCGGTCATGCCGGCGATCTCGGCCGCGGCGACGATGGCTGAGTCGTCGGCATACGGCAGGCCGAACGCGATGTTCTCGCGCAGCGTGCCGTAGAACAGCGTCACGTCCTGCGCCACGTAGCCGCAGTTGCGCCGCACGTCGGCCGGGTCGAGCTGGCGCAGGTCGATGCCGTCGAGCAGCACGGCACCCTCGCTCGGGCTGTACAGGCCCATGATCAGGCGCTGGATCGTCGACTTGCCCGAGCCGACGCGCCCGATCAGCGCCACGCGCTCGCCGGCTGCGATCTTGAAGCTCAGGCCTTCGAGCGCCGAGTCCTGCCGGTTCGGGTAGGCGAACTTGACGTTGCGGAACTCGATGTCGCCGCGCAGCTGGGCGCGGTGGATGAAGTTGTCGCCGGCCGGCCGCTCGACCGGCTTGTCCATGATGCGGTTGAGCGACTCCATCGCGGTGCGCGCACCCTGGTACTGCATCAACAGGCCGACGATCTGCCCGGCCGGTGAGAGCGCGCGCTGCGACAGCATGCTGGCCGCGATCAGCGCGCCCATCGTCAGCTCCTTCTGCCCGATCAGGTACACACCGACGACGATCATCGTCACCGAGACGAACTGCGTGAGCGTCGAGGTGCTGTACATCGCCGACGACGACAGCGCGCGCATCTGCACGTTGGTGCGCGCGAGAAAGGCGTTGGCGCGTTCCCACTTCGACTGGATCACGCTTTCGGCGCCCTGCGACTTGATCGTCTCGATGGCGGTCAGGCTCTCGACCAGCGTCGCGTTGCGCTGCGCGCTGGCCTTGTAGGTGGTCTCGGACAGCTGGTGCAGCCGGTGCTGCAGCACATAACCGACGACGAAGACGATGCAGAACGCGACGATCACCGGCAGCGCGAGCCAGGGCTGGATCCAGGCCAGCACGACGATGAAGATCAGCGCGAACGGCAGGTCGATCAGCGCCGTGACGGTGCTCGACGCGATGAAGTCGCGCACCTGCTCGAAGCCGCGCAGGTTCGACGCGAACGAGCCGACCGATTCGGGCCGGTGCTCGAGCTTCATGCCGAGCACCTTTTCCATCAGCGTCGACGAGATCTGCACGTCGATGCGCGCGCTGGCCTCGTCGACGAAGTGGCTGCGCATCAGGCGCATGAAGAGGTCGGCGCCGAGCACGAGCAGCACGCCGATCGCGAGGGTCCACAGCGTCTCGATCGCGTTGTTGGGCACCACGCGGTCGTAGACGTTCATCGAGAACATCGGGAACGCGAGGGCGAAGATGTTGATCAGCAGCGCCGCCCACAGCACGTCGCGGTAGACGAAGCGCTGGGTCGCGATGGCGCTCCAGAACCAGTGGCGCGCCGCGACCTTGCGGACCTCGGGCGTGCGCGCATCGAAGCGGAAATGCGGCCGCACGAACAGGGTGACGCCGGTGTAGCGCTGCGCCAGCTCGTCGCGGCTCAGCGCGACCGAGCCCTGGCCGGTTTCGGGCAGCAGCAGCCGGGCCTTGGCGCCGTTGTCGTCCCAACCGAGCAGAACGCAGGCCTGGTTGTCGCGCAGCACCAGGATCGCGGGCAGGGCGGCGCTGTCGATGCGCGCCAGTGCCACCCGCTGCAGCCGGGCCGACATGCCGGCGCGCGCCGCAGCACGCTCGGCCAGCTCGAGCGTCAGGCGGCCCTGGGTGTCGGTGCCGATCGGCAGCCCGGCCGACAGCGACGCGCGCGACGCCGCCTGGCCATGCAGGCGGCAGACCTCGATCAGGCAGTCGAGCAGCGGGTCGGGGTGGATCAGGTCCTCACGCAGGCGCTGCACCGTGGCGGTGCCGGCAGCGCTGGCCGGCGCGGAGGCGGGTGCCGTGGAATCGGTCATGGTGAATCAGCTGATATCGGCGCAATGCACGCCGAATTGACCGGTCTGGCGATCCTCGAAGTAGCGCAGCAGCGTTTCGCGCACGGTGCGGAAAGCGAGCTGGTCCCACGGAATTTCGTCCTCGCGGAACAGTTGCGCCTCGATGCTTTCGGGCCCCGGCGCGAAGTCGGTGTCGCGCAGCGCGGCGCGGTAGAACAGATGCACCTGACCGACCCGAACCACGTTCAGCACCGTGAACAGGCCCTGCAGGTCGATGCGCGCGCCGGCCTCTTCCTCGGTCTCGCGGATGGCGCCTTGCTCGGTCGTTTCGCCCAGCTCCATGAAGCCGGCCGGCAAGGTCCAATAGCCGTGGCGCGGTTCGATGTTGCGCCGGCACAGGAGCACCTTGTCGTTCCAGACCGGCACCGTGCCGACCACGTTCAGCGGGTTCTCGTAGTGGATGGTTCCGCACACGCCGCAGACCGCTCGCTCGCGGTTGTCGTCGGCCGGAATCCGGTACGACGCTTCGCCGCCGCAGGCCTTGCAGTGCTTGATGCTGCGCGCTTGAAACATGGCGGGCAGTTTAGCCCCGCAACGCGCGCGCTATGGGGCTGCGTGGCATCATCGAATGAGCAGCAGTTCTCACTTGGAGCCCCTCTCATGAGCTTTGTCATTCCTGCACCCGCCGCGGCTTCGGTGCGCGTGGCCGGCGCTGCGGACGGCGCGCTGTTTCCGGTCCACCGCATTTACTGCGTCGGCCGCAACTACGCCGAGCACGCGATCGAAATGGGCCACACCGGCCGCGAGGCGCCGTTCTTCTTCATGAAACCGGCCGACGCGGTGCTGGCGCTCGAAGGCGGCGAGCTGCCTCCGGTCGGCACGATGTACTACCCGAGCCTCACCAAGAGCCTGCACCACGAGGTCGAGCTGGTGGTGGCGCTGGCCAAGGGCGGACGCAACATCCAGCCCGAGAACGCGCTGGGCCATGTGTGGGGCTACGCGGTCGGCATCGACATGACACGCCGCGACCTGCAGAACGAGATGAAGAAGCAGGGCCGGCCGTGGTCGATCGCGAAGGGCTTCGAGCAGTCGGCGCCGATCTCGCCGATCAGGCCGGCGGCGCTGTGCAACATCGCTGCCGACACCCGCATCTCGCTCGACGTCAACGGCTCGCTTCGGCAAGACAGCGTGATCGGCAAGATGATCTGGAGCATCGCGGAAATCATCGCCCACCTGTCGACGGCTTGGACTCTCGCTCCGGGCGACCTGATCTTCACCGGCACGCCGGAAGGGGTGGCCGCGGTCGAGCGCGGCGACACGCTGACGGCGCGGGTCGATGGCGTCGGCGCGCTGCGGCTGCGCATTGATTGAATTGGCTCCCTCTCCCGCGAGCGGGAGAGGGAGCAAGGCAGAAACAGCATGCAGCTCTACAACTACTTTCGCTCGTCGGCCTCGTACCGGGTGCGCATCGCGCTTGCGCTGAAGGGGCTGGACTACGAGTACGTGCCGGTCCACCTGGTCAAGAGCGAGCAGCTCAGGCCGCCGTTTTCCGACATCGCGCCGGCCAAGCTGGTGCCGCTGCTGCGCGACGGCGAGCACCTGCTGAGCCAGTCGCTGGCGATCATCGAGTACCTCGACGAAACCCACCCCGAGCCGCCGCTGCTGCCCGGCGATGCGCTCGCACGGGCGCGCATCCGGGCCCTCAGCTTCGACATCGCCTGCGAGATCCACCCGCTCAACAACCTGCGCGTGCTGCGCTACCTGGTGCACGAGATGAAGCTGAGCGACGACGACAAGAATCGCTGGTACCGGCACTGGATCGAAACCGGGCTCGACGTGGTCGAGAAACAGCTGGCGGCGTCGCCGCAGACCGGCCCCTTCTGCCACGGCGATGCGCCGACGCTCGCGGACATCACGCTGGTGCCGCAGATCTTCAACGCGCAGCGCGTGGACTGCAGGCTCGACCACGTGCCGAACGTGATGCGGATCTTCGCCGAGTGCATGCGGCACGACGCGTTTGCCAAGACCCAACCGTCGGCCTGCCCCGACGCCGCCTGATGCACCCCGACTGGCTGCGCCCGGACTGGCGCGCCGCCGGCGTCGGCGGGCTGATGACGACCCGCCGCGGCGGCTTCAGCGCCGCGCCCTTCGACAGCATGAACCTGCGCGACGGGCTTGGCGACGAAGCGCTCGCGGTGCGGCGCAACCAGCAACTGCTGCGCGAAACGACCGGCGCCACGCCGGTCTACCTGAACCAGGTTCACGGGGCGCGGGTGGTCCGCCTCAGCGCCGCCGACTGCGCGCCCGACGCCGCCGTGCACGAGGCCGACGCCAGCCTGACGACCGTTGCCGGCATCGCCTGCACCGTCCAGGTGGCCGACTGCCTGCCGGTGCTGTTCGCCGCGCCGGGCGGCGTGGCCGGCGCGCATGCGGGCTGGCGCGGGCTGGCCGGCGGTGTGCTCGAGAACGCCGTCCTGGCGCTGTGCGATGCGGCCGGCTGCGCGCCGGCCGAGCTGCATGCTTGGCTCGGCGCGTGCATCGGGCCGACACGCTTCGAGGTCGGTGCCGACGTGCTCGAAGCTTTCGGCCAACGAGGCGATGCCGCCGACCCGTTGCGCTTCAAACCGCACGCCGCAGGCAAGTGGCTCGCCAACCTGCCATTGCTGGCGCGCGACCGGCTGGCCGCGCTTCGGGTGGGTGCCGTCAGCGGCGGCGGCTGGTGCACCGTCGAAGACGCGTCACGCTTCTTTTCGTTCCGCCGCGACCGCGTTACCGGCCGCATGGTCGCCGCCATTTGGTTGAACCGATGAGATCTCGAGAAGACACTGCTCCGCGGCCACGTCATCCCGGCCCTTCGACGAGCTCAGGACAGGCCGGGCTTCGCCCGCGCCGGGATCCACCGCTGCTTCTCCGCGCGTCGGTACAGAGTGGATCCCGGCGTTCGCCGGGATGACCGACTCTTGCGCCGCCCGCCGCGCCGCCCGCCGCTGCGGCGTCGCCAGCAGGTACAGCACGATCGCGAGTGGCATCACACCGTAAAGAATGAATGTGAAGATGGCGCCGAGCAGCGTTCCGTTGCTGTTGGTGGCCTCGGCCACCGACATCATCAGCACCACATAAATCCACGCGATGGCGACCAAGTGCATGTCGTATTGCGAAAGTTTGATCTACAATATGAAAAATGGCGTCAACACGGGGTAAGCATTCGGGCGTACAACGTGCACTGCATCACACGTTTGATGGATGTTGATCCGAATTGAGGAGACCCGTGAGTAGCAAGCCTTTTGCCATGCCCGCCATGCCCGCCATGGCCGATGCCGAACAGACCGCCCGTGCCTTCGGCTCGAATGTCGGTGAAGTGTGGAAAGCGATGGCGGGGCTGAAGCTGCCGCTGCCGGCGCTGACCGAAGTGCAGAGCGAGTATCTCAAGCAGGCGACCGACCTGTGGAACCAGTCGCTGCTGCGCTTGCAGGCGCCCGAGCCCGGCAAGTCGCCCGCCAAGGGCGCCGTCACCGATCGCCGCTTCGCCGGCCAGGACTGGGAAGCCAACGCCAGCGCCGCCTACCTCGCGCAGATGTACCTGCTCAACGCGCGCACGCTGATGCAGCTGGCCGAGCAGGTCGAAGGCGACGAGAAGACCAAGCAGCGCATCCGCTTCGCGGTCCAGCAATGGATCGACGCCGCGTCGCCCAGCAACTACCTGGCGCTCAACCCCGAGGCGCAGCGCAAGGCGCTGGAGACCAAGGGCGAGAGCATCGCGCAGGGCCTGCAGCACCTGTGGAAAGACGTCCAGCAGGGCCATGTCTCGCAGACCGACATGAGCATGTTCGAGGTCGGCCGCAACGTGGCGACCACCGAGGGCAGCGTGGTGTTCGAGAACGAGCTGTTCCAGCTGCTCGAATACAAGCCGCTGACGGCCAAGGTGCACGAGCGGCCGATGCTGTTCATCCCGCCTTGCATCAACAAGTTCTACATCCTCGACCTGCAGCCGGAAAACTCGCTGATCCGCTACACCGTCGAGCAGGGCCACCGGCTGTTCGTCGTGAGCTGGCGCAATGCCGACGAGAGCATGTCCAAGCTGACCTGGGACGACTACATCGAAGACGGCGTCATCAAGGCCATCGACGTTGCGCAGCAGATCAGCGGCGCCGAGCAGATCAACACGCTGGGCTTTTGCATCGGCGGCACGCTGCTGTCGACGGGCCTCGCGGTGCTGGCGGCGCGCGGCGAAAAGCCGGCCGCGAGCATGACGCTCCTGACCACCTTCCTCGACTTCAGCGACACCGGCATCCTCGACCTCTTCATCGACGAGGCGATGGTGCAGATGCGCGAGATGACGCTCGGCCCCGCGAGCCCGAACGGCGGCGGCTTGCTGAAGGGGACGGAACTGGCGTCGACCTTCAGCTTCCTGCGGCCCAACGACTTGGTGTGGAACTACGTGGTCGGCAACTACCTGAAGGGCGAAACGCCGCCGCCTTTCGACTTGCTGTACTGGAACAGCGACAGCACCAACCTGCCGGGCCCGATGTTCGTCTGGTACCTGCGCAACACCTACCACGAGAACAAGCTGATGCAGCCGGGCGCGCTGACGGTGTGCGGCGAAAAGCTCGACCTCGGGCTGATCGATGCGCCGGCCTACATCTACGCCTCGCGCGAGGACCACATCGTCCCGTGGGACGGGGCCTACCGCAATCTGCAGGTGCTCAAGGGCAAGAAGCGCTTCGTGCTCGGCGCTTCGGGCCACATCGCCGGCGTGATCAACCCGCCGGCCAAGAAGAAGCGCAGCCACTGGATCGGCGGCAGCGCAAACCCGGCCGACCCGAAGGCCTGGCTCGACAAGGCCAAGGAGCACCCCGGCAGCTGGTGGACCGACTGGTCCGAGTGGCTTGCCGGCCATGCTGGCGAGCAGATCGCCGCGCCCAAGCTGCAAGGCAGCAAGCAGTTCAAACCCATCGAGCCGGCACCCGGCCGCTACGTCAAGCAGAAGGCTTGACCCTCATCCAACCCTCATTCGTTTCGACTTCAGGAGATTGACATGACCGACATCGTGATCGTTGCAGCCGCCCGCACCGCCGTGGGCAAGTTCGGAGGCAGCCTGGCCAAGATCCCCGCCACCGAGCTCGGCGCGGCCGTGCTGGTCGAGCTGCTCAAGCGGGCCAAGCTGGACGGCGACCAGATCAACGAGGTCATCCTCGGCCAGGTGCTGCAGGCCGGCGCCGGGCAGAACCCGGCCCGTCAATCGGTGATCCGCGGCGGCCTGCCGCATGGCGTGCCGGCGCTGACGATCAATGCGGTCTGCGGCTCGGGCCTGAAGGCAGTGATGCTGGCCGCGCAGGCCATCCGCGACGGCGACTCCGAGATCATCATCGCCGGCGGCCAGGAGAGCATGAGCATGAGCCCGCACGTGCTGCCGAACTCGCGCGACGGCCAGCGCATGGGCGACTGGAAGATGGTCGACACGATGATCGTCGACGGCCTGTGGGACGTCTACAACCAGTACCACATGGGCATCACCGCCGAGAACGTGGCCAAGAAGTACGAAGTGAGCCGCGCCGAGCAAGATGCGCTCGCGCTCGCCTCGCAGCAGAAGGCCGCGGCGGCGCAGGAGGCCGGCCGCTTCAAGGAAGAGATCGTGCCCTTCATCATTCCGCAGAAGAAGGGCGACGCGATCGTCTTCGCGAACGACGAGTTCATCAACAAGAAGACCAACGCCGACGCGCTCGCCGGCCTGCGCCCCGCCTTCGACAAGGCGGGCAGCGTGACGGCGGGCAACGCCTCGGGCCTGAACGACGGGGCCGCCGGCGTGGTGGTGATGACGGCCAAGAAGGCCGAGCAGCTCGGCCTCACGCCGCTCGCGCGGATCGCGAGCTACGCCACCGCGGCGCTCGACCCGGCCTACATGGGCATGGGCCCGGTGCCTGCGTCCAGGCGCGCGCTCGAGCGGGCCGGCTGGAAGGCGAGCGACCTCGACCTGCTCGAGATCAACGAAGCCTTCGCCGCCCAAGCCTGCGCCGTCAACAAGGAAATGGGCTGGGACACGAGCAAGGTCAACGTCAATGGCGGCGCGATCGCGATCGGTCACCCGATCGGTGCGTCGGGCTGCCGCATTCTGGTGTCGTTGCTGCACGAAATGCAGCGCCGCAACGCCAAGAAAGGCATCGCCTCGCTGTGCATCGGCGGTGGCATGGGCGTTGCTCTGACGGTCGAGCGTTAAGAACCCGAATGACCTTACCTTCGGGGGAACCCGATTGACCGAGCGGCTGGGCGCGACGACGCTTGCAGCTGCGGCATCACTTTTCAGCAGGACAGGAGAGACAAAATGGCTCAAAAAATTGCGTACGTGACGGGCGGGATGGGCGGCATCGGAACCACGATGTGCCAGCGCCTGCACAAGGACGGCTTCAAGGTGATCGCAGGCTGCGGGCCGAGCCGCGACTTCAAGAAGTGGATCGACGAGCAGGCGGCGCTCGGCTTCACCTTCTACACCTCGGTGGGCAACGTCGGCGACTGGGATTCGACGGTGGCCGCGTTCCAGAAGACCTCGGCCGAACACGGCCCGATCGACGTGCTGGTCAACAACGCCGGCATCACCCGCGACGGCATGTTCCGCAAGATGAGCCGCGCCGACTGGGACGCTGTCATCGAGACCAACCTCACCAGCCTGTTCAATGTGACCAAGCAGGTCATCGAAGGCATGCTCGAGCGTGGCTGGGGCCGCATCATCAACATCAGCTCGGTCAACGGCGAGAAGGGCCAGTTCGGCCAGACCAACTACTCGGCCGCCAAGGCCGGCATGCACGGCTTCACGATGGCGCTGGCGCAGGAAGTGGCCAACAAGGGCGTCACGGTGAACACCGTGAGCCCGGGCTATATCGCGACAGAGATGGTCAAGGCGATCCGCCAGGACGTGCTCGACAAGATCGTCGCCGGGATCCCGGTCAAGCGCCTCGGAACGCCGGACGACATCGCGTCGATCGTGTCGTGGGTCGCGTCGGATGAATCGGGGTTTGCGACCGGGGCCGACTTCTCGATCAACGGTGGACTGCACATGGGTTGAGGCGTGTCGTCCCGGCGAAAGTGTCACCCCGTGCTACGACACGGGGCCGGGACCCACTCGAGTGGACCCCGGCTCGGGCGAAGCCCGGCCTGTCCTGAGCTTGTCGAAGGGCCGGGGTGACGGTTCAGGGGGCGAGGCGGCTAGCCACCGCGCCCAGTACCTCATGCGAGCCATCCACCGGCTCGATCAACTCCGCCTTCTTGAACCCCGCGAAGTTCCTCTGCATCGACTGCAGATACACGGGGTCGTAGTGCCGCACCAGCAGATCGCGCACCACCTCCTCGACGCGGCCTGACTTGGCCGCCTCCTGCCAGCCGTTCACGACCTCGTTGCCGCGCAGCGAGCGCAGCGCATCGAGCCGCTCGCAGAATGCCGGCACATCCTTGACGAAGAAGTCGTAGTCCTCCATCAGCAGCGCCACGCGTGCATCCAGGGGCAGCTCGATGCGTACACACGGCGCTTCGCGCATGCGCTCGACCAGCTTGTCGGGTACGCGCAATTCGCCGACCTTCTTGCTCTCGCTCTCGATCCACACCGGCCGCGCCGCATCGAAGTGCCGCAGCGCGTCCCACACGCGTGAGTCGAATTGCTTTTGCCCCGGCTGCGGGCTGCCCGGCACCAGGCCCAGGACAGAGCCGCGGTGGTTGGCGAGCTCTTCGAGGTCGAGCACCTGGGCACCCCGCTCGCGCAGCGCGGCCAGCAACCGGCTCTTGCCCGAGCCGGTCTTGCCGCAGACGACGCGGTAGTCGAAACGCAGCGGCAACTGCTCCAGATCGGCGCTCACTGCGCGCCGGTACTCGCGATAGCCACCTTCGAGCACCTGCACCTTGAAGCCGATCTGGTCGAGCACGATGGCGAGCGACCCGCTGCGCTTGCCGCCGCGCCAGCAGTAGACGAGCGGCTTCCAGTCCTTGGGCTTGTCCATCAGCTCGCGGTCGATGTGCGCTGCGATATTGCGTGACGCCATTGCGGCGCCACGCTTGCGGGCGACAAACGGCGAGACCTGCTTGTATTCGGTGCCGACGATGCGCCGTTCCTCGTCGTTCAGAGTCGGCCAATTGACGGCGCCGGGCAGCCGGTCTTCGGCGTACTCGCTCTCTGAGCGCGCGTCGATGATGGTGTCGAAGGCGTCTAGCTGCGCGATCGCGTCGGTGGCGGTGATGGTTCCAAGGGGCATGGGCATATTCTCGGCGTTGCCAGTCGCCGGCCGTCGGCCGGCTTGTCATCCACGCTGGAGCCCCCGCTTGGCGGGGGCTGGGGGTGCAGTACGGACCGCGTAAGCGAGCTTCTCGATGCGATCACGCCTATGGCGTGATCGCATCGAGAAGCTCGCTCTCGATCTCGAGCTGCAAGCGGTTCTGCTGCAACGCCGAGCCGTCGACGAGGAAGGTGTCTTCGACCCGCTCGCCCAGCGTCGTGATCTTCGCCAGCTGCAGGTTGATGTGATGCCGCGCCAGCACCCGCGCAATCGCGTACAGCAGGCCCGAACGGTCGCTGGTCGAGATGCCGAGCAGCCAGCGCTGGGCTCGCTCGTCGGGCCGCAAGGTGACCCGCGGCGTGATCGGGAACGACTTGACCCGACGCGAGATCCGCCCGCGGCTCGGCTCGGGCAGCGCGCCGGTGCGCGCCAGCGCTTCGGCGAGCTGCGTTTCGACCAGCGAGATCAGGTCGCGGTAGTGGTGATCGACATGCGGGCTCGCGACCTGGAAGGTGTCGAGCGCATAACCGGCCGTCGTCGTGTGCACCTTGGCGTCGAGAATATTGAAGCCGGCGCCGTCGAAATAACCGCAGATGCGCGCGAACAGGTCGGGCCGGTCGGGCGCGTACACCACCACCTGCAGGCCTTCGCCGAGCGACGACAGGCGGGCGCGAACGACCGGCTCTTTCGAGGCGACCACGCGGAACAGCGAGCGCGCATGCCAGGCGATGTCGCCGGCGTCGTGGCGCGCAAAGTAGCTGATCTCGAGCGTCTTCCACAGCGGCGCTTCGGTGTCGGGCAGCATCGAGTACAGGTTCAGCGTGTGGCGTGCCTCCTGCTTGCGCGCCTCGATTTCGGCGTCGACATTGGGCCGCGAGCCGCCTAGAGCGCGCAGCGTCAACCGGTACAGGTCTTCGAGCAGCTTGCCCTTCCAGGCATTCCACACCTTCGGGCTGGTGCCGCGGATGTCGGCCACCGTCAGCAGGTACAGCGCGGTCAGGCGCCGCTCGTTGCCGACCAGCTTGGCGAAATGATCGATGACGTCGGGGTCGGCCAGGTCTTCCTTCTGGGCGATGCGCGACATCGTCAAATGGCCCTTGACCAGGAACTCGATCAGCGCGGTGTCTTCCTTGCCGACTTCGTGGTCGCGGCAGAAGCGCCGCACTTCCTTCGCACCCAGGTCCGAATGGTCGCCGCCGCGGCCCTTGGCCACGTCGTGGAACAACGCGGCGATGTACAGCACGTAGGGCCGGTCCCACTGTGCCGCGAGCTGCGAGCAGAACGGGTACTCGTGTGCATGCTCGGGAATGAAGAAGCGCCGCACGTTGCGCAACACCATCAGGATGTGCTGATCGACCGTGTAGACGTGGAACAGGTCGTGCTGCATCTGCCCGACGATGCGCCGGAACACCCACAGGTAGCGCCCCAGCACCGAGGTCTGATTCATCAGCCGGAAGGCATGGGTCTGGCCTTCGGTCGCGTGCAGCATCTTCATGAACGTCGCGCGGTTCACCGGGTCGCGCCGGAACTCGCCGTTCATCAGCTCGCGCGCGTTGTACAGCGCGCGCAGCGTGCGCGCCGACAGGCCTTTCGGCCCGAGCGTCGTCTGGTAGGTCAGGAAGGTCTCGAGGATGGCGTGCGGGTCGCGCTCGTAGAGGTCGTCGCTCGCCACCTCGAGCATGCCGCCGCGTTCGAGGAACTTGTCGTCGATCGGGCGCATCGGCGCGTCTTGCAGGCCGTTGACACGCTCCTCGATGTTGAGCATCAGGATCTGGTTCAGCTGGTCCACCGCCTTGGCGGCCCAGTAGTAGCGCTTCATCAGCACTTCGGAGGCGCGCTGGCCCTTGGTCGCCTTGTAGCCGAAGCTCTCGGCCACGGCGGTCTGCAGGTCGAACACCAGCCGGTCCTCGCGCCGCCCGGCCACCATGTGCAGCCGGGCGCGGATCAGCTTCAACAGACCCTCGTTGCGCTGCAACTGCTTGACTTCGAAGGCGGTGATCAGCCCCTTGGCCGCGAGCTCGTTCCAGGTCTTGCCGAGCCCGGCCGCGCGCGCCACCCAGATCACTACCTGCAGGTCGCGCAGCCCGCCCGGGCTTTCCTTGCAGTTCGGTTCCAGCGAATACGGCGTTTCCTCGAACTTCTGGTGCCGCTGGCGCATTTCGAGTGTCTTCGCGCGCAGGAAGGCCTTGGCGTCCATCGCCTGCGCGTTGGCCACGCGGAACAGGTTGAAGACGCGCCGCGAGCCGCAGATGTAGCGCGACTCGAGCAGCGCCGTCTGCACCGTCACGTCGCGCTCGGCTTCTTCGATGCATTCGTCGACGGTGCGAACGCTGGAGCCGATCTCCAGGCCGATGTCCCAGCAAGCGGTGATGAAACCTTCGATCGACGACTTCAGCGCGTCGTTGGCATGGGCCTGGCCGGGCGGCAGCAGCACCAACACGTCGACGTCGGAGTGCGGAAACAGCTCCGCGCGGCCGTAGCCGCCAACCGCCAGCAGCGCGGCGCCGGGCGGCATCAGCGCGTGCTGCCACAACCCGCTGAGCGTGTGGTCGACGTGTTTGGTCAATGCCCGGACCAGCCGTGCCGCCGCCGGCGCCGTGGGGCGCGAGACGCGGAAATGCTCGAGCAGCTCGCTCTTGCCCTGGCGGAAGCGCGATCGAAGCTCGCTGACGCTGCCGGCTGGCTGGGCTGCGCGGCCTTCGGGCAGGGCCGACATGTCAACCCGCGACGAAGGCGGGCGGCGGCGGGCTGCCTTCGGACAAGGTCAGCACTTCGTAGCCGCTGTCGGTGACGAGGATGGTGTGCTCCCATTGCGCCGACAACGAACGGTCTTTCGTGACGATGGTCCAGCCGTCGCCCATCTCGCGGATCTCGCGCCGGCCGGCGTTGACCATCGGCTCGATCGTGAACACCATGCCCGGCACCAGCTCTTCGAGCGTGCCCGGGCGGCCGTAGTGCAGCACCTGCGGCTCTTCGTGGAAGTTGCGGCCGATGCCGTGGCCGCAGAACTCGCGCACGATCGAGAAGCCGTTGTTCTCGGCGAAGGTCTGGATCGAGTGGCCGATGTCACCGAGCCGCGCGCCCGGCTTGACCTTGACGATGCCCTTCCACATCGCTTCGTAGGTGAAGTTGCACAGCCGCTTGGCCGCGATCGAGCCATCGCCGACGATGTACATGCGGCTCGTGTCGCCGTGCCAGCCGTCCTTGATGACGGTGACGTCGATGTTGACGATGTCGCCGTTCTTCAGCGGCCGGTCGTTCGGGATGCCGTGGCAGACCTGGTGGTTGATCGAGGTGCAGATGGACTTGGGGTAGGGCGTGTAGCCCGGCGGCGCGTAGTTCAGCGGCGCGGGGATTCCGCCTTGCACCTCGGTGATGTGGGTGTGCGCCAGCTGGTCGAGCTGGTCGGTCGTGATGCCGGGCTTCACGTGGGCCGTCAGCATGTCCAGCACTTCGGAGGCGAGCTTGCCTGCGATTCGCATGCCTTCCACGTCGGCGGCGGTCTTGATGGTGATCGTCATGGCCTGAATTATCTCACTCGCCCCGTAAAATCACGGGTTCACCCCCTCTCTCCGCCGAGCCGCCAGCGTGACCCACAGCCCCAAGCACCTGCTCCACTTCGAGGGGGGCAATGCGCTCTCCAACTTCCGCGCCCTGGCGCTGCTGCCCCGGCTGCAGGCCGCCAGCCCGCGCATCACCGGCGTGCAGGCGCGGCATGTGCATTGGGTCTGGAGCGCAACACCGCTCGCCAACCAGGTGGCGCAGCTCGACAAGCTGGCCGCGCTGCTGCGCTACGGCGACCCCTACACCGGCGCGACCGACGGCACGCTGATCGTCGTCGCGCCGCGCCTGGGCACGGTGTCGCCGTGGGCCAGCAAGGCGACCGACATCGCGCACAACTGCGGCCTCGCGATCAAGCGCGTCGAGCGCGTCACCGAATACCGCTTGACGCTGAAGAGCGGGCTGCTCGGTGGCACCAAGCCACTCGACGCCGAGGAGCTGCAGGCGGCTGCGGCGTTGTTGCACGACCGCATGACCGAAAGCGCGTTGTTCGAGCGCGACGCCGCGGTGCACTTGTTCGACGAACAGCCCGGCAAGCCGATGGCGCATGTCGACGTGCTCGGTGCCGGCCGCGCCGCGTTGGTGGCGGCGAACACCGACTTCGGGCTGGCCTTGAGCGACGACGAGATCGACTACCTGGTTGCAGCCTTCGTCGGTCTGAAGCGCAACCCGACCGATGTCGAGCTGATGATGTTCGCGCAGGCCAACAGCGAACATTGCCGCCACAAGATCTTCAACGCGCAGTTCACCATCGACGGCGTGGCGCAGCAACGCTCGATGTTCCAGATGATCCGCAACACCCACGCGCTGGCGCCCCAGCACACGGTGGTGGCCTACAGCGACAACGCCTCGGTGATGGAAGGCGGCGCGGTCGAACGCTGGCTGCCCGAGGGTTACACCGGCGCACCGAAGTACGCCGCGCGCCATGAGGTGGCGCATGTGCTGATGAAGGTCGAGACGCATAACCACCCGACGGCGATCTCGCCGTTCCCCGGTGCTTCCACCGGTGCCGGCGGCGAGATCCGCGACGAAGGAGCGACCGGCCGCGGCTCGAAGCCGAAGGCCGGCCTGACCGGCTTCAGCGTCTCCAACCTGCACCTGCCCGGCACCAGCGAGGCCTGGGAACAGTCGCCGCTCGGCAAGCCCGAGCACATCGCGAGCCCGCTGCAGATCATGGTCGAGGGTCCGCTCGGCGGCGCGGCGTTCAACAACGAGTTCGGGCGGCCCAACCTGGCCGGCTACTTTCGCGTCTACGAACAGACGGTCGGCGGGCAGCGCCGCGGCTATCACAAGCCGATCATGATCGCCGGCGGATTGGGCAGCATCTCGGCCGACCAGACCCACAAGATCGAGTTCCCCGCCGGCACGCTGCTGATCCAGCTCGGCGGCCCGGGCATGCGAATCGGCATGGGCGGCGGGGCGGCGAGCTCGATGGCGGCAGGCGCCAACGCGGCGGAGCTCGACTTCGACTCGGTGCAGCGCGGCAACCCCGAGATCCAGCGCCGCGCGCAGGAGGTCATCAACCATTGCTGGGCGCTGGGGGCGAACAACCCGATCCTCGCGATCCACGACGTCGGCGCGGGCGGCATTTCGAATGCGTTCCCCGAGCTGGTCGACGGTGCGGGCAAGGGCGCGCGTTTCGACCTGAGCCAGGTGCCGCTCGAAGAAAGCGGCCTCGCGCCCAAAGAGATCTGGTGCAACGAGAGCCAGGAACGCTACGTGATGGCGGTGCAGGCCGACGCGCTGCCGGTGTTCCGCGCGATGTGCGAGCGCGAGCGTTGCCCGTTCGCGGTGGTCGGGGTGGCGACGGATGAGAAGCGATTGGTTCTCTCACCGGCAACCGTTCGCACTGAGCCTGCCCTCCCTTCGACAAGCTCGGGGCCATCGGAAATGCAAGCTCAGGATGATCGGAACACCTCCGTTCGCACTGAGCCTGTCGAAGTGCCCGGGGGGCTTCCTTCGACAAGCTCAGGACAATCGGAAATACAAGCTCAGCCCAAACGGGACGAGGTCCCCATCGACATGCCGATGGACGTTCTGCTCGGCAAGCCGCCCAAGATGCACCGCGACGTGCAGCGGGTCGAACGGTCGCTGCCGCCGCTGAACCTTCTCGATGTCACGCTAGACAAGGTCGCCTTCGACGTGCTGCGCCACCCCACGGTGGCCAGCAAGCGCTTCCTCATCACGATCGGCGACCGCACGGTCGGCGGCATGAACCACCGCGACCAGATGGTCGGCCCGTGGCAGGTGCCGGTGGCGGACTGCGCCGTCACGCTGGCCGACTACGGCGGCTTTCGCGGCGAGGCGATGAGCATGGGCGAGCGCACGCCGCTGGCTGCGCTTGACGCACCGGCCTCGGGCCGGATGGCGGTCGGCGAGGCCATCACCAACCTGCTCGCTGCACCGATCGCACTCGAGCGGGTGAAGCTGAGCTGCAACTGGATGGCGGCCTGCGGCGAGCCGGGTGAAGACGCGGCCCTGTACGACACCGTGAAGGCGGTCGGCATGGAACTCTGCCCGGCGCTCGGCATCAGCGTTCCGGTCGGCAAGGACAGCCTGTCGATGCGCACGCGCTGGAACGACGGGGGCGAAGCCAAGCAGGTGACCGCGCCGGTGTCGCTGATCGTCTCGGCCTTCGCGACGCTCGACGACGTGCGCCCGACGCTGACCCCGCAGCTGCAAGCCGGCGACACGACGCTGATCCTGATCGACCTCGGCAATGGCAAGAACCGCCTGGGCGGCTCGATGCTCGCCCAGGTGCTGAACCAGTTCGGCAACGAGGTGCCCGACCTCGACGACGCGGCGCAGCTCCAATCGCTGGTGGTGGCAGTCACCAGGCTGCGTGATGACGGCAGGCTGCTCGCCTACCACGACCGCAGCGACGGTGGGCTGTGGGCGACGGCCTGCGAAATGGCCTTCGCCGGCCACCTCGGCCTGAGCCTGAACGTCGACATGCTGGTCACCGAAAGCGACGGCATCGCCGACAGCCGGGCCGAATACGGCGACTCGAAGAACTGGGCCAGCCAGGTGAGCGCGCGTCGCAACGAGCTGACGCTGTGCGCCCTGTTCAGCGAAGAGCTCGGCGCCGTCATCCAGGTCCGCACCGAGCAGCGCGACGCGGTGATGCAGACGCTGCGCCAGCACGGCCTCAGCAAACACAGCCACGTCATCGGCAAGACCAACGAACGTGGTCTGGTCGAAGTCTGGCGCGACGCGAAGCCGGTCTTCAGTGCCGCGCTGCGTGACTTACACCAGGCCTGGGACGACGTGAGTTGGCGCATCACGAAGCTGCGCGACAACCCCGAATGCGCCGACGCCGAACACGCGGCGGCTGGCCGCGAAGATGATCCGGGCTTGCACGTTCAGTTGAGCTTCGAGGCCAACGCCCCGGTTGTCCACACCGCCCGCCCCAAGCTCGCCATCCTGCGCGAACAAGGCGTCAACAGCCACGTCGAGATGAGCTACGCGATGGCCCAGGCCGGCTTCGACACCTTCGACGTGCACATGAGCGACCTGCAGGCCGGCCGCGCCCGGCTCGGCGACTACCAGGGCTTCATCGCCTGCGGCGGCTTCAGCTACGGCGACACGCTCGGCGCCGGCGAGGGCTGGGCCCGATCGATCATGTTCAACCCGGTGCTGGCCGACCAGTTCGCCGCCTTCTTCGCGCGCCAGGACACCTTCGCGCTCGGCGTGTGCAACGGCTGCCAGATGATGGCCGCGCTGTCGTCCATCATCCCGGGCGCTCAGGATTGGCCGCAGTTCACGCGCAACAAGAGCGAGCAGTTCGAGGCCCGCCTGTCGCTGGTCGAGGTGCTCGACAGCCCGTCGATCTTCTTCGCCGGCATGGCCGGCAGCCGCATCCCGATCGCGGTGGCGCACGGCGAGGGCTTCGCCGACTTCTCGCAGCGCGGCGATGCGCAGAATGTGAAGCGCGCGATGCGTTTCGTCGACAACTGCGGCCGCCCCACCGAGGCCTACCCGTTCAACCCCAACGGCAGCCCCGACGGCCTGACCGCGGTGACAACGCCCGACGGCCGCTTCAGCGTGCTGATGCCGCACCCGGAGCGGGTATTCCGCAACGTGCTGATGAGCTGGACCTCGGGCGACAAGAGTGCGCCGAGTCCGTGGATGCGCATGTTCGGCAACGCACGCCAATGGGTCGGCTGAGAACGAAGGAAATCCGCATGACCTCGCTGGTAGTCCGCCGCTTGCTGATCGACCTCGAAACGCCGTTCACGCGCCACTGGAACGGCGGCGATGCGTTTCGCAGCGCCTACTTCGACGCCTTGTCGATGAGCTTCCCGGTCGGCGAGCAGTTCTTCATCGACTCGGTGCGGGCCGGCATCAAGGCCCTGCCCGAGGCGCAGCGTGCCGAGTTCGACGCCGTGGGCCAGGGCTTCATCGGGCAGGAGGCCACGCACCGGCGCATCCACGCGCTGTTCAACGGTCACCTCGACCAGCAAGGCTACGTCAACACCTGGGAGCCGCGCATCCTGCGCCGGCTCGAGCGCCTGAAGGGCTTGGCCGACCCGCGCCATGCGGTGGCCATCACCGCTGCCACCGAGCACTTCACCGCGATCCTGGCGCACCACCTGCTCGCCCACCCGCAAACGCTCGAAGGCAGCGAGCCGCGTCTGCAGACGCTGTGGCTGTGGCACGCGTCGGAAGAGTCCGAGCACCGCAGCACCGCCTTCGACGTCTACCGCGCGATGGGCGGCAACGAGCTGTGGCGGCGCCGCTGGATGCACCTCGTGAGCTTCCACTTCATCACCGATGTGCTGCGCCAGACCGCGCGCAACCTGTGGCACGACGGCGAGCTGCTGCGCTGGCGCACTTGGCGCAGCGCAACCCGTTTCTTCTTCGGCAAGCACGGCCTGGTGCGCCAAACCTTCGGGCCGTGGCGCGCCTACTTCAAGCCGGGCTTCCATCCGTCGCAGCAGGATGCGCAGGAGGCGGTCGACTGGCTGCGCGAGAACGCGGCGGTGTTCAGCGTCGTCGCGGAGCGTTAGTTAGTTGGGGCTCAGGTCAGAGGCTGAGAGTCTTTCTATGGTGTCATCCCGGCGCACGCCGGGATCCACTCTGTGCCGAGGCGCGCGGCGGTGGCTGCGAGTGAGGATGGACCCCGTGTCGTGGCACGGGGCAACGCTTTCGTCGGGATGACGGCTTGGGATGTGGGCTGACACTTGCACCGCTGCCCCGCCCAGGACCGCGTTGCCCGACAGCGGGTCCCAGGCACGGTCGTCGAGCACCACGTTCAGGTTCACGCCCGGGTGCTCCGCCGCCAGGCTCAGCTGAACGTCGGGCAGGTCGTGGCCCCAGCCGTGCGGCACACTGATCACGCCGGGCATCATCGTGTCGCTGAATTCGACCTGCGCCTCGACGGTCGTGCCGGCCTTCCCGCTGATGTGTGCCATGCCACCGTCGACCAGGCCCAGGCGCTGCGCGTCGGCTGGGTTGACCAGCGCGGTGCAGCGGAACGGTCCCTTGGCCAGCAGCGGCAGGTTGTGCATCCAGCTGTTGTTGGACCTCACCTGGCGGCGCCCGATGATCGCCATCGCGTGCGCCGGTCGTTGCAGATCGGCGGCGGCACGGGGCAGGTCATCGAGCAGCATTTGCGGCGCCAGCTCGATCTTTCCGGACGGCGTGCGCAGCATCTCGGGGATGCGCGGCTGCAAGGCACCGAGGTCGACGCCTTCGGGTCTGTTCATCAGCTGCGCCAGCGTCAGCCCGTCGGGCCGCTCGCCGAAGCCGTCGCCGTAGGGTCCTGTGCGCAGCGACAGATCGAGCAGCCGCTCGGGGCCGCGGCGGCCGTTCAGGCCGTCGATGACGGCATCGGTGCGCTCGCCGGCGAGACGTCGCACGTCGTCGGCGAACATCTGCTCGTCGAGCGCGTCGATGTCGGCTGCCGCGCCCTGGCCCTTCACGATCGCGATCAGCTTGAGTAGGATCTGCCATTCAGCCATCTGCTGCTGCGGCAAATCGAACACGACCGGGCTGTAGCGTGCGTGGTTGCGGAAGCTGAACTGCGGAAACCCGAGGTCATAGTGGCTGTCGTTCAGCGGTGACACCCCCGGCAGTATCACGTCGGCATGGCGCGAGGTTTCGTTGACATAGATGTCCAGGCTGAGCATGAAGGCTAGCGTGTCGAGCGCCGCCGCGACACGCGGTCCGTTGGGTGCCGACAGAACAGGGTTACTCGCGATCGTGATCAACACCTTGACCTGCCCGGGGCCTTCGGTCTCGATTTCCTCGGCCAGGCAGTTCATCGGGAACTCGCCGAACACCTCGGGCGCGCCGCTGACCCGGCTGTTCCAGCGCCCGGTCACGATGCCCTTGCCCGAGCCGGGCTTGCCGGCGGTGTTGGCCGCGAAGGCCGCGGCCTTCGCGAACATCGCGCCGCCGGGTTGGTCGAGGTTGCCGGTCAGCACGTTCAACACGTCGACCAGCCACGAGTTCAGGGTGCCGAACTCGTTCACGCAGGTGCCGATGCGGCCGTACACCGCGGCGCGCGGCGCGGCCGCGAGCGCGCGCGCCAGCGCGCGGATCGCCGGCGCGGCGATGCCGCAGCGCGGCGCGACGAGCTCGGGCGCGAAGCCCTGCACGGCGGCTTGCAGCGCGTCGACACCGTTCACGTGTTCGGCCAGGCGGCCGAGCTTCACCAGCTTCTCGTCGAACAGCGTTTGCACGAGGCCGAGCAGCAGGTACACGTCGGCGCCCGGCCGGATGAAGTGGTGCTGGTCGGCGATCTCGGCGGTCTCGCTGCGCCGCGGGTCGATCACGACCAGCTGGCCGCCGCGCGCGCGCATCGCCTTGGCCTTGCCGCGGAAGTTGGGCACGCTCCACAGGCTGCCGTTGCTCGCGAGCGGGTTCGCGCCCAGCATCAAGAGGAAGTCGCAGCGCTCGATGTCGGGCACCGGCACGCTCAGCCAGTGGCCGAACATCAGGCCGCTCGACAGCTGCTTGGGCATCTGGTCGAGCGTCGACGCGGTGAAGAGATTGCGCGAACCGAGCGCCCGCAGCAGCCGCGTGCCGTACAGCGCCAGACCGAGCCGGTGCGCCACCGGGTTGCCGAGGCTGACGGCGACCGCGTCCTTGCCCTGCGCCGCGATGATGGGCAGCACGCGCCGCTCGATCTCGGCGAAGGCTTCGTCCCAGCTCGCCGGCACGAAACGGCCGTCGCGCTTGATCAGCGGCGTGCGCAGGCGGTCCGGGTCTTCGTGCAGGTCTTTCAGCGCGACGCCTTTCGGGCAGATGTAGCCGGCGCTGAACACATCGGCGTCGTGGCCGCGGATGCTCGTCACCTTGCCGTCGCGGCTGCGCACTTCGAGTCCGCAGCAGGCTTCGCACAGCGGGCAGATCCTGTGAGAGACGGTTTCGGCGGTCATGGCTTTCCCTCGCGGATGGATGGGATGGTTTATCAGCCCTGACCCGGGTTCTGTCCGTCACCCAGGCGACGCAGCAATTCCGCTGTACGCGCATCGGCCGGGAAGAAGGTCTCGAGCGCGAGCTCGGCGAGCGTGATGTCCACCGGCGTGCCGAACACCGTGATCGTGCTGATGAACGACATCACGCCCTGCGGCGTGTGGAACTGGATCGGAATCGCCACCGGCGACGATTCGACCGGCGCGTCGAGGTCGGCGTTGGGCGGCGCCGGCAGCGCCTGCAGCTCATGCAGCAGCTCGACCAGGCCGGCATCACCCGACGCCGCGATCTGCTGCTTGAGGCGGGCGAACAGGTGCTCGCGCCATTGCGCGAAGTTGACGATGCGCGGCGCCAGGCCGTTCGGGTCCAGGCTCAGGCGCAGCACGTTGACCGGCGGCAGCAGCATGCTCGGGTCGACGCCGACCAGGAGCTTGGGCACCGCGCTGTTGTGGGCCAGCATGTTCCAGTGCCGGTCGACCGCGAGCGCCGGGTAGGGCTCATGGCCGCGCAGCACCAGCTCGACCGCCTGTCGCGCCGCCGACAGGGCCGGGTCGGCGAGCGGGCGTTCGCGATAGATCGGCGCGAAGCCGGCGGCGGTCAGCAGCTGGTTGCGCTCGCGCAGCGGCACGTCCAGCCGCTCGGCCAGGTGCATCAGCATCTCGCGGCTCGGCGACGCGCGGCCGTTTTCGACATAGCTCAGGTGGCGCGTCGAGATGTCGGCGTCGCAGGCGAGGTCGAGCTGGCTCAGGTGTCGCCGCTGGCGCCATTCGCGGATCAGGGGGCCGACGGCGGCGTGGGGCAGGGTGGCTTGCATGGGGCCGACGATAGCCCAGCCCGCGATGCGCTTCCATGACCTCCGAGGTTATCGACCGCGGCGCACTGCCGGCGCGACGATGGCGCCACCTCAACCTCACCAGGAGCTTCAAATGTCCCTCGTTGCCATGTCTCCCCTGCTGCGCCGCGCCCTGGTGGCCGACGCCTTGATCAGTGCCGCCGCCGGCGTGGTGATGACTGCCGGCGCGAACCTGCTGCACGACCTGCTGCAGCTGCCGCACTCGCTGCTGATGGCGGCCGGCCTGGCGCTCTTTCCATGGGCCGCCTGCCTGCTGTGGATGGCGCGCAAGCCTGAGCTGCCGCGCGCGGCGGTCTGGTCGGTGATCGTGCTGAATGCGCTGTGGATCGTCGACTCGGCCTGGGTTGCGCTCGGCGGCGGCTACGCGCCGAACGGGCTGGGCCAAGCCTTTCTCGCGGCGCAGGCGGTCGCGGTCGCAGTGCTGGCCGAGCTCGAGTTCATGGGGATGCGGCGGGCGAGCTTCGCGATGGCTTGAGGCCGCCACGGCCAGTGGATCCCGGCTTTCGCCGGGATGACCGGTCTCCGGGCCGTCATGCCGGCTTTCGCCGGGATGACCGGTCTCCGGGCCGTCATACCGGCTTTCGTCGGGATGACCGGTCCCCGGGCCGTCATACCGGCTTTCGCCGGGGTGACCGGTCTCCGGGCCGTCATACCGGCGAACGCCGGTATCCACTCTCTCCGCCGCCGACGATGCTGCGGCTGTGCGCTATCGTCGCCCGCGTGACCCACGACCGCTTCGACCGCCTCGACGCCCTGCGCGCCGTCGCCATCGTCTGGATGGCGCTGTTTCATTTCTGCTTCGACCTGAACTACTTCCACTTCACCCACCAGAACTTCTACACCGACCCGTTCTGGACCACGCAGCGCGCCTGCATCGTCAGCCTGTTCCTGTTCTGCGCCGGCCTCTCGCAGGCGGTCGCCCAGGAACAGCGCCAAGGCTGGCCGCGCTTCTGGCGGCGCTGGCTGCAGGTGGCGGGCTGCGCGCTGCTCGTCACTGCCGGTTCGGCCTTGATGTTTCCGCGCAGCTTCATCAGCTTCGGCGTGCTGCACGCGATTGCCGTGATGCTGATCGTCGTGCGGCTTAGCGCCGGTTGGGGCAGGTGGCTGTGGCTCGCCGGCGCGATCGCGGTGCTGATCCCGCAACTGATTCAGCATCCGTTCTTCGACACGCGGTTGACCAACTGGGTCGGCCTCGTCACGCACAAGCCGGTGACCGAAGACTATGTGCCGCTGTTGCCGTGGATTGCGCCGATGTGGTGGGGCCTCGCCGCCGGCCAGTGGGTGCTGGCGCGGCGGCGCGGCTGGCTCGGCGGG
>Ga0209515_10002233_pt1 | contig 30268 bp, 36 predicted proteins | sample Subgroupgradi54m_FD_187454 | JGI IMG/M metagenome (GOLD analysis project Ga0209515, IMG submission 187454) | Subsurface groundwater microbial communities from S. Glens Falls, New York, USA - GMW60B uncontaminated upgradient, 5.4 m (SPAdes)... ... | reverse complement strand
CTGATACGATAAAAAATTTGGAACCGATTATTGGTGCTGCAAAACTTATCGTTTGGAACGGACCCCTCGGGTTTTACGAAGAAGGTTTTACCGAGGGAACGCGCGAATTACTCGGCCTTATCGCCGGCGCACGAGGGACGTCAATCATCGGCGGGGGAGACACTGTCGCATTGATTGATGAAATGGGAATGCTTACGAATTTTTCTTTTGTTTCGACGGGCGGCGGGGCAATGCTCGACTATTTGGCCAACGAAACCCTCCCCGGCATCGAAGCACTCAAGAATTGATTTTATATCTTTCTTCGCGCTTTTTTCTGATATCTCGATATGGTGGGGGATTAACCGAGCACCATGCGAATATTTTTTGCCACATCGCTCATTTCTCCTTCTTTGTATCCTTCCCCGCGCCAGTGCATATGCCCGTCTCCCTCGAAGCGGGGAATGATGTGCACGTGTGTGTGGAAAATAATTTGTCCGGCGGCATTGCCGTTGTTGATGATAATATTCACTCCGTCCGCATTGACACCCTTTTTGATGATCGGTGCAAGTTGCCGCACTCTTTCCATTAATGTGCAAAAATCCGACGACTCGATGTCGTGAATGTTTTCCGCATGCCGCTTGGGGATGACGAGCGTGTGTCCGCGATTCACGGGATAAATATCAAGAAATGCCATTGTGTCCCCATCCTCATGAATTTTTTCTGATGGAGCGCTTCCTTTCGCAATATTACAAAAAAGACATTCTGCTTTCATGGGTGTGAGGTTTAAAGCGAGAACATCCCGCCATGTTTATCGATGTTGATATATTTTTGCAGTACTCCCGCAACGCGTTTTTTCTGGGTTTCGGAAAGATGCAGTGAATTATCATCCGCAAGTTGTGTTTCAATTTGTTTCGCTTCGCTTGCGCTTACTTGTCCCCAATCATGTTTGCGTTCATCCACCGTGTCGGGATCAAGGCAGAGTTCAAGTCGTCGGATCAGTTCTTCCACTTGACGATCGTTCAGCGCATCCGCACTGTGGCCGAATTGAGCGCTTTTTAACTCCCCGCGGACATAGACGAGTTCTTCTTTAGTGATTCCTTTTGGTTTTGAAGCGCCAAATAACGACATAATGATTTATTATTCTTATCTACTTATTATATAAGAGCAATGCATATTGTGGTAGTATGCGGAGTATGCACGCTCCACCCACCTTCCATCCACTTACGCAAATGCTCCTTGCGCGGCGAGGTATTGTTGACCCTGAAGCAATAATGCGTTTTGTCGCTCCGGACTACGATCGGGACTCCCATGACCCTTTTCTTATTCTGAATATGCAGACTGCGGTGGAGCGAATTTTTCAAGCATTCCGCGAAGGGGAAAAAATCGTCATTTATGGGGATTATGATTGTGACGGTATACCCGGTTCGGTCATTCTTCATGATCTTTTTTCAAAAATCGGTGTGGCGAATTTTATCAACTACATCCCACATCGGCATCACGAGGGATACGGGTTGAACAAGGAGGCGATCGCGCGTTTCGCGGAGGAGGGTTTTGGGCTCATTATTACCGTTGATTGCGGAATCAGCGACACCGCCGAAGTGCTCTTTGCAGAGGAGTTGGGTATCGATGTCATTATTACCGACCACCATCTTCCTCCCGAGGTGCTCCCTCCCGCCTATGCGATTCTGAATTCAAAACAAAAAGGGGATACCTATCCGGACAACATGCTCTGCGGCGCCGGAGTGGCGTTTAAACTGACGCAAGCGATTCTTCGATATGGAAAAGCAAATGGCACGATCACCGATATTCCCGATGGGTGGGAGAAGTGGCTGCTTGATATGGCCGGACTTTCAACGATTGCCGACATGGTTCCGCTCGTGAACGAAAATCGCATGCTTGCCTATTTCGGTCTCAAGGTGTTGCGGAAGTCTCCTCGCCCCGGACTTCAAGCGCTTCTTGCCGAGGCGAAGGTTGATCAACGCTATCTCACCGAAGAAGATGTCGGATTTACCATCGGGCCTCGGATCAATGCCGCGAGTCGGATGGATGTTCCACTGCGCGCATTTGAACTGCTTGCAACGCGAAATCCGGTGCTTGCGCGCGACCGTGCCGCACATCTTGCGGGATTAAATGCGGAGCGAAAGCAAGAAGTGGCACGGATGACCAAAGAAGCGAAACGGCTTTTGGAGAAAAGAACACTCCGCGAGGTTATTGTCGTGGGGAATCCCAATTGGCGCGTTGGAGTTGCTGGTATTGTCGCCAATCAGCTTGCCGAAACATACGATCGCCCTGCATTTGTTTGGGGGAAGGAAGGATCAAGTGTGATTAAAGGTTCGTGTCGTTCCGACGGGCGAACAAGTGTTTTTGAATTGATGTGTGCGACACGCGAGGGAATATTTATCGATCGCGGAGGTCATGAATTTTCCGGAGGATTTTCGGTTGAGGGCGAGGCGATTCATTTTCTTGAGGAAGCACTCGTCATTGCGTATCGTGAAATGCCTAAAACTCAAAAAGAAAAAATTTCTCCGGAACCCGATGCAACACTTTCACTTTCCGATGTTACTGAAGAAACATTCGCCGCCATTGATTTGCTCGCCCCGTTTGGTGAAGGAAACCCGCGCCCGATTTTTCGCTTTGAACACGTTGTTGTCGATCGGGTGGAACAATTCGGGAAAACGCGGAATCATTTAAAGCTGACCCTGAGGGATTCCTCGGGCAAGCGGTGCGAAGCGATCGCGTTCTTTAAATCAATTGCGGATTATCCGCATGCCGATATTTCACCGGGAAAAAAGATCACATTGCTTGCGGTGATGGAGAAATCATATTTTCGAGGTCGACCTGAACTCCGTCTCCGCATTGTCGACATCAAATAAAAAAGGGTTACCCTTTTCCCCATAAAAAGGGTAACCCTTTTTTTAGGGGTGTTTCAGCCTCCGCGTGTTATTATTGTTCCATGCAGAGTGAAATGACCAATAATCGACAACATCTTTTATTCGCCGATGGAAGTGCGCTCGGGAATCCCGGACCCGGCGGTTTCGGGGTCGTGCTTGTGCTCGAAAGTGTCCGTGTCATGGAGATGGGCGGGCGAGCAGCTCATACGACGAACAATCGCATGGAACTTTTTGCCGTTATTACCGGTCTTACGCGTATCGCACATGAATCCGGCGATGTGATGATTTTTACCGACTCCAAATATGTGCACAAAGGCGCCACCGAATGGGCGGCGGGTTGGCAAGCGCGCAATTGGAAAACAATGGCAAAAACCGAAGTTGGAAATCGCGAACTGTGGGAGGAACTGCTCGCGCTACTTACCGAGCGAAAAAAATTCGGCCTCGTTTCATGGACACATGTTCCCGGTCATTCGGGGATTCTCGGGAATGAACGTTGCGATGAAATTGCCACGTCATTTGCCAAGGGGGAGCAGCCGGAACTCTATGAAGGCGATTTGGCCGAATATGCGATTGATATTTTAAACATTACCGTTGACGAAGCGGCCGCCCTCAAACGAAGTGCGGCACGTGCGCATTCGCGTGCAAAGGCGTATTCATATGTAAGTCTCGTGGATGGGGTGGCAAAGCGACACGGTACATGGGCCGAATGCGAAATGCGCGTGAAAGGGAAGCCGAATGTGAAATATAAAAAAGCACTCTCACCTTCCGATGAGAGCGCAATATTGCGTACGTGGGGGATCACCAATTTGGGGTAGCAGCCGGACCGGGCGGATCGAATGTTTGCTTCACGGTGTTAAAGTGAATCACTGCAAAGAATGCTTTTGTGTTCTCCGGCTCTTGCCCGCGGAGGTATTTTGCCGTTTCCGCATAGTCGCCCATGTGTTCTTTCGCCCACTCAAGGTAGTCATGCAGTGTTGGTGTTGCGGTTTCTTCAATGGGTAATTCCCAAAAACATTTCACGCACGCAATCGAGAGTGCCATGCGCCCGTTGATCGGCACTTTTTGAAATGCGCGATCGCAATAATTGATTCCGCAGTGCACGCAGGATATTAACAACCGATTTTCCATGTGTACTCTCCTTAGAGCCTGTCTGTTAAAATTATGTCATAAAATTTCTTTTTTGCAAGTATCCCTATGGATGCGAGAGGGTATGATGTTTTCATGTCTTTTTTCCAGCGCTATTTCGTCCCGGTATTGATCGCATTTCTTGGGGGGATATTTTTTTCTTCATTTGTTGTTTTTTCGATTTGGTCCGTATCTTTTCTCCTCCTCCTTACCGTAGCGCTCCTACTCTTATTTTTTGTCTTTGGAAAAAATCCGAGCATACTCGTTGTCGTAGTGTGCATGTTCGGTCTTCTCGTGGGTATCGCACGATTTAGTCTTTGGGAACAAGCCCCCATGGATCCGCGTCTTGATGCGCACATTGATTCAACCATCATGCTTATTGGAATGGTGCGTGATGAGCCGGATGTCCGAGAGGCGAATACGCATCTGACGATGCTCCTTTCCGCTCGTGTTACCGACACATCATCCGAGCCGGTGTTTGGCACACTGCGATTGACGGTTCCTCGTTATCCCGAATATCATTATGGTGATGTACTCGAACTCTCGGGGAAATTATCGCTCCCCAAAACGTTCACTGAAGATGATGGCCGTGTATTTGATTACCCCGCCTATCTTCGCTCAAAAGGTATCCGCTATCAAATGGCATTTGCCATGGTGAAGCGACGTGATGAAGGAAAGGGAAACACTATCGTTGCGACACTTTTCCACATCAAAGAAAAATTTATTGTCGCCTTGGGCTCGGTGCTTCCCGAACCGCACGGTGCACTTATGGGAGGACTCTTGCTCGGGGGGAAGCAGTCACTTGGGAACGATTGGACTGAGCGTTTCAGGGTGGTGGGGATTATTCATATCGTTGTGTTGTCGGGGTACAACATGACTATTGTTGCAACATCGCTTGTAAAATTTTTTCGCTTTTTGGGATTTTTCAAAAGTCTTTCCATTGGTGCGTTGGGAATTGTACTCTTTGCAATTATGACCGGCGGCGGTGCAACGGTCATTCGTGCGGCGATTATGGCACTTATTGCGCTGCTTGCGCGTGCAACCGGGCGCACTGCCGATATGGGGCGCGCATTGCTTTTGGCTGCCGCACTCATGGTGCTTCACAATCCGAGTATTCTCGCCTTTGACCCGTCCTTTCAACTTTCATTTCTCGCATCCCTTGGTTTAGTGTTTATCGTGCCGCTTATCGAACGATGGAAGTTGGTATGTGCGTTTCGCAAGTGGCCGACATTTCATGAAATACTTGCATCGACGCTCGGTACGCAAATCGCAGTGCTCCCGCTCTTGCTTCACCAAACCGGAATGCTGTCGCTTGTCGCACTTCCCGCGAATCTGCTTGTTTTGCCGCTTATTCCGATCACAATGTTCCTCGGATTTATTGCGGGGCTTGTCGCACTTGTTTCATCGAGTGCGGGATTCTTTTTTGCTCTCCCAAGTTATCTTGCGCTCTCATGGATATTGAATGTTGCCGATATCGCCGCGCGTATTCCTTTTGCTGCAGTCCATGTTGGGGTGTTTTCAGGCGGCATAACCGTTGCGGCGTATGCGCTCCTGGGTGGATATATTTTCTTCCGCCGCAAAACTACTTTTTCGTAGGGTTGTTTTTTTCTGCAGCAATTTCTTCAAGTATTTCTTTTGAATTGAGCATGCGGAAAAAGATGACCATAATGGCAATTGCAACGACCATGAGTATGACCCCGTATGATTTCCATGTCGTTGCATTTTTTCCAAAGAAATAGCCAATGGCGATAAACATAAGCGACCATACCCACGAGGCGGCAAACATCAGTGCAGCAAATTTTCCTCGGTGCACTTTCCCCAGTGCAGCGGGAATGGGAATAATGACCTTGATTGCCGGCAGAAGTTTTCCAATGAAGAGAAACCATAATCCTTTCTTGCGAAACATAATTTCAACTTTACGGACATCTTCTTTGCGAAATATTTGAAATCGCTCGATATATTGCACTCCGCGAAGTCGAACGGCTTCGTAGAGGAAAATGTTTCCGAGGGTGTTTCCCAGTGCTCCGGCAAGCGAGGCGAAAAAAAGTGAGAGTGTACCGGTGCCGACAAAGTACCCGACGATAATATAGAGCACCTGACTTGAAGGAAAAGAGAGAAAGCCGTTGGCAATCATGAGCCCGAATATGCCCGCATAGCTTGCTCCAAGAATAATCGCCTCAATATCCATAGAGGGCATTATAGCTTAGTTTTCTTGCCCTTGAATACCTCTTTACAGAAATTAACTTATGTGTCATATCGTAAAACTCCTTGTCATCCCCTCTTTCGCTCTTATTATGAATAATAGAAGCAGTTTTTTGTCATTAGATGAAGGAGTCTTGTTATGAAGGCGAAAATTGAAGATACCAATTATCTTTTGTTTACACAGTTTTTCGTTATCGTCATCGCCGGAGTTGTGGTTACTGCGCTCGCGTGGCAGGTTGACTGGGTAAGAGAGATTATTGCAAAAGATAACACCTATCTTTGCCGAGCAATCATTTTTTTTGTTCTTGCCGCGGGAATCAGCATCGGTTGGAAAACATTCAAGCTGACAAAAGAACTGAATATCGCGCGGAAATATATTTGGTTTCTGCGAAAGGCAAAGAACAATTCCGCTTATGAAAGAATTGAGGCTGGCGACTCGCGACTTGCGCAGTATCTTGAGAAGATTAAAGGTCTCAAGGCGGAAGATCGCTACTCCATGGAGCATACGCTTGAGCGGAGTATCGGACTCAAAATCGCGAATGCGGGGAATAATTTGAGCAGGCTGACGACAGCCGGCATTATTGTGACCGTTATCGGCATGATGCTCTTCCTCGGAGGTTTTGGTGCGACGGGGATAGGGATTGACCCAAAGATCGGAGATATTTTGAAAAATACGCTCCCCGGTCTTCATCTTGCGACGGCAGGAACCCTCCTTGGCGGCATCGGCTTCTTCTGGCTCGGGTGGCTCTTTGAAATTTTGGAAAATATCAAAGAACAGCTCGTGATCGCAATTATCGAAGCGGGAGTATATCGTGCCCAGACCTAACTTTCACAGTAGTGCGGATGACAAATTCCAAACAAACTTTTGGAACAAGTACGCGCTCATTTTCATGGCACTCATGCTTGTTGTGCTTGCGATCGCCAAAGATTCGGAGCGGGAAAAGTCCTCCGAAGCGACCGCTATGCTCAACGAAAATTTCATGGTGCATGCGCAGTGGCCCGGTAAGACTGACGAAGATGTTGACTTGTGGGTACAATGCCCCGGTGATCGTCCTGTCGGCTACTCCAGTCGCTCGGGTGCGACGTGCAGTTTGCTTCGTGATGATGTCGGGGGATATCTTGATCCCACGCAACTCAACTATGAACAAGTACTCGGTCGCGGGCTCCCACCGGGAGAATATATTGTGAACCTTCATTGGTTTCGCAAGGCGGGCATTGCTCCGGAGGTTGGCCCCATTACGGTTATTGTGAGTTTGCGCAAACCTACCGAGACGCAAATGAAAGAGTTTTTCGTTAAACAAGTCTGGTTGACGGAGGCCGGCGAAGAGATCACGGTGGTGCGATTTACACTCGATGAAGCGGGCGATCTTGTTCCGGAGACCATGAGTAATATTCTCCAGCCTCTGCGTTCGAAAAAAAATGAGACCGAACAACCTTTGTCGAACGAACCATAAGGAGTAGCCCATGTCTCAATTAACAATGCTGGTTTCGTCGCATACGGCAATCGCGGCAATCTTTGCCTTGGGACTTGCAATGATCACGATCTGGTCTCGACGCAGGGTATGGATCCGTGTCGCCGCCTTAGTCATGACGTGCGGACTTATTCTGAGTTTCTGGCATGCATTCGCTGTTCTTCAGGGGAAACCTCGAGTGATGAATGTTGAAGATTTCCGCAAAGAAAAAGTTTGCGCCGTCATTCCCTACGGGAAAATCAAAAATAATGTTGGGGTGTACATGATCGTGCTTTCCAAAGATTCTCCGCGACCGGAATATATATTTGTGGAGTGGAACCGCAAATTTGCGATGGCATTCCAAGATGCACGGCGTATGGCAAAACAAAAACCTGTTGTCTTTGGAGGCGAAAAATGCCCCCAATCAAAACAAAAGCCCGCCGCGAGTGATGAAGAAAAGGAAGCAGATGAAATCGATCGAGAATTTTTGTTCTATCCGGAACCGATCGAAGAAGATCCTCCCAAAAGTATTTCACCGTTTTACGAATCGCCTCATTAGTGCTTATTTGCGCCCCATCATCGGGGCGCTTTTTCATATAAAAACCACTTGGACATCCGATGTCCAAGTGGGAGTTATTTTTGCTGAATTTTATGGAGAATCTCCGTGAGTACATCGGCACGAACCGCGAACGCAATATTCGTTGAGATCGGCGTAACACCTCCATTGGGATTAATGACCCTCGCGGCAACAACGGCAAATACGAGGCCGACGATTTTACCCGTTGCAACATCGACGAGCGCCCCTCCCGAGTTTCCGGGTTGTATGTTTGCGTTAAAGCGAATGCGCTTTGTTTTTTTCTCATCATCGGCTTTGATAAAGTCGAGATTGCTGATGTGTCCCACTGTCGTAAAGTTCTCATTGCCGAGCGGTGAACCTACAGTGAGGACTTCCGCCCCCTCGGTGAACGTTCCCCATTCGGCAATTTTGAGATGGGGGAGCGGTGCCACCACTCCTTCAATGCGCAGTACCGCCACATCCTCTACTTCATCGAGGTGAATCAGTCGCGCACGAAATGCCCGTTTGTACGTTTGCGTAAAAAGTGTGCAGTACGTTTCTTGTTTTTTTTCTTTACGAAGCGCGATTGCCGGATGTCCCGCTGCGGTACAGTAGGTGTCCATCACTACGTGTGCATTGGTAAATACCAGTCCGTCATCACTGACACCAACTGCGGTACCGGTTGCGCGAGTTACCTGCGCCGCTTCAAGAAAAGTCTCATCCTCAAGTACGCTTGGGTCCGGAGTATCCGGATACACCAAGTAGGCGGCGGCCCTTGTTTGCTGGATAACTTCGTGGCGTTGCGTATTTGCAAGCGCGATCACATTGCGCTCGTCAGTCGGAAAAAAGTTTTGCTCACATCCGGTCAACAGTACAACAACCGCAATGAGCACACCGATCATGTTCATGTTCATCTCCTTCAAAGGACTCTATTTTTCATGTTAGCGGAGCGCACCGTACTGTCAACGAAAAACATATTGCGCGCTACTTTTTTGCAGTGTCAAATTTTCTTAAATTTTTTCATTGACGGATTCTTTTCAATTCGTAGTATGAGTAAGGATGCTGTTTAAATTGTTTGGGGAAAATCATGTTTTTTCGGAAAAAACCTGTTGAGCCGGTAATTACCGATCCACATCTGCGTGATATTGCACATGTGGGAAATCAGTTGGTTTGCGATATCCTTCATGCATGGGATAGACGCGAACGTCGCTTGGCGCGCCATAAATGGTTGTGGCGGATATTTTTTCTCGCACTCGCCTCTTTCTTTTTTTTGAGTTCGGGCGAGCAGCGGACGGTTGTTACCGGTGCGCTCCTCCATAAACCCCTCTCGGGTATTGTTGGTGGAAAAGGAACGGGGAATGTTGCGGTCATTAAGATTGAAGATGAAATCGGAGGTGATTATCTCGGGGAAAATTCTTCAAGTAATACGGTCCAATATCTTCAGGAATCATTTGAGCTTGCGATATCGGATAAAAACCTCGCAGGTGTCGTATTGTATATCAATTCACCGGGCGGTAGTGCAAATGCAAGTGCGCAATTGTGCAGGGGGGTTAAAAAATTCCGAAAACAAAACCCAAAATTGCCGGTGATTGCATATGTTTCGCAGAGTGCATATTCTGGAGGATACTATGTGGCAGTTTGTGCAGAGCGTATCATTGCCGATCCCGAAGCGACGGTTGCGAATATCGGTGTCATTATGCGGCTCTTTAATACCAGTCGCTTGGGTAATGTGATCGGGGTAACCGAAAATGAAATTTCCACCGGACCGCGCAAAAATGCCGGGAGTCAGTGGAAAAAGCTTTCTCGGAATGATCGGGCAATGATTCAGCAAAGCCTTGCCGGCCCCTTTGATCATTTTCTGCGCGCAGTGAGTGATGGTCGCGGAATTCCTCTCGAGACACTCCGGAAGGAATCTCGAAAAGCCCTCGGCATAACAAGTGGCGCATGGTTTTCCGCCGAGGATGCGCTGAAGAAAAATCTCATTGATGAAATAATCCCCGTTGAAGATTTTTTTGAAACTGAAGCGCCGTTTTTTGCCCAAACAAGAAAATTTGCGGAAATTCGGTATGTACAGTACGAGAAGAGAGAGGAAATTTCCTCAATACTCGGAAAGAGGAGCACTGCTCTCGCACGTTCGTTGGTGCGTGCAATTCATGAAGAAATGAGTCACCCCACAATGAAACTTCGCGCTGAGTAGTGGTTTGAATCCGCCAATGTCCAATGTACCGGATTGCGGCGGTTTTTTTTATTCTTGTATTCTCCATCTTCAAAAAGAAAACCACCGATTATTGTCGGTGGTATTTTTATTCTCTTGCTAACTCTTTTTTGTTCACGACTTCCACAGTTAGAACGCGATAGCGTTGTAATTGTCAGTTTTCCATTACGAAGTAATAAATGATCCGCTGGGAAGATGCGCATGATCATTCCACGAGAGGACTGTCCATGCTTCTTCCTTCTTTGACCATCCTTGCCGAGTGCCGTATTGCAAGACAGATATTCCGGTATTCGCGAGTCGAAAATTAAAGTACCCTTCCATGTCCTGCGAGGTGAGTGCTTCACCACGCTGCGATACCGCAAGGAATATTGAACCAAAGACCCCGTGAGTAAACACTGCGATATGTGTTTCGGGCATCATGAGGATCGCATTTCGAGCGCAGAGTGCGCGCTGTTTGAAGCGCTCAAAGTGTTCTCCATCTTCATAGACAAAGTCGGGATCATGGAAACGATTCCGCCCTTCGGTGTGAATTGCACGCACCTCCGGATCATCGATGTGTTTTCCAATAATCCGCGTGGGATGTTGTCGTTCCACGAATAACGAAGAACATGTCGGAGTTAACCCTCTTGCCACCGCAAGTGGTGCGGCAGTTTCTTGCGCCCGCCGTGCGGTGCTTGTCACGATGTGTTCAATCGGATAGTTGGCCAAACGTGTAGCGAGTAATGCCGCTTGCGCGCGCCCTCGTTCGGTGAGCATTTCGTCGTTTCCTTGTATCCGTTTTTCCACATTCGATGTTGTCTCTCCGTGGCGAATCAAATAGATGATTTTGTTCATATGTTGAGTACTTCCTGATAATTTTCCCACGTAAGCCGTTGCCCGTTGTGTGCACGGTTGTAGGGTTGGTCGTAGAAGATATGCTTCCATGTTGGCGTGGCGATTCCGGTGATATTGGGTTTGTCATCAATGAGGATGTCGCCATGCACAAGAGTCTTGTCGCGGGTAAGTATGATGCGCTCTGCCCACTTTTTGCCGAGATGTTCTTCGACCCATGCAAATTTTTCGGGTACACAATACCGGTGATTCCTTTTTGGTGCCGTACAAATGCGCACATCATGACCCAATGCAAGGAGGTGTTCGAGTGCCACTTTTCCACCGGCGATCGGCTCCAAACTCCCGAAGAATTTGTTGCGAATACTGATCTCTTCAAGAAGATTGTGATATTCAGGCGGATAATTTTTATCCGTATCGTGTTCGGTGAGTTCTTCAATCGGAATCCAGATTTTTTCCGGATGTTCCTCGCGCCATATTTCAAGTAGGCGTTTTTGGTAGTTGGCCAGTACGCCGTCTTGGTCGACAAGAATGATGAGGGATTTGTTGTTCATACGTTTTTTCCTTTGTTGATAAGTGCGCTCCAGATTTTTGATTGAATGATCGCATCGTCGATCGCGCGGTGGGGGAGTGTGGCAAAAGGAATTCCGACATGCGCTGCCATGTTTCTGAGGGTTGCATCGTTCCATGCACAGCCCGTTTTTCCCATAAAGTATGCTTTCATGTCGAGCGCGCTATGACCAAACGGATTTTCAATTCCGAATTTTTTGAAATACCATGCGATGAACATCCAATCGAATGAGGCATTGTTGGCGACGAAGACGGGATTTTTTGACCCTGCAACCTTGCGCACCCAGTCTGCAAAACTGCTCAATACTTCTCGCGGACTCGACGCACCTTTTCGTTTCACTAAGACATCAACGTTGGCAACATGCATTGCCACAAGCGTCTCTGTGTCGTAGGAATTCTTGGAGAGGAGTGTTACTTTGCGCATAAACTGCATTTCCTCCTCGCCTACAACGCATGCTCCAAGTTCGTACATGCTATACAATCCTGGCACAGGCCCGGTTGTTTCAATGTCCACCATGATGAAGCATTCATTGCTTTCCATAAGTTCTCCTTTCAATGTACTGCTCATCCTTATTGAGGTTACGCCATAATCAAGTCGTTGTCTGAATATTTACTCAAACTTGAAAAGATCTTTTTTGCACACCCATAATTATGTTGCGGTTTATGACAATTTTGGTAAAATAAAGTTGTATTAAATTGATACAACTTTATGGACCACAATGAATTTCTCCAGAAATTGGGCTTCACCCCGCATGAAAGCGCAGTCTATCTCACCTTGCTTTCCCATGGCAAAATGGGAGTTTCCGAAATTGCGCGCAAGACAGGATACTACCGTACGGTGATTTATGATGCACTGGGAGGATTGTTGCGCGAAGAGTTGGTCGGCGTGTCGCCCAAAGGAAAATATAAAGTGTATACGGCCGAGTCGCCAAAGAAGCTCGAAAAGAAGTTTCTCGAGCTTTCCAATCATTTTGATGACGAAATTGTCGCCCTTAGTGCACTCAATAAATCATCGGAAATTGCTCGCCCTGTTGTGAAATATCTTGAAGGGCGAAAGGGAATTGTCAGTATTCATGATGACATTGTTGAAACGCTCGAGAAAGGTGATATCTATTATCGTTACAGTTCATCAAATGTGCACAACGCTCCCGATGTGCGTCCGAAATATCTTTCAAAAAAATATCGCCTCTTGCGTGACCGGAAGAAGCTCGAGCGCAAGGTGATTACCAATGCCCCCAATAAAGCACAAAAGCATGCACGTCTTGAGCGAGAAATAAAAGTGGTTCCTCCAGATTTCGATCTCTTTGAATATAATGTGTCGCAGGTAATTTATGGTGATAAGGTTGCGGTGATCGACTACAACACCGAAACCGCCGTGGTGATCGAAAATGAAACGATCGCCAAATTTCAGCAAAAAATCTTCGAACTCCTTTTCCGCAAACTCTAACGTGAGCCAAGATCTGGAGCTTCGTGTTATGCTTACAATATGAGATTGAAAAACAATAAGAATCTTCAGCAAAAAATTATTCCCACAAAGGAACATCTTCGTTTTGCCGTACTTGCAACGGATATCGCGCTCTTCACCATTCATAACAACAATCTTTTGGTACGACTTATTTCTATTGATCGCCCCCCTTACTTTGTAAACCGCGAAGGACTTCCCGGCGGACTTGTGCGCCCCGAAGAAACTGCAGAAGAGGCAGTGTCGCGCATCCTTGTTGATAAAACAGGTATTTCCTCTCAAGAAGTATATATCGAACAGTTGTATACTTTTTCAAAGGTTGATCGTGATCCGCGCGGGAGAGTGGTCTCTGTCGCCTATCTCGCGCTCGTGCCATGGAATTCTTTGAATCAAGAGGAAAAAGGAGAAGAGTCTGGTTCTCGTTGGGCTTTGGCCGCTAAGATGAAAGGTCTTGCTTATGATCATGATGAGGTTCTCACCGTTGCCCTCGCGCGTCTCCGTATGCGTGTCACATACACCACTCTCCTTGCGAAGCTTATGCCCAAAGAATTCACCCTTACTGATCTGGAAGAAGCTTATGAAATTGTTGTTGGGCGCTCGATCGACAAGCGCAACTTTCGCAAAAAAATTAATAAGCTCAATATTTTAAAAGAGCTTCCGTACAAACGCGAAGGCGGACATCATCGTCCCGCCCGACTCTATCGTTTTACATCCAAAAAACTCATCATTGCTGAAGTGCTGTGATTGACCGAACATAGTCATGTCAATAAAAGGTATTAAACCTTTTTTAGCTCTCCTCGGCACCACAGAGAGTACTTCACCATTACAGTACTCGAAGACTCGATGTAATGGTTGGTCGCTCGGAAATGAAAAGCGGACTTTTCCATTTCGCTCGTTCTACGTCGGCAATAAAAAACCCCGCGTGATGCGGGGTATCCCAAGAGGGATTTAAAAACGATTACATATCTGAAACGAAAGATTACGCAACTCGACTGGCGGCAACATTGAGACAAAATTCATCCCAGCTATATTCGCGAAGAATTTCTCCGTCGCGAAATACTGAAACAAGTAGCCCTGTGCTTTCTCGCGCCCAATCAACCTCATCAGTCGTCACATAGTTGCCTGTGGTATCTCTTTCGAGTACCATGAGGCCCTTCAGCGACTTCTTACCGGGGTCGGTGATCGGATCCTTCATGATCGCACGTTCTTCACCGTTCACGACCACATAGGTCGCCTTGATCGCGAATCCCATGCTGTCGCGGCTGTGTCCGCGGAGAATACCACCGACCCCGATGACAAGGTTGCATGCAGCGTAGAACATTTCCTTCATGCGCAGCAGTGAATTCCTGAAGCGCACGAAATACATTCCATCACCGTAGATTAGTCCTACCTTGGGATTATGCACTTGATATCCCTTCTTGTTTTTCGTGGAACCGAAGCCTTCATCGAGAAGTCGCATCGAGCCTTTCCCCTCATTCGTATCAGGGTCGGCATCGGGGTCGCCATTGATGATCTTCTCCGGGTTGCCACTGTCGGGGCGAAACACAAGTTTGCCGGCCCGCGCAAGAATACGTGGCTTAAGCTTCTTGGCAAAAGTCGTCAGCACCTCCCAATAATTGAACGTATCCGAAACTGCACTTCCGATTTCAGCATCATCCAATTTATCCAGGATGTGCTCAAAGGAGGACAGCTCTTCTTCGCGAGGGAACGAGCAAACGACGCTATGTTCACTTGCGAGGACCGACTGCATGATCGGCTTCGACATGTCACCACCATAGTGGCGGACGATGAAGGGAAGTGCCGGAACGGTGTCACTCCCGAGAAAGTTCAGGAGGTGGGCTGCACCAGAAAGGGCTGCACCCTCCTCGCTCGCGTCGCCACGATAGCCAAAGTCATGTACAGCATAGTCTTTGAGGAAGTACATCTCCTCATCAACAGTGGCGTCATACATTTCGTTGACCAGGCTGCGGTAGTTGTACGAGCACGCACCAACGGTGGTGGGGTACCAAACCTTCAGGATGAGGCTTTCAATGAAGCCGACCGCCCAACCAAATCCATCGATCGTGTTGGTGATCGTCATCAGTACGTTCTTGACCGGCATGACCGTGCCTTCCGGTACAGCCTTGATCTCGAGGGGGAAATAGCCCAAGTTCGCAAGTGCACGGATTTTGTCTTGCACTTCTTGAGAACTTCTACCCAGAATATGCTTGCGCGCATTCAGGAATTCTTCTGCCATCCATGGTTCAAGCGGTGTCGACAAGTACTCCTGCAAGTAGTACTGCAATCCGAAGAAGACAGTCTTGTCGAAGTTTTTGTCGGAACGCGCAACGAGATGCGAATAGACCTTTTCGGTGCCCGGACAGTATAGCTCCATGTGCCCCATCTTGTAGACGTCGAGTGCAAGGAGAGGATTCTCTTTGGTGGTCGACACCACGAGACCGGCAGCGATTGCCGCAAGTCGCGCTTCCTTCGATTTCATTGCTTTGTGAGAGACTCGCCCGTTGTGCACGGGTAGCACATTTGTGTTGATAGCACTCATTTCAGTTCTCCTTACAAGGTTGGGGTTCTGCGATCGCTCTGATGAAGCGATGCAAGAGTAGGTAGGTTTCTCTGAGGCCTGCTGCATCGTCTAAGAGGACGTTGTAGTAGATCTTTCGAGATTCACTTTTGAAGTACGGTGGATTTTCATTAATCGCATCGTATGGAATATTTCTTTCCACGAGAATGCGTTTGATGAGTTCATCATCATCATTTGCAGTCCAGATGGCGATGAAACACTTCGCCGCTTTGAGGCGGCGGAGCAATGCATCGATCTCGGAGAAGTCATACTTCGCGCGCATACTCTTTTCGTTTTCGTAGTGAAAGTCGTAGAGCGTGTTGTCGAAGTCGACTGCGACGGTAAGTCCGCCGTGCTCTTGGTGAACACGAATGAGTCGCTCGAGCTGCACATCTGCATCCATAAAGTGGTGAATCAAAGAATCGTGCACAATTTCACCTCCGTGATAAAGTCGTTTGCGGGATTTTGGTCTTGGAAGCTGTCGGTGGTAAAGATGTGATCAATACCACTTGCGCGAAGCCCATCGAGACCGGCGGAGAAAATCGCATGCGAGACGACAAGATAAACCTTGCCAACATTGCGTTTTTTGATCTCACTCGCCAGCTTGATGAATGTCGCACCGCCATCGCAGATATCGTCGAGGATGAAAGCATCCTGTCCGCCGAAATCATTGAGTGAAAACTCAACGCTTTCGATGTGCCCACCGTCGAGCCGATATTTGCTGCACATAACCGGACGTTCGTTGTAGCCGACTGCAAGCGCCACTTTGCGGACCTTTTTTTCCGCTCCGGCATCGGGTGATACGAGTTTGTAGCCCGTACGCCCTTCGAGGACTTTTTTGACGAATGCGACATTGGTGATGACAGCGGAATTTTCGATGACGGCAGGAGTTACGTCCGAATGCGGATCAAACATGATCACTTGTTCATATTTCTGTGCATTGATGATGTCGGCGATAACCTTCAGAGAAAATGCTTCTCCCGGGTTGCAGACACGATCTTGTCGTGCGTACGGAAAGCTTGCAACGAACACAGTGAGCTTCTTGGCACCGGCACGTTTCACCGCGTCGGTCGCCATGAGAAGACGGACGAGATCATTCGAGCTTTGAATCCGTGTGGTCAGCCGCACTTCTTCCGGGAGATCGACAATATCGAGTTGGAAATTGACTTCCACTCCACTTGGGAAGGGGCGAGAGATATCATGTGCTTGTCCTTCACCATAGGGCATGAAGGTTGGCGTGAGATTAATCGTAAACATAAGTTTTCCTTTCGTTTCAGGTTTCAAAGGACACGAGTCAGATTGACATTGTTGACTGCATCAGACATAACACAAAAGACATTTTTAGTCAATGGTTTCTTTGACATAAAAACAATGTGAAAAGCGACGTCTTTAATTAGTGTATCATATACACTAACACAATGCAAGGGGTGATGTGTGGGAATCCATAAAACGCTTCAATGAAGGCATAAAATTGGTAAATAAAAAAGCTGAGGAAATATCCTCAGCGGGGTGAAAATCAAAAGAACAAGATTTAAGAGATATTGAGTGCGTCGCAGAATTTGTTGGCAAGGTCAATTGCGTGGGGAGCCGAGAGGCATCCGTCGATCCATTCTTTAGGGATTGCCGCAGTGCCAAAGCGCAGTCCGAGGATACCGCCGACGATGCTCGCATTGGTGTCGGTGTCGCCGCCGGCATTGACTGCCATGAGGACCCCTTCCTTAAACGAAGTCGCAGATTGGCATACCGAGATCACAAACGGTGCGGTCTCCATTGCGGTGAAGCGCGAAGGGAGCTGCTCGATATCGAACGAGATCGTTTGAAGGCTCTGCGCAATTTCTTTCGCAAACAACGCTTTGTCTTTCTCGGGAAGCTCAATCATCTTTTCCAGATAATCGAGACTTACTTCGGCGAGAAATGACACAAGCTCATCTGCCCTCCGTCCCAGCTCGCCCTGTGTCGCATACATATAGACCGTAAATGCCAAGACAATTGAGCGTGTGTCACGATGGGTGACGCGACTCGACATATGGAGGAGGGGAATCCCAAATGCATCACCGCGTGCAATGCCGAGAATAACCGCAGGTATCAGCTTCATAATCGTGCCGTTACCCGAGCTTTTCCTCTCCGTTGCTTCAGTGTACGAGAAGACTGGTGCAAGCTCCATCGCTCCGGATGACCACCTTTCCATGCTCTCAACTGTCGTCTTCCCGAATCCAAACGGCGAAGTACGAAACGCAGAGAGGTGTGTCTCGACGCATGTTGCGAGCGACATGTTTTCCGGTTCGCGAATGATTGCTTCCGCTACCGCCTTAGTGAGTGCCCAGTCATCGGTTGTCGCCCCACGTGGAAGTCCGCGCGCCCACGCCATTTTGTGGAGTACCTCGGGAAGATATGTGATGACACCTTCTTCTCCGAGCACTTCTTTAATTCGCGCCCGTGTCATGGTTTCGACGGGAGCACCGAGGGCATCCCCAATCGCAACACCAAGAAACGATGCAACAACTTGATCGCGTGTAACTATTTTCATTTCAAATTCCTTTCGGAGTCTCTATAAATGACTACTTTTTATAGTGTATCATATACACTATTATAAGGCAAGGTGGAGGGCAACAAGCCGTCAGCAAAAAATATTTACATGGTGTCTATGCCAAAAAAATCTTCGAACTCCTTTTTCGCAAATTATAAAACCATATCAAACTCGTTTGCGATCGCAAGCGGGTTTGGGATAGTTGCGATTTTGGGATTGCAAAATGTGCGATAAAGATTTACGCTCTCATACATGAAGAATAATAAATTTTTATTCTGGGCGACGGGGCACCCAAGGCTTGTCGTGGTTTCAATTTTTCTCATTCTCGATATTGTTGTTGCGGCGATTTTTCTGCGACATGGGCGCCACGTGCTTACGGTGGCGTTTTTGAACATCGGTCAAGGTGATGCTGTCTATATTGAAGCGCCAAATGGTAATCAACTGCTCTATGACGCCGGCCCGCCAACGGGGGCAATTTTGCGCGAGTTGCATAAGGTCATGCCGTTCGGAGATCGTTCCATTGATGTTGCGGTTTTTTCTCATCCCGACATGGATCATATCGGCGGATTTCTCGATGTATTGAGTCACTATAAGGTTGGGGTACTCCTTGAGCCGGGTTCACGTTCCGACAATGGGGTCTGGAGCGAAGCACAGCGCGTGATTGCTGCCAATCATATTCCGCACATTCTTGCGCGTCGCGGTATGACGATTGATCTTGGTGGTGGAGTGTTGGCTGACATCCTTTATCCCGATCGTGATATGACAACAATGGAAACAAATGCCTCATCCATCGTACTCTGGATTCACTATGGCGACACGGCTTTTCTTCTCTCGGGAGATCTTCCGCAGGCGCAAGAGGACTATGTTGTCTCTTTGGATGGTGCGACACTCCATGCGCAAGTACTTAAGCTCGGGCACCATGGCTCACGAACATCCTCAAGCGAAGCATGGCTTCAGGCGACCCACCCCGATGTTGCGATTATTTCTGCGGGGGAGAATAATCGCTACGGGCATCCGCACAAAGAGGTGCTCAGCCTGCTTGAGCAATTACATATCCCTTCGTTGATTACGTGGCGTGAGGGGACAATACGCTTTGAAAGTGATGGAACTCAGGTGTCTCGTTACTGAAATCATTTTTTATCATAGACAAGTTGCAGATATTTTGATTGGATACGTAAGGACTGTTCAACTTGTTCTCGTTAAGGAGTACATGATGCAGAATTCTGATGTAATCTGGTTGTTTCGTGAACATCAAAAGCCGACAAATATCGATCGGCGGAAAGAAATCAGTGCGGCATTTGTTGTCGCGATTCATCCGCTCGTACGGAGTCGGCACTATGTGGAATCCGAAGTTGCCGTGCGGCAAATTCTTACACGGTCGCTCGGCGCGCCTCCATCGGTTGTTGCACTCTGCGAAAGTGCGCTCATCCAAATTTGCCGGGGATATGCTGATGCCTATACCGAAGAAGCGGATCGTCTGCTGCTTGAACAAATTTGCGGAGGAACATATTTCCCCGCTTCGGGGTGATCGTTTTGTGTGCCTAAAAGCTTGTTACGACAAGCTTTTTTCTTTGGCACAATGCCAAAATTGACAAATTATGCAAAACAGTTTATGGTGAAAGAGGAATACTTGAAGTCTTTGTGTCTTATGGTGTCTTTTTGGAGGTAATACAATGTTGAAATTGGTGAGCAGTGAAACCCTCTCGAAGGTTTCGGTGAAAGAACCCTACAAGTCTCCCGCGCATTTCTTGCAGGAGATCCCTGGGAAGTATCGCTTTGAAGCCCATAATTATGTGCTGATCGGGCGACTGGTACTTCGCTTCAACAGGAAATACCAACAAGAACTTCCTGTGTTCTTGCCATTTAAACTCACGGATACCTTGAAAAAGGTTTCCGAGTATTCGCGCAGTACCGATAAGGATTTTATTTTTATCTCATTTACGAATATTATGGGCTATGGCCCGTTGACTATCCCCGAGCATGTCAACATGTCTCAGGAAAAAATGGAATTGATCGAGCAAATGACGAGCGTTATTCAGGCCGGGATCGTCAAGTACGCATTTACGGAATTGCAGTCGGCGATGGCTGCCGTGTGAGAATGCAGAAGTGTCTCGATAGTGCGCCGGACTAAAATCCGGCGCTTTTTTTGTGAAGTTTTGAGCCACTTGACTCAAAAAAAAATAAGAGTACAGTGAATACATCAAACACCCCGAGGGGGTTTTTTATTGGGTAAGTTATTAGAAAATTTCCATATATGTCATTTATCGATTATTTGCGTGATACACGCGGAGAATTGCGCCACGTAAGTTGGCCGACCAAACAACAGACACTCAACTATACGATTATCGTGCTTGCTATCGCGATTGGTACCGGATTATTTTTGGGTCTTCTTGATTTTGTGCTCAAAGAAGCGTTAACGCGTTTTGTGTAGCAGAGAGGAAGTTGATTTTTTTCGTGATGCAACGGTATTTTGTTATCAATTTATTTTAGACAATTTTTATGGATGAAAATACACAAACACCCCCAACCCCCGAGGCGCTCTTGCCTCAATGGTATGCGATCCACACCTACTCGGGCTACGAGAATGCGGTGGTGCGTAACTTGAAGCAACGCATCGAGTCGCTCGGAATGGAAGATAAGATCTTCGAAGTTGTTGTTCCAAAGGAAAAGAAGATAAAGATGAAAGGCGGCAAGCGTGTCGAGGTGGAAGAAGAAGTTTATCCGGGATACGTCCTGGTGAATATGATCTACGATCCCGACTCATGGTATGTCGTACGCAACACTCCCCGTGTCACCGGGTTTGTCGGAGCGGGTGTGGTACCCGTGCCGCTCAATCAGTCTGAAATTGACGCACTCTTCGGACGTATGGATTCCAAGACAATCAAGCATGCGATTGATCTTGCGGTGGGAGAATCAGTCATCATTACCGACGGACCGTTCAAAGAACTCGAAGGTCGCGTGGGGGAGGTGGATTCCGATCGCGGGCGTATCAAGGTTATGGTTCCGATGTTTGGGCGCGAGACACCTGTTGAACTCGACTTCCTCCAAATAAAGAAAATTTAATTTGCGCGCACTGCTCGTCCTTCAGACTTTAGGTTCGGAAGACGTATAACCCATACGCCTTCTCGAACACTAAAGTCCTCCAGGACTTCGCATTGCATCGCAAATTAAATTTTCTTAACCTCGAAACTCGAATTTCCTCCAAAAGAAATTTAGGTCTTGCAAAAGCGCGTAATTTCTATTAGTATCGACAGCAATCTAGGGAATGTGGGATTAATCATCCACACGCTTCTATTCTCCGGAGTAATCCAAATATATGGCAAAAAAAATCGTTAAAAAAGTAAAATTGCAGATCGCTGGTGGAAAGGCGACCCCGGCACCTCCCGTAGGTCCCGCACTCGGTCAGGCCGGTATCAACATCGGTGATTTCGTGCAGAAGTTCAATGCCGCAACGGCAACGCAGATGGGTGATATTATCCCTGTTGAAATTTCCGTTTATGATGACCGTAGTTATACGTTCATTACCAAAATCTCTCCGGTCCCTCGCCTTATTTTAAAGGCAATCGGAAAGGATAAGGCTTCGATGAAGCCGGGAACACAAAAGGCGGGTGAGCTTACGAAAGAGCAAGTACGTCAGATTGCGGAGAAGAAAATGCCGGACTTAAATGCGGCTTCGATTGAGGCGGCGATGAAGACTGTCGAAGGCACGGCACGCTCTATGGGTATCACCATCAAGAATTAAATATTTTTGCATGCTACTCGGCTTTCCTTCGAAAAGTCCGTTCACCGTATATGAATACGGCTCTCGGACATTTCCTCAGTCCAAGCCGTCGTATCACATCAAAAATATTTAATTCATTGCGCTTGTCGCAAGATTCAAAAACGGGTCGTGAAGACGGCGCGTTTTTGTTATACTGAAGACCAATGACTGATAAAAATTCAACACACGTTCGCCCTTCATGGGATGAATATTTTATGCAGATTTCGAAGATCGTGGGTACGCGCGCAACCTGCGATCGTGGCCGGACGGGATGCGTCGTGGTGAAGAACAAGCGCATGCTCTCGACCGGTTATGTCGGTTCTCCCGCAGGACTTCCTTCGTGTGATGACGTCGGGCATGAGATGCATACGGTGATCCACGCTGATGGCACGCAGACCCAGCATTGTATTCGCACCACGCATGCCGAGCAGAATGCATTGGTACAGGCGGCGCGGGTGGGTACTTCACTTGAGGGGGCGACTATGTATGCGCACATGATGCCCTGCTATGTGTGCGCGAAGATGATTATCAATGCCGGTATCGTTCGCTTGGTGTGCGCGAAAGATTATCATGCAAGCGCGCGTTCGAAGGAAATTTTTAGAGACGCAAACGTCGCATTTGAGATTCTTTCCGATGAAACGGAAACATACGATAATATGTAATATATGAAAAAACTTATTTTAGGATTTGCAGGGGAGATGGCGAGCGGCAAAGGAACATGTGCCGCGTATCTCAAAGAAAAGTATCATGCGGAGACATTTCGCTTTTCGACGGCTCTTTTTGATATCGTCCGCCGTGTGCATTTGTCCGAAGATCGCGATACGCTTCAAAAAATATCGACATTTCTTCGCAAAGAATTCGGCGAGGATACGCTTGCAAAGGTTATGTTTGAAGATGCAAAAAATGCAACCGCCGAACTTATTGTGATCGACGGCGTGCGTCGTCTCGAAGATGTGAAATATTTGCGCGAGCTTCCTGAATTCAAACTCGTCTATCTTGCGGCTCCCATGCGTACCCGCTACGAGCGCATGATCGTGCGCGGCGAGAAGGCGGATGATGCGACAAAGACCTATGAAGAATTTGAAGCGGATCACCTGCGTGAAAGCGAACTTGAAATTACAAAGCTCGAAGCATTTGCCGCAGAAGTGATCGACAATAGTGGAACAATGCCGGAATTACAGAGTGCGCTTGATGTCATTGTCAAAAAGTACACCGAATAAATCGCTCGGGCTGCTCTTTTTCAAAAACCCGCCTTCAATTTTTCCAGCGAAAAATTGTTGCTCTGCTCGCCAAGTTTGCCCCGCAGACGGGGACCATGCCAAACTTGTCTGCGCAAGGTTTTTTCAAAAGACATCCCTCGCTTTGAGGATCCTGAGGATTCTCCTTGAAGCGAGGACAGAAACTTTTGAGAGACTCCGCAGGCGAATTGCTTGGTTCGCCATTCCTATGGCGAAATTCGCCGAGGACTGCCTTGTCGCCCGCAGGAAGGCGACAAGGGTGCTCTCAAAAGTTTGCTGCCTGAGCGGCTTTTTTGTATGATGCAACAGGAATATTTACCAAAAAGGAGTACATTTATGTCGCAACAAAAAGGGAAATTTATTGTCATTGAAGGGGTGGATGGTTGCGGGAAGGGAACGCTCATGGAGCATCTCAGAAAAGTACTTCCCATGGACCAGTTTGTCTTTACGCGCGAACCCGGGGGAACCCCTTTTGGTGGAGAATTGCGCGATCTTTTACTGAGTAGTGAAATTGACCCCATTACGCAGATTCTGCTTTTTGAAGCTGATCGGAAGTTGCATATTGAACAAGTTATTTTACCGGCGCTCAATTCGGGTAAACACGTTATCTCCGATCGCTTTGATGCATCGACATTTGCGTATCAAGCACAGACCAAGGAATTGCAAAATTTTTTCAAGCTCATCAATGATGAAATTACGCGTGACTGCCGTCCTGACCGGTACATCTTCCTCGATCTCCCCATTGAGGTCTCGGTGGAGCGAACCAAAATACGCGGTGAAGCAACGAATGTCTTTGAGAGTAAACCAAAGGAATATTTTGAAGGTGTGCGTATGCGATACAACCAGTTTTTTCAAACGCTTCCCGTGTATTGGATTGATGCGGAAACGAGTAAAGAACTTGTTCTTGGACAGGCAAAAGAAGTTATCCGCACCACTTGTCCTTTTTGAAAAAACCTTCCTCGTTCTACTAAAAACCTCGATCAATTTATGATCGGGGTTTTTTCTTTGCGAAAAGAAAATATGATGGAAATTAAAATTTTATGAGCTAATGTTTGAATATACTGTATATACTGTTGTGTGAATAAATTACCTAACATCATACGGCCGTACGGGATTTGGTAATTTATGATACACTGTATAGTGCTATGGGAAAACTTGAAAATGAAGCAAAGAAGATCCGAACGCGTGCGAATATTCAAAAGATCGTGCTTCAGACGATCGCCGCCGCCGGGTTTATGAGCGTAGCACTTCTTGCTCCAAATGCACTCCGAATGCTCTCACTTTTTGACAGAGGAAGTCGTCGAAAGAAAAATCCGCTCTACTTGGTGAATTCTGCATTTGAGAAATTAGTCGCAAAAGGATTCGTGTCATTTGAAACGGTTGGTGAGCACAAGCGTGTACGAATCACTCCCGAAGGGAAGTTGGCGCTCGCACACATGATCGCACGCTCCCCAGATTCCCGAAAACACAAGCGATGGGATAAGCGTTGGCGTATGGTGATTTACGATATTCGAGAAGAGAAGCGGAGAACAAGAGTGCGACTTCAGGAAACCTTGCGTACATTCGGCTTTCAGAAACTCCAAGCAAGTGTCTGGGTTTACCCTTATGAATGCGAAGAGCTGGTGACGCTCCTCAAGGCTGACTTTAAGATCGGTTCGGAGGTGCTCTGTGTTATCGTTGAGCGCATTGAACATGACACCGCGCTTCGTCGTCACTTTGGTTTTAAATAGCCATCCTGCTCTCTGGAGATCCATGCGCTTTCTGTGTACTCATTTTTCATGACTGTTCCCATGTTTACTTCGTCGAGCGAGGAGTGCCGCGAAAACTTCTGAGTTTTCATGGCGTCCGAGCGATGGCGCAGCAAAGGTTGAATGCCGTGCGGCTTGCCGCGCAATTGGGCGAGCGACCTGATTTTTCTTAGTGGTACTTCGCTTAGAAAAATGGAAGTGCTCTTGTGGCGCTTCGAGCGCATTCAATGCCCGGTCGGCTTGCCGCAGGGTCCCTTACTTATTACCTAACACCGTACGGCCGTACTGGATTAGGTAGTTGGTGATGTGCGTGTGGATACAAAAAAAGAGTGAGATGCTTTTGGTTTTTTCTGCAGTCTGATAGTATCTCTTTATGATTGAAACAAAGCTCAGGGAATATATTGCGGAGGCGCTTGGCGAGCTTGGTGTTACCGATGTGCCCGTACTCCTCGAGCATCCCGCCGATTTGATGCATGGCGATTTTGCGACGAATGTTGCCATGGTTGCCGCAAAGAAAGCGGGAAAGAACCCTCGCGCTCTCGCCGAGGAGATTGTTCAATCATTGAAGAAAAAGCAGGATGGATATATTGCCGATATTACCATCGCCGGACCGGGATTCATTAACTTCACGCTTTCACAAAAGTATTTTACCGCGGCACTTGCGGAGGCACTCGAAAAAGGAGAAAACTTTGGATGCAATAAAACGCTTGAAGGGAAGAAAGTGATCGTCGAATATACCGACCCCAACCCGTTCAAAGAATTTCATATCGGACACTTGATGTCGAATGCTATTGGTGAATCAATTTCGCGTCTCGTGGAATTTTCCGGTGCCGAAACCAAGCGCGCGTGCTATCAGGGTGATGTGGGACTTCATGTAGCGAAGGCGGTTTGGGGCATGAAGTTTCTCAGTGGAGAAAAAGAGATTCTTACAACAAGAAAAGACTCCTTTTATTTGGGTCATGCCTACGCAGTTGGAGCAAAAGCATATGAGGATACACCGGGCGCAAAGGAGAGTATACTCGAAATTAATAAAATGATTTATCATTGTTCAGATGAGAAAATCAATGATCTCTATAATTGGGGAAAAAAGATAAGTCTTGAAAATTTTGAAGAAATTTACAAACGTCTCGGTACCAATCATGGTGATGGAAAAGCCTTCAATTATTATTTCTTCGAATCAAAAACGGGGGAGTTTGGAAAAAAAGTTGTTGGGGAACATCCGGAAATTTTTGTCGCAAGCGACGGGGCGATTGTGTACAAAGGCGATGAGTCAAAAGGCTTACACACGCGTGTCTTTATCAACAAAGAAGGCTTGCCGACATATGAAGCAAAAGAGCTTGGTTTGGCGAAAATAAAATACGATACCTATCCATACGACACCTCCATAGTTATTACCGGCAACGAGGTCAATGATTATTTCAAAGTCTTACTCGACGCGATGAGTAAGGTGTTTCCCGACCTTGCCGCAAAGACCGAGCACTATTCGCATGGGATGTTACGACTGCCCACCGGCAAAATGTCTTCACGCACCGGCGATGTTATTACCGCAACAGCACTTATTGACGACACCAAGGAACGTGCCGCACAAAAAATTGCCGACTCGGTTTTCGTCAATGAAGAAAAAGCAGTACTTACGGAGCAAGTGGCAATCGGCGCGATCAAATATTCTATTTTGCGCCAAGCATCCGGGAAAGATATTATTTTTGATTTTGAGCAATCACTTTCATTTGAAGGAGATTCGGGACCATACTTGCAGTACACCTATGCACGCACCTGCTCGCTCCTTGCAAAGGCGGGGGAGAAGAAGATTGATGTGGCGACAATAGCAGGCGAGAGTGAGGTAAGCCCGCTTCATAAATATCTTTTACGCTTTCCTCATGTGGTGCTCCGTGCACAGGAGGAACGTGCACCGCATTATATTGCGACCTATCTTATCGAGCTTGCTCGTGAGTTTAACAGCTTCTACGGCAACACCATGATTCTCGACGGGGCACCCGACGAAGGATACAAACTCGCCCTTGTCAAGCTCACCAGAAATGTTTTGAAACAAGGACTTTGGTTGCTCGGAATCGAGGCACCAAGTAAAATGTAACTCTATGGATGATTCCAAAACTCAATCAACACCAATGGGAAATGTCTGGATGATCGTTCTTGGGACGATGATCGTTACCGCACTCTGTTCATTTGCATGGCACGAAACGGGCATGCGCAGCGTACGCGAGCAGAACGCCCGCGCCATTGCGGAAGTTCGCGCGGACATTGAGGCCTATACCGCATATCGCGATGTAGTAAAAGAAAACGGAAAGGAAGCGGGGGCGGTATATCTCGAGCAACGCTGATAATAAATACTTATGAATGAACGTAATGAAGTAATCAAATTAAACGGCCTCACCATTCTCGTGGTGATGGTGCTCATTGCAAATTTTTTAGTGATCGGATTTTTTTATCGCTTTCATCATTATCAGCTCTTTGTGGAGGAGAAGAAACACAATATTGAAATGACGGAACTTGAGGGACGGCAGAAACATGATTTAAAAAATGAAATCGTTTCGCTTGAAGGAGTGAAGAGTTGGAGCGAAACGCAATATGCGCGCTCCTCGCGGATACGGGAATAGTCATCCTTGCCTCTTTGCGCAAAATCACTAGCATAAAGAAAGAGTGATTTTTGAGGAGTGGGTAATGAAAAAGCACATGCTCGGTTTTGCCGGTGAAATGGATGCGGGAAAAGGCTCGGCGACTGAATTGGTGAAATCGTGGTTTCCCGATACGCCTTCGTTTCGATTTTCCGATTCATTGCGTGAGTTTGTTGCGTGGATGAATAAGGAATGGGGAGCAAAATATCAATTTGCCATTCCGGCCTCGACGAGCGATCTTCAAGAAATTTCAACCGCCCTTAGGCAGATTTTCGGCGAAGATCTTCTTGAGCGCGCAATCGCACATCGGGTCGCCTCCGCAAAAGGCGATTCACCTTTTGTGATTATCGAGGGCATCCGTCGCACGGTTGATATTGGCAACTTTCTTACGCTGCCGAATTTCCGGTTGATCTACGTCGAAGCGGATTTTGAGTTACGTTATGCGCGGCACATTTTGCGGAACGAAAAACCCGGTGATGCGGAATTGTCGCGTGAAGAATTTGCAAAACTTGGCGAAGCGGAAGCGGAACAGCAGATTCGTCTGCTCAAGCCTCATGCGCACATTGTGATTCAAAATAACGGTACTCCGGAGGAATTTGCACGCACGCTACAGAGTGAGGTGAACAAATGCCTCGCCTAGGTATTCCCGGTTTTCGGAATTGTGTTGTGCGGCTTTCTGCGCTCGAATACCTTTACCGAAAAAGCGGGGGACATAATTGCTTCGCACTTTTTGTGAGGGAAGAGGATGATCGGCAGTGTTGGTCTCTTCATCCTTTGGGGGAAATTATCACCATTCCGCATCCGGGTATAAAAGTGCGTTGCCCTATTGCGCCGGAGCCGGGGTCGTTCGGGTACAACTCTGCTCTGAAGCATGGTGTGCTCGCAATACTAGAGAATCCACGCGCATTTGTTGTTGGAATTCCGCGATGGGTCCTCTCCTCCCGTTCTCCCGAAATTGTTTTGTCGGATGAGCGACTCGCGGTCGCGTTGACACCATCCGTTATTATCCCGCTTACGTATACTCCTTGAGTAGTAAGCGGGATTTTTTTGTAGGACCTATTTTGCAACGAAGCCGCAAAACATATAGTATAATCGCTACTATGGAAAACGAAGCCACCGAGCCCTTAAAGAAAGAAACGATTGCCGAGCGGGAAGAGCGTATCCTCCGCTTTTGGAAGAGCGCAGGAATTTTCGAAAAGTCACTGAAACAGACCGAAGATAAGGCGCCGTACGTGTTTTATGACGGGCCGCCATTTGCCACAGGGCTTCCACATTACGGGCATTTGCTCGCAGGAACCATCAAGGATGTGATTCCGCGTTATCAAACGATGCGTGGCCGCCATGTGCGCCGCGAATGGGGGTGGGATTGCCACGGACTTCCCATTGAAAATCTTATCGAAAAAGAACTGGGATTTAAAACAAAAAAAGATATCGAAGATTACGGTATCGCCGCGTTTAATCAAAAGGCAAAGGACAGTGTCCTCATGTACGACAAAGAGTGGAAGGAGGTCATCCCGCGCATGGGGCGATGGGTGGATATGGAGAAGTCGTACAAAACGATGGATGCCACGTATACGGACTCAATATGGTGGGCATTCAAAACGCTCTATGACAAAAAACTTATTTACGAAGGATATAAGTCGATGCATATTTGCCCGCGGTGTGAGACCACGCTCGCAATTTCCGAAGTGGGAATGAACTATAAAGACGTAAAAGATATTTCGGTGTATGTGAAATTTGCGCTTATTGATGAGCCGGGAACATCTCTGCTTGCATGGACGACTACCCCTTGGACACTTCCGGGAAACGTTGCACTTGCGATAAATCCTGAAGAAGACTATCTTATTGCAGAGCTGAAGGAAAAAAGTGCAGATTTTAATTTAGAAATTGGGCAAAAGATTATTTTTCTCGATAACACAAAAATTTACAGAAGTATTTTTGGTGATGAATTGCGGACTGAAGAAAGCTCCTTAGAAGCTCTGGGAGGTTTTTTGGGATCTCGACGGGTTGTAAATTTTCACGGAAAAGGAGGGTTGGTATTTGATGTTATTTCTTGCAAAGGCAGTGCACTTGTTGGGAAATCTTACAAGCCGGTTTTTGATACGTATGGAAATGATACGACACTCGAAAATCATGAGCGCGGATGGAAGGTGTATGCGGCGGATTTTGTAACGACCGAAAGCGGCACGGGCATCGTGCATATCGCGCCGGCATTTGGTGAGGATGACATGGAACTCGGCAAAAAAGAGCAACTCCCGTTTATTCAGCATGTGGGAATGGATGGAAAGATAAAATCTGAAGTTGCTCCGTTTGCGGGTATGTATGTCAAAGAAAAAAGTGATGACCTGTCTGCGCAGGCAGGTGACAAAGTGCGTCTTTCAACCGATATTGCCATACTCAAATATTTGCAGGAGCAAGGAACTTTTTTTGCCAAAGAAAATCTCGTGCACCCCTATCCGCATTGTTGGCGTTGTGATTGGCCGCTTTTAAATTACGCCGCCTCATCGTGGTTTGTGAATGTTACTG
>Ga0209515_10002230_pt1 | contig 30276 bp, 33 predicted proteins | sample Subgroupgradi54m_FD_187454 | JGI IMG/M metagenome (GOLD analysis project Ga0209515, IMG submission 187454) | Subsurface groundwater microbial communities from S. Glens Falls, New York, USA - GMW60B uncontaminated upgradient, 5.4 m (SPAdes)... ... | reverse complement strand
AGTGAAACTACTCTGCGCCGATGATAGTGCAAATTTTCTTGCGTGAAAGTAGGACATCGCCAGGTACTTATCTCCAAACCCCCTAATCAACAGTTAGGGGGTTTTTTTATTTGTGCGGCAGATTCTTATCGAGCCACCTCTCTAGGAGACAATTTAATGAATAGGTTTATTTATATTTTGCTCGCCATTATATGTTTATCAGGCTGTGCCACCCCATATAAGCCAAATGGCTTATGGGGTGGTTATTCAGATATGGCTCTCAATCAAGACACCTACAAAGTTTCTTTTAGGGGAAATGGATTTACCTCAGCCGAAACAACACAAGATTATTTATTAAGACGATCAGCAGAATTAACGCTACAAAAAGGGTATAAATATTTTGTTATCTTCGATGAAAATACTTCTGTTGACACTGAGATCTGTCAGGCACCAACAACTGTAGATGTAAATGGGGATAGCAATGATCAAATTAATGCAAATAGATTTTCTAGTTCTCACACCAGCATTTACCCTGGTGCACAGGAGAAAATTAATAGATACACGGCTCATGCTGTAATTAAAATATTTAAGTCTAATAAAAATGTACCTCAGGCATTTGAAGCCACAACAGTTCTTAGTAACTTTAAAAAATGAATATTTTTCATGAAAAATTTAGCCTCTTGTGAAATGTTCGATCTCAGTTTTTAGCTGTGGAAATAGGTTGTACAGTTTTTCTCGATCGCCGAGTTCAAAGTCTTCAAATTCAAATCCGGGTGCTGTGGTTGTGCCAAGTAGCGTCCAGCTTCCGCCTTCTCTTAGTCGCAGCGCCTGCCACATGCCTTTTGGAACCACTTGTTGGGGGATTTCACCGCCTAAAATGTCCGTGCCTAGCGTGAGTCGTTTCACTTGCCCGTTGCTGTCTATTTGGATCATTTCAACTGCGTCACCGCTGTAGAAGTGGAATATTTCATCGCTGGTAAGGCGGTGGAGTGCAGAAAAGCTTTCAGGTGTGATCAAATAGTAGATGGCTGTGCTGATGGGCCGGGAGACGGTTGTGCCACTTGAGTTGGAAATTTTGATTTTTTCCGCACTTTTGTAGGTTTCACAAAAGTAGCCACCTTCCACAGGCAAGGGTTTTAGCCCCAGTTTTTCAATGATCGCTTTTGCGGGCGCCATACATTGAAGCCGTCTATCTACACGGCTTCATCGTTAGAGGGTGTTTCTGTTTTTTCTGCTGTTGCGTTACCGTTTTGACGGTTGCTATGACGGCGACCATGACGGCGATGGTAGTTGCCACGGCGGTGATGTGATCGCTTTTGTGGTGACTGCGTACGGTCTTCTGCAAACTCAGACGCAATTAACTCAACCGGTTCTACTTTGTTTGTGTTAAGCAAATCCAGTTGCACATGTTCTACAGCGGCAGGGGTAAGGGCAGATGCTTCATGTGAGCGAGGTTGATCGCTGCGATCTCGATGTGGGCGAGCGTCTTGCTTGGCAACACGTTCAGGATTACTGCTGCCCGTTCTGCGTCGTTGTTGATAACGGTTGCGCTTGTTCCCATGCCTTTTTTCGCCTTGAAACCGAGCGCGCTTTTCATGCGGCGTGCGGGGGGTGCGAAGTGTTTCTTCATCCGCTTGCTTGGCATCGGTTGCGCCAAACAAAGTGGTCCAGATACGCTTGATGATGTTGGGTTCTTCTTTTGACTTGGCAACGGTTGTACTGGGTGGCGGAGAAGAGGGAACGGGAACATGTTTGACAGCGGGTTCTTCCGCCACAAAAACAGGTGTGGGTTTGCTTGCGTTTAACTCTTCTTGAGGATCATAGCTGAGTTGGTAGCTCACTTTGCCATGATAAGTGCTATCGTCTGTTTTTACGCGGAAGACTTTATAATGCGGCACTTCTAAATGTGGGTTGGGCACGAGGGTAATAGAAACACGATGACGTTGTTCAATCACGCCAACACCCTGTCTTTTTTCATTTAACAAATAGGTGGCTACTTCTACAGGCAAATGCGCAATGACATGTGCTGTTTTGGGTTTGAGCGCATCTTCTTCTAAGAGTCTTAAAATAGATAGCGCGATAGATTCAATGCTGCGAATAACGCCTTGACCATTGCAGCGTGTGCAAATGCGTAAGGTGCCTTCTTCAATAGAAGGACGTAAACGCTGCCGTGACATTTCTAGCAAACCAAAGCGGGAGATGCGGCCAATTTGAATGCGCGCGCGATCAGATTCTACGGAAGCGCGTAAACGGTGTTCGACTTCGCGTTGGTGACGTGCTTGCGTCATGTCAATGAAGTCAATGACGATCAATCCGCCAATGTCACGCAAACGTAATTGCCTTGCGATTTCATGTGCGGCTTCTAGGTTTGTATTTAATGCCGTAGCCTCAATGTCTTCACCTTGTGTGGAGCGTGCAGAGTTAATATCAACAGAGACCAAGGCTTCTGTGCGATCAATGACAATTGCGCCACCTGAGGGCAAGCGAATTTCACGTTGAAAGGCAGATTCAATTTGGCTCTCAATTTGAAAGCGCGTGAATAAAGGAACCGCATCTTGATATAACTTAATACGGTTAGCAAAATCAGGGCGTGCGCGTTGAATATATTCTTGCGCGCGCTGAAATACATCTTCATTATCAATCAAAACTTCACCAATATCGCGTCGCAAGTGATCGCGCATGGCGCGTGTCACGATATCGCTTTCTTGATGAATTAAGAAAGGGGCCGATCGTTGTTGGTTAGCTTGTTTAATGGCTTCCCAATAAGAGGTTAAGACACTTAAATCCCACTCTAACTCTTCTTGGCTTTTGCCGACGCCCGCTGTGCGAATAATCACGCCCATGTCTAGGGGGATATCTAAGCTGGAGAGTAACCCTTTGAGTTCACTGCGATCATCGCCTTCAATACGTCGGGAGATACCGCCTGCGCCTGGGTTATTGGGCATGAGTACAAGGTAACATCCTGCCAAACTGATAAAGGTGGTGAGGGCGGCGCCTTTGTTGCCGCGCTCTTCTTTATCAATTTGCACCATGACTTCTTGGCCTTCTTTGATGACGTCTTTAATATTGACGCGACCTAGTTCGTCATCAGATAAGGGGGATGAGAAATATTCTCTGGCAATTTCTTTTAAGGGGAGGAAGCCGTGGCGTTCAGTGCCAATGTCTACGAAAGCTGCTTGTAAGCTGTTTTGAATTTTATCGATGCGGCCTTTATAGATATTCGACTTTTGAGGGGATTGCTGTTCTCTGCGACCAAAGCGCTCAATATCGATATCGTATAATAATTGTCCGTCTACTTGTGCAACACGCAACTCTTCCTGTTGAGTTGCATTAATCAACATTCTTTTCATGGTTATCCAAATTTTTTGGCTTAGCTAGGGGATATAAACCACAAGGTGAGAAAGGCGCGAACATGATATGGAAAAATGAAATGGGTCTGAACCCTTGCGCAATCTACTGTTTCTCAGCCGGGCTAGCTAAAGCAAGTTAATTTTTTCACTTATTAAATAAGTGGCCGTATAATCGTCAAGGGAATGAATTTTATGATTTTTACCTAGCTTAAGAATGGATAGGCGGAACCGGTGAGGCCCTAAATACGTTTATAAAAGTCCTCAATTCCCTATAAATATCCGACGATTATAACGAGATGCAGCCCGAAGGGCAATATATACTCCTCGGACCTGAAGATACTGTTTTTTTCATCTTGCTGTTATATTATCTGAAAATGTTTTTCAATCAAAAAACCTCGAAATATAGCTAATATTCCTGCGGTTTTTTTCAATCAGAACGTTTCCATCTAACCTAACATCAAGCGAAAAAATCCAGTATCTTCAGGTGCGAGGAGCATAAACTAGCGCGATAACGAGTACCCCATGATGATAAAAACAGCAGTCACCTACCTTACTATTGAAGAAGGTGGGCAGCGAATTGATAATTTTCTTCTCACACAACTGAAAGATATCCCTAAAAGCCATATTTATCGGCTTTTGCGCAAAGGCGAGGTCAGGGTAAATAAAAAGCGGGTAAAGCCTGAATACCGTCTACAAGATCAAGATATTGTGCGCTTACCCCCCCTGACTTTGCCTGAGCGAGTAGAAAAACGGGCGCCCGATCGCTTGTTAAAAGCAGTGACCCAGCAGATTATTTATGAAGATAATTATTTTTTAGTGGTGAATAAGCCTCCTGGCATCGCTGTGCATGGGGGGAGCGGGGTCAGTTTTGGGGTGGTTGAAGCATTGCGTCAAGCCAGGCCACAAGAAAAATTGATTGCCTTGGCGCATCGTTTAGATCGAGAAACGTCGGGTTGTTTGCTGTTAGTAAAAAAAACCAGCGTGTTAAAAGAAGTGCACCAACTTTTTCGCGAAGGGGGGTGTGTTGATAAGCGTTACCTTACGTTAATCCAGGGTGAAATTTCACGTCGAGAAAAGAAAGTGGATGCCCCGTTGAAAAAATATGAGTTAGCCAGTGGCGAAAGGATGGTGCGTAGCCAGCCAGAAGGTAAACCGGCCGTTACTTATTTTTTGTTAAAAGAACGTTTTGCCCATGCCTGCTTAGTGCAAGCTAAACCGGTGACGGGGCGCACACATCAGATTCGTGTGCATGCCTGCGTGATGGGGCATCCTATCGCAGGTGATGACAAATATGGTGATAAAACTTTTAATAAAGAGATGCAAAAACAAGGCTTAAAGCGATTATTTTTGCATGCGGCTTATCTTCAGTTTGTGTTGCCGAGTACAGGAAAAAATTATCAGTTTGAAGCGCCGCTGGCAGAAGATTTAAAGGGAGTGTTAGAAAGACTCAGCAAGTGATCAATTAAAACATAATTTGCTTCTGGGAAAGCCAGCGTAGTCAATTTCTCAGGAGATACCCAGTCACACCCTTGCCCTTCGGCACCGTAGGGCAAGCCATCATAGTGTGTAATGAACCAGGCGCTCATATCGATGATGCGTGTGGCATAAGCATGTTTAAATTGCATTAAGGGGTTTGCTGCAACGACTGTAATGCCGATTTCTTCTTTGAGTTCTCTGACCAGTGCTTCAAAGGGAGATTCGCCTGCTTCGATCTTGCCGCCAGGAAATTCCCAGACGCCACTGAAAGGTACATGCGGTGGACGAAGGGCAACAAAATAAAGCCCTTCGTTATTTTGAATGACACCAGAGACTACTTTCAGTGTGGGGATGGCGGCGGTTTTCATAGTTGACCGTGGCAGTGTTTATATTTTTTGCCAGAACCACAAGGGCAGAGATCATTGCGCCCCACTTTTTGTTCTTTTTTAACAAAAGGTAAGACTTGTGCATCTGCTTTTTCAGCGTCACTTCCAGGTGGGTGTTGAAAATGCATATTGTGCGAAAACACATGCCGGCGCTGCTCTTCTACGACTTCTACGTCGTGTTGATTTTGGATTTGTACGGTGCTGAGTAAACGAATGACGTCATGTTTTAAATTATCTAGCATTTGACAAAACAAACCAAACGCTTCTTTTTTATATTCTTGTTTTGGATTTTTTTGGGCATAACCACGCAAATGAATGCCTTGTCGCAAATGATCCATGGCGGCAAGGTGTTCTTTCCAGTAAGTGTCGAGGTTTTGCAACATAATGGATTTTTCGAATTGACGCATAATCGCAGGGCCTGCTTGCGTTTCTTTTTCAGCAAAAGCGTTTTCTAGTTGATGAAGAATGCGTGCGCGCAGTTCTTCTTCGCCTATTTGAGACTCGGTATCTAACCAGTCACGCACAGGGCACTGAATAGCAAAATCACGTTCTAGATGTTGTTCTAAGCCAGGGACATCCCACTGTTCTTCTAATGTTTCAGGAGGGATATATAAATTGATAACTTCTTCAATGACATCTTGACGGATGGCTTGAATATTAGCAGAGATATCTTCTGCTGCCATGAGTTCTGCGCGTTGTGCGTAGATCACTTTGCGTTGATCATTAGCGACGTCATCAAATTCAAGTAACTGCTTACGAATATCAAAGTTACGACCTTCCACCTTGCGTTGCGCTGTTTCAATGGCGCGGGTGACCAAGGGGGATTCGATGACATCTCCTTTTTTCATGCCCATGCGCTGCATGAGGTTGGCGATGCGATCGGAGGCAAAAATACGCATGAGGTTGTCTTGCAAAGACAGGTAAAAACGGCTTTTACCAGGGTCTCCTTGGCGTCCTGCACGGCCACGTAGTTGATTGTCGATGCGACGAGACTCGTGACGCTCGGTGCCAATAATATAAAGGCCGCCAGCTGCAAGCACGGTATCGTGGCGTTTTTTCCAGGCGATTTGCACGGCTTCTTTTTCTGCTGTGGTTGCATCAGGCCCGAGCTTGGCAAACTCTGCTTCTGGTTTGCCGCCCAAGACGATGTCTGTGCCGCGTCCTGCCATGTTGGTGGCAATGGTTACGGCGCCAGGACGACCTGCTTCTGCAATAATATGGGCTTCTTTTTCGTGAAATTTAGCATTCAAGACTTGATGTGCAATGCCTTCACGCTGCAATAAGCGAGATAAATATTCTGAGGTTTCAATGGAGGCGGTTCCGACTAACACGGGTTGTTGGTGTTTAACAGCGGCTTGAATGTCGTCAATAATGGCGGCAAATTTATCTTCTGTGGAAAGGTAAACCATGTCTGGCAAATCTTGGCGCCGCATCGGTTGATTAGTAGGGATAACAACCACCTCTAGACGATAAATTTGTTGAAATTCATAAGCTTCTGTATCGGCTGTGCCTGTCATGCCAGCGAGCTTGTGGTAAAGGCGAAAATAATTTTGAAAGGTAATGGAGGCGAGTGTTTGATTTTCATTTTGAATGGCAGCATGCTCTTTTGCTTCAACCGCTTGGTGTAAACCATCAGACCATCGGCGGCCAGGCAATGCACGGCCAGTGTGTTCATCAACAATGACAACTTGATTATTTTGCACAATGTAATCAACATCTTTTTGAAATAAAGTGTGTGCACGTAAAGCGGCGTTGAGGTGGTGCATCAGTGAAATATTGTGAGCGCTATACAGACTTTCGCCTTCCGCTAACAAACCATTTTCTACCATCAGGTGTTCAACATGTTGATGGCCTTCTTCTGTTAAAAACGCTTGTCGCGCTTTTTCATCTAATGCATAGTCACCTGGGCCATTTTCTGTTTGTTGTTTTTTTAAAGCCGGAATGAGCGTGTTAACTTTGGTATACAGCGCAGAGCTGTCATCTGCCATGCCAGAGATAATGAGAGGCGTGCGTGCTTCATCAATTAAAATAGAATCGACTTCATCAACAATGGCAAAGTTAAGTTTGCGTTGTGTTTTGTCTGCGAGCGTAAAGGCCATATTGTCACGCAGATAATCAAAGCCGAATTCATTGTTGGTGCCATAGGTGACATCGGCTTGATATGCGCTGCGTTTTTCAACGGCGCCCATAGCGCTTAAGTTAACGCCGACGGTTAAGCCTAATGCGGCGTAAATGGGGCCCATCCACTCCGCGTCGCGTTTTGCTAAATAATCATTGACGGTGACGATGTGCACGCCTTCTTCTTTGAGTGCATTGAGATAAGCAGGTAGTGTGGCGACCAGTGTTTTTCCTTCTCCGGTACGCATTTCAGCGATTTTACCTTCGTGTAACACCATGCCACCGATCAATTGAACGTCAAAATGACGCAACCCTAAGGTACGTCGACTGGCTTCACGCACCACGGCAAAGGCTTCTGGCAACAGTTGATCGAGTAGAGCGCCTTCTTTTAAACGGGCTTTGAATGCTTGCGTTTTTGCTTGTAGTTCAGCATCAGTAAGTGCTTGCATGGCGGGCTCAAGTGCGTTGATTTGAGCGACAGCGGCTTTTAGGCGTCGCAAAACGCGCTCGTTTCGGTTGCCAAATATTTTGCTAACTAAGCTAATCATGTTGATTGAGAGCATCCTTTTGGTGGGTGAAAATAACGGTGTATGGTAACAAACATTCTAAGTTCGGACAAAGTGGAAGTGGTGTTGAGTGACACCTGATGATTTCACAAGAATTTCACCTAAAAAGAGCAAAAAGCTAGACACTGTAGGGTCTTCCAGTTAACATTCCTGGCTTTATGTCATGAGGAGAAAATGTGTTATGGCAGTCCAGAAATCACGAAAATCACGTTCGCGTCGCGGTATGCGTCGTGCACATGACGCGATAACAGGCACCGCGTTATCTGTTGAATCCACCACGGGTGAAGTGCATCGCCGGCATCATGTGAGTGCCAGAGGTTTTTATAAAGGTCAGCAAGTTGTTGTCAAGAAGACGCGTGTTAAAAAGGAAAAGGATAATTAAAACATGGTTGTGACCATTGCATTGGATGCAATGGGGGGTGATCATGGCCCCTCAGAAACGGTGCCTGCGGCATTATACGTGCTAAAGCATCAAGCGGATTTAGCGCTGATATTGGTTGGTGAGCAGGGTGTACTTGAAAAAACGCTGAAAGAGCATGGTTATGCAGGTGAGTATGATGCGCGTTTGGTGATTCACCACGCCTCTGAAGTGGTGGCCATGGATGAGCCGCCTGCCTCTGCTTTACGAAACAAAAAAGATTCTTCCTTGCGCGTTGCAATTAACTTGGTGAAAGAAGAAAAAGCCCAGGCCTGTGTCAGTGCAGGTAATACGGGTGCACTGATGGCAACAGCCCGCTTTGTGTTAAAAACCCTCGAAGGAATTGATCGTCCCGCCATTATTGGTTTATTACCCACCATCAAACATGAAACCCGCGTCAGAATGCTAGATCTGGGCGCAAATGTAGATTCTACGGTTGATCATTTATTTCAATTTGCTGTGATGGGTGCGGTGCTCACTGAAGCAGTAGATGGTGTTTTAAAGCCTAAAATTGCTTTGTTAAGCAATGGTAAAGAAGAAATTAAAGGGAATGAAGTTGTCAAGGAAACCGCAAAACGGTTGCTTGAGGCATCTGAATTAAATTATGTAGGTTATGTCGAAGCAGACGAGCTTTTCAACGGTGAGATGGATGTCATTGTTTGTGATGGCTTTGTGGGGAATGTCACCTTAAAAGCTTGTGAAGGAATGGCAAAATTCATCGCAAGCTCTATGAAAGAAGAGTTTCAGCGCAACTTATTAACGAAATCTGCCGCTGCAATTGCTTATCCCGTTTTGAAGTCTTTTGTGAAGCGCATTGATCCTGCGCGTTATAACGGTGCAAGCTTCATTGGTTTGCAGGGGATAGTCATAAAAAGCCATGGTTCTGCTAAGGCCATGGGGATAGCCAATGCCATCAAAGAAGCGATGATCGAGGTTCGCAAAGAAGTGCCCCAGCGTATTGCCAAAAAGGTTGCTCGATTTTTACGGGTCAACGAGGCCTCATAACTGCCCCCTCTTTTTTAACTGTTTCAATAGTGGTTTTCACCACGCACCTGCCATTTAATCTGGTATCATAGTCATTTTTTGCGTTTTGTTGAGTGAGGAAGAACCCATGCAGCAAGCCACACCCCTTGATTTTAAAAAAGGCCCTTATACGCGTATTGCAGGGACTGGGAGTTATCTGCCGCGAAAAATCATGACAAATGAGGATATGGCAGCCATCGTTGATACCAGCGATGAGTGGATATATAGCCGCACAGGTATTCGCCAACGGCATATCGCAGATAAAGATGAAACCTCTTCCATGATGGCAACACAAGCGGCTCGGCGTGCGTTAGAAGCAGCGGGCATTGGCCCAGAAAAATTAGAACTTATCATTGTAGCCACTTGTACCCCTGACCGACTGTTTCCTAGTACTGCTTGCTTGGTGCAAGATCAATTAGGCGCGTTAGGGTGCCCTGCGTTTGATATTTCCATTGCTTGTGCGGGGTTTAATTATGGCCTTGCTATCGTAGATCAATTCATTCGTAACAACAGTATTCGCACCGCTTTAGTGGTGGGCAGTGAAGTCATGTCAAGCTTGGTCGATTGGACGGACCGCAGCACCTGTGTTTTGTTCGGAGATGGGGCGGGGGCGGTAGTATTAAAAGCCGATGAAGCGCCGGGTATTTTATCCACGCATTTGCATGCAGATGGAAGTTATAAAGATTTATTGTTTGCGCCCACTGGGGTGAATTCCTCAGCGCGCCCCGTTATCAACATGAAAGGTAACGAAGTCTTTAAAATTGCAGTGAACTCACTCGGGCAGGTATTAACAGAAACGCTGGAGGCCAATCAGTTAGAGGCCTCTGCGATTAGTTGGCTTATCCCGCATCAGGCGAATATGCGTATCATCACGGCGATGGCAAAAAAACTAAATTTACCGATGGAACGCGTGGTAGTGACGGTAGATAAACACGGCAATACTTCAGCGGCTTCTATTCCTTTAGCGCTTGATACAGCCGTACGCCAAGGGCATATCCAGCGGGGTGAATATTTATTACTAGAAAGTTTTGGAGCAGGGTTGGCATGGGGATCTGCATTGATTCGATATTAGTAAGATAGGAATTTTTTATGTTTTCGCTTGTTTTTCCCGGGCAAGGCTCGCAATCCGTGGGCATGTTACAAGATTGGGCAGCGCAAGTGCCTGAGGTGCTGGATACTTTTGCGCAAGCTTCTGAAATATTAAATTATGATCTTTGGGCGCTAATACAGGCTGGCCCTGATACGCAACTTAACCAAACGGAATTTACGCAACCTGCTTTATTGGTGGCAGGTGTTGCGTTATATCGCGTGTTCAAGCGGCAGGCAACGGCAGTGCCACGTTATCTGGCGGGGCATAGCTTGGGTGAATACACTGCGCTAGTTTGTGCAGAAGCCTTAGCGTTTGAAGCAGCCGTGAAGCTGGTGCAAATGCGAGGTCGTTTTATGCAAGCGGCGGTGCCGGTGGGTCAAGGCGCAATGGCTGCGATCGTGGGTTTGATGGCGCCGGAAGTTGATAAGATTTGTCAGCAGATTGCCACGCCAGAAAATAACGTGGCGTCTGCAAACTACAATGCAGATGGTCAGGTAGTCGTGGCAGGCCATGTGCAAGCGGTTGAAGCAGTCATTGCGGCTGCCAACGCGCAAGGCGCAAAAATTGCAAAAAAATTAATAATGAGTGTGCCTTCGCATTGCCAATTAATGAAGCCTGCTGCCACCGCGTTAGCGGCCTATCTTGAAAACGTGACGGTGAAAACGCCTATTTTGCCAGTGATTCACAATGTTGATGTGGCTGAACATGCAACGCCTGACAGCATTAAGCAGGCACTGGTTGCGCAGCTCTATCAACCTGTCCGCTGGACAGAAACCATTGCCAAGATGACAATCTTGGGTGTGAAAAAACAAATTGAATGTGGGCCTGGTAAAGTGTTAACAGGCTTGTCTAAACGTATTATGCCCGGCCCTGATGTGGCGCTTTCGCTGAGTTCATCAGAGGCGTTTCAGACTGTTCTAAATGAGGTGAATAGATGACAGCGGTGTTAAAAGACAAGGTGGCCATTGTGACGGGTGCCACACGCGGTATTGGTAAGGCAACGGCATTAACCTTGGGGCGTATGGGGGCGGCGGTTGTAGGCACGGCCACCAGCGAACAAGGTGTTGCCGCAATCAAACAATTTTTTCAGCAAGAAAATGTGTTGGGAACGGCATGTTTATTAGATATCAGTCAACCCAGTGAAATTGCTACCTTTTATGAGTTTGTCAAAAAAGAAGTGGGTGTGCCGCAAATATTGGTAAACAATGCGGGTATTACGCGCGATAACCTTTTTTTAAGAATGAAAGCGCAAGAGTGGGATGCGGTGATAAACACCAATCTAAATGGGGTATATCATTTAACCCGTGCTTGCATTCGAGAGATGGTGCGTGCGCAGTGGGGGCGCATTATTTCGATGAGTTCTATTGTGGGGTTGACAGGCAGTGCTGGGCAGACCAATTATGCCGCTGCAAAGGCTGCGTTAATTGGGTTTTCTAAGTCGTTAGCACAAGAGGTCGCATCGCGTCACATTACGGTTAATGTGGTTGCGCCAGGTTTTATTGAAACAGACATGACTAACCAACTTTCAGATGAGCAGAAAAGCCGCATCGCACAGCAAATTCCGATGGGTCAATGTGGTTTGCCTGAAGATATTGCCGCAGCGGTGGGGTTTCTAGCTTCGCCTCACGCCAATTACATTACAGGTCATACCCTCCATGTCAATGGTGGGATGTACATGAACTAACCCTTAAGTCAGGGTTAAAAGACTTCGCATTTGGGTTAGTTTTTAATATACTCCTCGGACTTGAGCTTCTTCCTGGTTTTTTAGCGCCTTGTTAAATGCTAAAATGCGCAAGCGGAGTTCATCCTTAAGTTTTTGATCTTTTTACAGTTTTGATATTTTATGAGGAAGATGTTTCATGAGCACAATTGAAGAACGAGTCAAGAAAATTGTAGTTGAGCAACTGGGCGTCAAAGAAGAAGAAGCCAGCAATGAAGCTTCCTTTGTGGATGATTTGGGTGCTGATTCCCTCGATACAGTTGAATTGGTGATGGCGTTAGAAGAAGAATTTGAAACTGAAATCCCGGATGAGGATGCAGAAAAGATAGCAACGATTCAACAAGCTATCGACTATATCAAGGCGCGTACGAAAGAATAAAGGTAAGTACAAGCCGTGCGTTAGCACGGCTTGTTTATTGGAGGCTGCTTTGACTAGCAAAAGGCGTGTCGTAATAACAGGGTTAGGACTGATTACCCCTTTGGGTCTTAACGTTGAAGATACATGGCGGAATTTGATAGCAGGGAAAAGCGGTGTTAGGCCTATTTCAGTTTTTGATGCCAGTCAATATCCGGCGCGTATTGGTGCGTCTGTAGAAAATTTCGATCCAACCCTTTATCTTCCTCACAAAGATGCGCGTAAGTTAGATACGTTTATTCTTTATGGTGTGGCAGCTGCGCATCAGGCTGTGATAGATGCGGGCTTATCTACCCCTCACCCACAAAACCCACATCGCTACGGTATTGCAGCGGGTTCGGGCATTGGTGGGTTACCTAAAATAGAAGAAAATCATACGGCCTTACTGGCAGGCGGACCTCGTAAAATTTCCCCATTTTTTATTCCGGGCTCCATCATTAATATGTTGGCGGGAGAGTTATCCATTTTATATGGGTGGCAAGGTCCGAACTTAGCCTTGGTGACGGCTTGCACAACGGGCGCACACAATATTGGTGTGGCGGCGCGATTGATTGCTTGTGGTGATGCAGACGTGATGTTGGCAGGCGGTGCTGAGATGGCCACTTGTCCATTAGGAGTAGGTGGATTTTCGGCTTTAAGGGCCTTGTCTACACGTAATGATGCGCCAGAAAAAGCAAGTCGTCCTTGGGACAAAGACCGTGATGGTTTTGTGTTAGGTGATGGGGCGGGCATGATGGTGTTGGAATCTTATGAACATGCGGTTGAGCGGGGTGCAAAAATTCATGCTGAGTTAGTGGGAGTTGGCATGAGTGGGGATGCTTATCACATGACCTTACCACATGGGGAAGGAGAGGGTGCGCGCTTAGCTATTACCAATGCGTTGGCAGATGCAGGTGTTGGGCCTGAAGTTGTGAATTATATTAATGCGCATGCAACCTCAACACCTGCAGGCGATGAGCTAGAGGCCATTGCCATTGCTAAAACCTTTGGTGCACGTAAACAAGGGTTGGCGGTTAGCTCAACCAAGTCTATGACAGGTCACTTATTAGGTGCGGCAGGTGCTGTAGAGTCTATTTTCTGTGTGTTGGCGATGCGGGATCAAATTGCGCCACCCACGATCAACTTAGATAACCCTAGTGCAGATTATGGTTTAGAGTTTGTTCCCCATCAAGCCAAGAAAATGCAAATTGATTTTGCTTTAAACAATTCATTTGGTTTTGGTGGTACTAACGGTGCGCTGTTGTTTAAGCGTCTGGGAGGATGATTTGTTAAAGAAAGTGCGATGGTGGTATGCACTTTTACTGCTTCCATTCTTACTGCTCATTGATATCTCTTATTTCATTCATACGTCCGTGATCCCTCGAGAGGGCAAGCCGGTTATTTTTAGCTTGGCGCCAGGCACTTCTTATTGGGATGTGGCACAACAATTGCATGCGCAGCAGTTATTAACGCGCCCCTACTATTGGGTTGCAATTATGATGTTGGAAGGAAAAGAGGGCAAACTTAAAATAGGGGATTACCGTATTGTGCCAGGCGAAAAGCCACTGGATATTTTGGCGCAAATGGTCAGCGGTAAAGTGGTGCTGTATGCCATTACTATTCCAGAGGGTTGGACCTTTGCGCAAATGACAGATTTAATCAATCGTCATCCTTACTTAAAACACACCGTTTCAGATTATGCGCCTTCCATGATTATGTTTAAGCTGGGGTTTGTAGAACATCCAGAAGGCCATTTTTTCCCAAGCACTTATTATTTTGGGCGTTGGACGACAGATAAAGCGGTGTTAGTAAAAGCACACCAAACCATGGCTGAAAAGCTTTCTACGGCCTGGCAAGATCGTGCGCCTTCGCTGCCTTATGCCAATATGGAACAGGCATTGATTGTGGCGTCCCTCATTGAAAAAGAAGCGGCAAAAGATCAAGATCGTCCCTTAATCGCAGGGGTGATTTTAAATCGCTTAAAAAAGCATATGTTTTTGCAAATTGATGCCAGTGTTATTTATGGTTTAGGTAACCGGTTTCAAGGCAAGTTAACACGACATGACTTAATGCTTGACACCCCCTACAACACTTACTTACACAAAGGGTTGCCCCCTACACCTATTGCATTGCCGGGTGCTGCGTCAATTCATGCAGCGTTACACCCTGCAGAAACGAATGCATTATTTTATGTTGCGCGTGGAGATGGCACACATCAGTTTTCACGTACGCTGCAAGAGCATCATCGTGCAGTAAATAAATATATTAAAAGTAGATATTAGTTTGAAACAAGTATTATATATTCAAAACTTGACGATTACTGAGTTTATGCTATGGTAATATTGCAGGTGCGAATAGTTTATCTATTTTGCTAATGCATTAGGATGATGCAATTAAAGTTGCTAACAATAGGTACTCGGTACCTATTTTTATTGAAGGGAGACGATATCGATGTCAACTTTAAAACGTGCTGTGAAGAAAGCGACTCGCCGTAAAACGGGCGCTAGGAAAGCAACTCGTAAACCCGCTGCAAAAAGAACAGCGAAGAAACGCGTTGCTAAAAAGAGACCTGCTGCTAAAAAGGGCCAGAAGAAAGTGGCTACCAAACGTAAACGTCGTGTTGGTGTAAGCAAAGCGAAACGAGCAAAGAAACCTGCTGCTCGCAAGCCTCGCAAGGCCCGTGCTAAAAAACGAGCTTAATAAAGAGTTTGATGAAAAAAAGGGGCACTTAAAGTGCCCCTTTTTTTTGTGATCGTTCACACACTCACCGAATACGCCCTTTTTGTTTAAACAAGTTGCGCTGCTAAAAGCTCTAACGGATGCAGTATAGGGATATTGATTTTTTTTGCGCGAAATTGCGCGCTTAAATGTAGACGACAGCCGATATTGGCGGTGACGAGTATCGCTGGCTGCATCACAGTCACCGCTTCAATGATATCTTGTGCCAAATTATCTGCCATGTTGGGTTGCGTTAACATGGATAAGCCGGCGGCGCCACAACAACGCGTGGGTGTTTGTATGGGAAGGCATTGTGCGCCAGGGATGCGTTGCAGAAGTGACAACCAGGCCTCCCCAGTTTTAAGGGTCTGACTGACAGCGCAGGGTGAGTGCACCGCAATTTTAGCGTTGAGCGTTTTAAAAGTGAAGGTTGTGGTGGGGGTTGTGCGTGTCAGGAAAGTCGCGATGTCTTCTAGCGGTTGTGAGAATTTTTCGGTGTGTTCTTTTGGAATATTGGCATGAGGAAAGTGGGCGCAAGTGGTCGGGTAATCTTTTAAAATCATGCCGCAGCCAGGCGTGATAAACAAAATGGGATGTGCGGTGTTGAGCTGTTGCATATTCTCTTTTGCTAGCGTTATAAAATGTGGCGAACCGCCGTGTAGGTGAAATGCGCCGCAGCAATGTGCTTTAGCGGGGAGATACACATCAAAGCCCCAGGTGTTTAGCAAGCGAATGGCGGCAAGGCGGGCGCTCACTTCTGCAAAAGAGGCGATGCAGGCGCTAAACAGCGTGACTTGTCCTTGGTGAGGTGAAGCGCTGGGATAAACAGGGCGCCAGCGATGCAAGTGTAAAGAGGGTAAGTATTGATCCCAGCGTTCTAGTCTCAACAAGCGTAATAGCTTTGTTTTACGTGCCAACCATTGTAAACCGGTGCGTTGATACACCCTAAGTGCGATGACAACCCAGCGCAAGTGTTGCGGTTTTTTAAAAATAAAATCTAAATACTTTGAAAAAGGCCGTGTCTTGCCAATGAGCTGGTGAGTGGTATTCAGCAAAGCTGCATAAGAGACATCCGAAGGGCAAACCGCTTCACAGGCGCGGCAATAAAGACAGCTATCTAAGTGTGAGAGAAGGGTGTTGCTTAAGGGTAATTGATCACTGGCATAAGCTTCCATTAACGCAATGCGACCTCTGGCAGATTCCCCTTCATGCTGTGTTTTAACGTAGGTAGGGCAGTGTGGCGCGCAAACACCACACTTGACACATTGACCAGCAAGTTTTTTTATAGCATGTTTGAGTTCCAATTTTTCTCCTTTAAGGGGTGATGATGTCTTTCTACGAAAAGCATCTTTTTTTCTGCACGAATCAAAAAGAGGGCGGCAAAAAATGTTGTCAGGATGCGGGTGCAACAGATTTTATGGCCTATGCCAAACAACGGATTCATGACCTTGGTTTAGCCGGCCCTGGTAAAATTCGTGTGAGCCAATCTGGCTGTTTGGGGCGATGTAGTTTAGGGCCTTGTTTGGTTGTTTATCCTGAAGGTGTTTGGTACACCTACCACAATAAAGCAGACATTGATGAAATTATTGAGCAACATCTATTGCAAGGGCAAGCAGTTTCTCGGTTATACCTCGAGGGTGTTTAAGAGTGTTCGCACAGATTGGATGATTTTCCTGCGAGAAAAAAACATTTGCCATTTGTTACCCCCCATCTGACGCCATAAAACCGCTGCGCGCACACCTGCTAATAGCAAGGTTCTGATTTTGGCAACGATTTCTTCTTGCTTGAGGTGATTCACATTACCCACAATTTGAACGCGATAACGAAGTTGGCCTAAGGTTTGCAAAAAAGCAGAGGCAAGTGTTGAAACGACATGCTTGTCTGTAACAGCAAAATGTGTTGCTTGTGATTGCGCTTGTTGGATGCGGCGCGATAAAGTTTTTTTAAGGTCAGGCGATTGAGAGAATTTTTTTTCAAGATAAATCAGCGACACAATATAGCGAATCATGTCGACATCTTTTTTTGTGGTTTTTTTATTTAAAATGCGAGGGATTTCTTGTAGACCGATACGTAAGCCTTGAACGCCCTCATAAATATCGGTAATGGAATCAGACTGTGTTTTAAGGACGCTGTTAATGCAGGTCGCAAAGGCCTGTTCATCTAATTCACCCGTGCGCGCAATATCATTGACAAGTTTGGCGGATTGCACAATGCCTGCCAAACTTAAGGTGATGTTGCGCCAGTTATCTTGATTCATGTGTAAGACCTTTAGCGAATAATAGACTCAATAATGCTGCCGCCTAAGCAGGCTGTTTGATGGTAAAAAACAGCGGATTGGCCTGGTGTGACGGCACGTTGTGGTGTATCAAAATGAATATGGTAAGTTTCCGTATCAACTGCTTCAACATAACAAGGTTGCTCTGTTTGTCTGTAACGGATTTTAGCGTGACACCGAAAAGGAAAAACAGGATCGCTTGTTATCCAGTGTGGTTTTTTGCAAATAAATCCTTGCGAAAATAACAAAGGATGGTCGTGCCCTTGCACAACAATCAATTGATTTTTTTCTAAATTTTTTTCCGCAACATACCAAGGCGCCTCGGCGGTGTGCTTGAGGCCGCCAATCTTTAAGCCTTGGCGTTGGCCTAAGGTGTAGTACATCAAGCCGGGGTGTTCCCCTATTTTTTTGCCCTCTAGTGTTACGATGTCGCCTGGTTGTGCCGGTAGATAACGGCTTAAAAAATCTTTAAAGCGCCGTTCACCAATAAAACAAATGCCTGTACTGTCTTTTTTAGCGTGATTGTCAAAGCCCGCTTGGGTTGCAAGCTTCCTGACGGCACTTTTTTCTAGGTGTCCAACAGGAAACAGCGTATTGCGTAATTGGTATTGATTCAGTGCATATAAAAAATAAGTTTGATCTTTTTGGGTGTCAACGGCTTTGAGTAACTGTGTGGCGTTGTTATCTTGCTGAGTTTGTGCGTAGTGCCCCGTTGCGATGAGGTCTGCACCTAAATGTTTAGCGTAATCCAGAAAAGCGGTAAATTTAATGAATTTATTACAGAGAATATCTGGATTGGGGGTGCGACCTTGTTGATATTCCGTCAGGAAATTTTCAAAAACTTGATCCCAATATTCTGCAGCAAAATTAGCGCGGTGGAGTGGGATGCTGAGTTTATCGCAAACTGCCTGCGCATCTTGTAAATCTTGGGTCGCGCTGCAATAAGTGTCTGTGTCATCCTCTTCCCAATTTTTCATGAAGAGCCCTTCAACCAGGTAGCCTTGTTGAAGGAGCAATAAGGCAGCAACAGACGAATCAACTCCGCCAGACATGCCGATGATAACGCGTTGTGAGGTCATAAAAACAAGAGGCAAGCAAAAAATGCCGTCATTCTAGCATCTTTTTTAGCTCTATTGGGTAAAATATTAAGCGGTATATTCGAATAGCTTCACGACTTTCTTAACACCGGCGCTGTTGCGAGCCACTTCTGCTGCAACACGACCCTCGGCAGGGCTGACAGCACCCATGAGGTAGACTACGCCATTTTCTGTAACGACTTTGATGTCTCGTCCTCGCAGATTGGTTGTCGTAAACATGCGTGTTTTAATATTTGCGGTGATGATGCCATCATTTCCTTGTTCATAGTTATTTAAAGGTTCACGGATGGAAATATCGTTATAAATGGTTCTGATGTTCGGGACGCTACGCACAAGGGCTTCGGCTTTTTGTTTGAGTGCTTCAGAGGGCGCTTCACCCACTAGTAACACATTGCGCTCGAAGGTGACAATGGCGATGCGGCTGCTCTTGCTCAGTTCAGGGCAAGCATAAATGGCCTTCATGGCTTTATAAGTGATGGATTGATCAGAGACATTGGTTGAAAAGCTACGGCCTTGTTGATTTAAGGTATTGCCGACAGAAGAGGTGGCCACCATGGCAGTAGAACAAGCGGATAAAGCCATTGCACAAGCAACAACAGTAAAAATAAAATGCGTTTTTTTCATAGTCATCATTTTCTAAAAAAATCCACCCTCTTTCAGCAAAGAGAGTGGAATCAGGTTTTATTTTGGCGGGTTACCGGGTGTTTTAGGAGGAGATTTTAAAAACTTTTCCATTAAGGTGGGTACGGCGCCCCAACCCAAAAGGCCTTCTACCACTAAAATTACACCGATCAGCAGTAAAAATATGCGGCCTAGTCCTAAAATACCACCAATAATTAATATTGCACCCACAGCAATTCTTGTATACTTCCCTTCTTGATCTAGATTTGGAGTTAACTTGAACATTCAATCCTCCTTGATACGTGAAGCAAATGGGTGTGCTATCCAAGAAATCAGCACCCTTACAAAAAATAGCTTTTAATGCTTTATCTGTCAACAAACGTTTGATAAAGAAGGTAAATATTGAAAGATGAAAAAAATAACCTTGCTTGGACTGTTCTGTTTGATTACTGTTTTCCAACAAAGTCTAGCGCAAGCGCCTGTTTTTCATAATCCAGCTCAAGTCTTGCAAGCCATTCACCAACAGAAAGAAATAGGTAAGGGCGTTTATGATGCTTTTTGTGGGGTGTGTCACGCGCCTCAACCCCTTATTCAAGTGGGTGCGCCCCGCAAGGGTGTTAAAGCAGATTGGCAATGGCGGCGCCAACAGCGCAATGCAAAACAGATGTTAGAAGAGATTGATAGCGGCATGAACAATATGCCACCGCGCGGTGGTTGTTTTGAATGTTCGGACGAGGATTTATTGGCGGCGATTCGATACCTATTTAAATAGGCGTTTATTTAAGTTCATGTGTGCGCAATTCAAACCAAATAGCACATAAAATAGCGAAGCCACAGGCTAATGCAGTGCCGAGTATCCACGAGAAATACCACATAAATTTTTCCTTTCAATATGATTGTTTATCTTGGCGAACGTCTGCTTCAGTAACTTTGCCACGCAACACATAATAAACCCAGCTGGTATACAACAAAATTAAGGGCATAAAAATGAGGGTTGCGATGAGCATGATTTCAAGGGTGAGATGACTGGAAGAAGCATCAAAAATCGATAAGCTCATGTCGGGATGACTGGAGGAAGGTAATAAGAAGGGATATAAGCTGACGCCCACGGTGGCAACGGTGCTGCCAACCATTAAAGCACTGCATACCCATGCGGCTCGATAAGATTTTATGTGTGTTGCCAACAAGGTTAACAAGGCGCTGATAAAACCGAGTGCGGGGAGGGTGAATAAGCGAGGGTCTTGTTGATAATGCTGCATCCACAAGCCCGTTTCGCGTAGAACGCTTTTATGTAGTGGGTTGGAAGGGCCATCTGGTAACAGCGTAGATTGTATGGCATAGCCGGGTACTTTGGTGGCAAGCCAGTAGCCCCCTAAAGCAAATAATCCTATGTATAAGCAGGCAGAAATAAAAGTGAAACGGCGCGTGCGTTGTTGGATGAGTCCGTCTGCTTTATTTAAAAGAAAAACACTGCCATGGCAGGCGAGCATAGCAACGCTGGTTAAACCGCAGATTAAACCAAAGGGGTTGAGCAAGTCTAAAAATGTGCCCGTATAAAATGCGCGTAAGGTGGGATCAAAATGAAAAGGAACTCCTTGCAATACGTTACCTAATGCAACACCAAACAATAAAGCAGGCATGAAGCCTGCGATGAACAAACAGATATCCCAAGTTTGACGCCAGGTCAGGTTGGGTAATTTGCTACGATATTTAAAGCCAACGGGTCTTAAGATGAGTGCAAGTAACACGAGCAACATCGCAAAATAAAAGCCAGAAAAAGAAACGGCATAGAGCAAAGGCCAGGCGGCAAAAACGGCACCCCCACCTAAAATAAACCAGACTTGGTTGCCTTCCCAGACAGGGCCAATGGTGTTGAGCACCACGCGTCGTTCATTGTCAGTGCGTGCAACCCAAGGCAATAGCATGCCAATGCCTAAGTCAAAGCCGTCGGTGATAGCAAAGCCTGCGAGTAACACACCGAGCAGGGCCCACCAGATAAGCCTGAGTAGATGGTAGGTCATCATAAACCTGCTCTCCTTATTGCTGCTGTAACAGAGGTGTGGGGCCTAAACGAATGTATTTCACCATAAGGTAAAACTCGATGACGGTGAGCACGGTATAAAAGAGGACGAAGCCAATCAAGCTTGCCCATACCGCTTGCGTGGAAAGTGAAGAGGTGCCTAAAAAGGTAGGCAAGATGCCGTCAATGACCCAAGGCTGACGACCATTTTCTGCAACAAACCAACCGAGCTCTGCAGAGAGCCAGGGTAACGGTAAGCTGAAAAAAGCAATACGCAAAAACAAGGGGTGTTGGTAGCGTTGTTTAACGCACAGCACAAAAGCCGCTGCGAACAATAAAATAAAGAAGAGGCCGCAAGCCACCATGATGCGAAAACTCCAAAACAACGCCGGTACATTGGGGACGGTGTCCCATGCGGCTGCATGAATTTGTGCAGGGGTTGCATCTGAAATGTGAGGTGTGTAGCGCTTTAATAATAATGCGTAGCCGAGATCATCTGCGTGAGCCGCCAGGGTTTTTTCTGCGGCAGTGTTTTCAGGATGATTGGATAAAGTTTGTAGCGCTACATAAGCAGGGATGCCATGTTGTATGCGCTGCTCTGCTGTTTTAACTAAATCGTTGATGCCTAATATGGGTTCGCTAATAGAGCGCGTGGCAATCAGGCCTAATAAATAAGGGACTTTAACAGCATAGTCTGTTTTATGTGTTTGTTGATTGGGTAAGCCAAACAAGCTTAAGCTGGCAGGCGCAGGCTCTGTTTCCCACATGCCTTCCATGGCTGCTAATTTCATTTTTTGATTTTCACCGGCAAGATAGCCACTCTCATCCCCTAAGACAACCACAGATAAAGCGGCGGCTAAACCAAAGGCAGCCGCAACGGTCATAGACCGCTTGGCCAAGGCAACATGTCGATGGCGCAATAGGTAATAAGCGCTGATAGACAATACAAAAATGGCGCCGGTAACATAACCGGCACTGACGGTATGCACGAATTTAGCTTGCGCGACAGGATTAAATAGCACGGCAGCAAAATCACTGACTTCCATGCGCATGGTATGAAAATCAAAATAAGCACCAACCGGATGTTGCATCCAACCATTGGCAATGAGTATCCATAATGCGGAGAGGTTTGACCCCAACGCGACTAACCAGGTTACGATTAAGTGTGCAGGTTTAGAGAGTTTTTTCCAGCCAAAGAAAAATAAACCGATAAAGGTGCCTTCTAAGAAGAACGCCATTAAACCTTCAATGGCCAGTGGTACGCCAAAAATATCGCCTACATAGTGGGAGTAATAAGCCCAATTTGTGCCGAACTGAAACTCCATGGTGATGCCTGTTGCAACGCCCATCGCAAAGTTAATACCAAAGAGCACGCCCCAAAACTGCGTCATCTCTTTCCAGATAGTGCGTTGCGTCATGACGTAAACGGTTTCCATGATCGCAAGCAGCAAAGACAAACCTAAAGTCAGTGGCACGAAAATGAAATGAATCATGGCAGTGAAAGCAAATTGCAAACGAGAAAGCTGAATCAGATCAAGATGTATCATGTTAAGGACTCGCTGACGGAGAAGAAGTGTAGGGCCATATCAGCAGAGGATAAGTCTTTGGCGACGTGAGAAAAAAAGAAAAACCAAAGTAAAAACAGCAGGAGTAATTTGATAGTGACCGCACGGAGAATATCAAACAAGGCACGGTTTTTAGAGATCATGGGATACTTCTCAAGAAGGAGGGAAGTGTGTGGATGTTAACAGAAAAGAGCCTAAAAGAAAAATCCCTCTTCTCATGAGAAGAGGGATTTTTAAAAGAAACGTCGTTGTTATTGTGGTAATTGCGTGACTACTTTGCCATCACATCCTTGGCACATCTTGGCGCGAATAAAGCTGGGTAATTGGTAGGTCGCTTTGAATTCAACAGAGTGATAGATAGGGCCTAACCATGGACGTGTAGCGATAGGATCTAACTTAGCAGGTACAAAGATAACTTGTGCTGTGTTAGGGCCTGTCATAGAACAAGCATAACTATATTGAACATCGTCGTGGAATAAGATGGTGTTCACGCCCATAAAACATTTGATTTGCGCACCAGTAGGCGCACACCCTAAACATTTCATGAGTTGGTCACAAACCCCACAACAGGCAGCGAAAGCTGAGCTGCTGAAGATTAAAGCTAAGCCAAGAGAGATGGCTGTCAGTGTACGTTTAAACATGTCTAACTCCTCCTTGTTGAAACAACCTATCCAAAAATGCCGTGTAACTATAATTAAGACAGTGTAAGTCTAGCCAGTGATAGTATTAAAAGCAAATGCAAAAAGGCCAATAAAGAATAAATTTTATACAATTTTGTGGTGGATTAAATTTGAACAGGGCAGGTTTGTGACCAGATTTTTAAAAGCGCGTCAGCAGGTAGTCGCAATGTAAATGGGCTGTGTTTAATTTCAATACCAAACCCGTGCTGTTGTAAGTTTAAGATGAGTTGACCTAATGCAGGGAAGAGGGGATGTGTTTTATCCAGCAGCGGGAAAATGCGAATTTCGTGTGCGATACGTTTAAATTCTGACAAGCTATCTAGGCAAGCCGGTAAGTCACGATGAGGTATAAAAAAAGCATCGAGGGATAAGATGAGATCAAAGCTGCGATCAAGAAAAGGGAGTTTGGGTAAGGCGTAAGGGAGATATTGATCTGGGTGTTGTTTAAATTGTGTCAAAAATTGCGTAGTTTGGTTTTTAAAAGCGGCTAAGGCCGCATCAGCAGATTTAAAATAAGACCAACTATACTCAGCGGGGTGTGTTTGAAAAGCGTGTTGCAGCGTTTGGTATTTTGCATCAATCTGCTGCTTCATCTTTGCAGCGGAGCGTTGGTAAAAGGGATCAACCCACGTCCATGACGCGGTGGCCGGCATCCAGGGGGAGGCGCCTGCGCCATACACCAATATTTTTTTATTGAGATCTGCTGTCGATAAATCAAAGATGGCTTGAAAATCTTTTAAAGTGTAACTGCCAAAGCCGTGGAGTGTGGTCATGGTGTCCCTTTTATTTCAGGCTATTTTTAAAGTTTTTACCATTGTTTAATTTGATTAACAAGCTGTAGAATTCAGCTTCAACCAAGGAGGGGTCTATGGAATCCAAAAAACAGAAAGTGTCAGAAGGCTTAGGGCGTTTACTTGCAGATACCTATATTTTGTATTTAAAAACTCATAATTTTCACTGGAATATTACAGGGCCGCTATTTGCTTCGTTGCATCTTTTATTTGAAAAACAATATTTAGAATTATTTGCAGCGGTAGATGAAATTGCAGAGCGTATTCGCGCACTGGGTTTTGTGGCGCCAGGCACAAACAAGCAATTTGCTGCATTAGCCTCTATCAAAGAAACAGAAGGCGTGCCTACGGCAGATCAGATGGTGAAGATTTTATATGAAGATCATTGTTTGGTAGATAAAACCGTGCACGTTGTATTTAAGTTGGCAGAAGAAGCCCATGATCAAGGCACGATGGATTTGATGGTCAAACGCATGGAAATACATGAAAAAACAGCTTGGATGTTGAAGAGTCAATTAGCTTAAGTAGAAGGATACAAGTCATATGCTCCAAGATTTTAATTTTGATCTCGGCGAGACGGCAGATTTATTAAGGCACACTGTCAAACAATTTGCACATCGTGAAATCTTACCGTTGGCGGAAGAGATTGATCGTGGCAACGTATTTCCTAGCGATTTGTGGCGAAAATTAGGGGAGTTGGGGGTGTTAGGTGTGACCGTGTCGCCTGAATATGGGGGCGCGGGATTAGGCTATTTGGCGCATGTGATTGCCATGGAAGAAATCAGCCGTGCTTCGGGTGCGGTGGGTTTAAGTTATGGTGCGCATTCTAATTTATGTGTCAATCAGATTTATCGTAATGGGACGCACGAACAAAAATCCCAATATTTGCCGCGGCTTATTCGTGGTGAGTGGGTGGGTGCCTTAGCCATGAGTGAGCCCAATGCAGGTTCTGATGTGGTAGGCATGCAGTTACAAGCAGAAAGGCGGGGTGATCACTTCGTATTAAATGGCAATAAGATGTGGATTACCAACGGGCCCGATGCGGCCGTGGTGGTAGTTTATGCCAAAACAGATAAACAAGCGGGTTCAAAAGGGATTACTGCGTTTATTGTAGATAAAGAAAACTCTCCATTTAAAAGTGCACAAAAGCTCGATAAGTTAGGCATGCGGGGCTCCAATACGTGTGAGTTAGTGTTTGTAGATTGCTGTGTGCCTGCTGAAAATGTGTTGGGAGAATTAAACGAAGGCGCCAAAGTATTAATGAGTGGTTTGGATTATGAGCGTGTGATATTAGCAGCAGGGCCAGTGGGTATCATGCAGGCTTGTTTAGATGTGGTATTGCCCTATACGCATGAGCGCAAGCAGTTTGGGCAAGCTATTGGTACATTTCAATTGATTCAAGCTAAATTAGCGGATATGTACACGCAATTAAACGCATCGCGTGCCTATCTTTATGCGGTTGCAAAAGCGTGTGATCGTGGGTATACCACGCGCAAAGATGCCGCGGGCGTTATTTTATATACCTCTGAACGTGCAACGCAAATTGCTTTAGAGGCGATTCAATGTTTAGGGGGCAATGGTTATATCAATGAATTTCCTACTGGGCGATTTTTGCGAGATGCTAAATTATATGAGATTGGCGCAGGCACCTCTGAAATTAGGCGTATGTTGATCGGTCGAGAATTATTTAATGAAACGCAATAAGGATAAAGCGCACATGCAAAAGCAGGAGGTTGTTATTTTAGGGGCGGCACGTACGCCAATGGGTAATTTGTTAGGGTCTTTAAAAGACGTGCCTGCCGTGGTGCTAGGCAAAGTAGCGTTAGAAGCTGCTATGGCGCGTGCACAGATGCCTTTTGAAAAAATAGAAGAAGTGATTATGGGGTGTGTGTTGTCAGCAGGCGTTGGGCAAGCGCCAGCAAGACAAGTGGCGTTAAGGGCGGGTTTGTTGCCTAGCACAGATTGTACGACCGTCAATAAAATGTGTGGTTCGGGTATGAAAGCGGTGATGTTAGCGTGTCAAGCGATTCAACTCGGTGAACATCAAGTGGTTGCCGCAGGAGGAATTGAAAGCATGTCTAACGCACCTTATCTTTTACCCAAGGCGCGCGCGGGGTTACGGTTAGGACACACACCGCTCTTGGATCATCTTTTTTATGATGGGTTAGAAGATGCTTATGATAAAGGCCGTTTGATGGGGACTTATGCGGAACAATGTGCGCAGCATTATCAATTTTCACGTGAAGCACAAGACCAATTTGCAATGACCTCTTTGTTGCGTGCGAAAGAAGCCACGCAAAGTGGCGCGTTTGCAGCAGAAATTGCCCCTGTAACGGTGGTGACCAAAGAAGGGGAAGTTACGATTAAAACAGATGAACAGCCACTCAAAGCAAAACCGGAAAAAATCCCCTTGTTAAAACCGGCCTTTTCAAAAGAGGGGACGATTACAGCCGCCAATTCCAGCTCTATTTCCGATGGTGCAGCGTGTTTGATTTTAGCGAGTTCAGCTGCGGCGGCGGCACACAATCACACGCCCTTGGCGCGTATCGTAGGGTATGCGACCCATTCGCAAGCCCCTGAATGGTTTACCACAGCGCCCGTGGCTGCCATGAAAAAATTGTTGCGGCAGCTTGATTGGCAAGTGGAAGATGTTGATTTGTTTGAAATCAATGAAGCCTTTGCGGTGGTGGCGATGGCTGGCATGGCAGAATTAAATATTCCACACGAGAAGTTAAATATACACGGGGGCGCTTGTGCCTTAGGTCACCCCATTGGGGCGTCAGGTGCGCGTATTTTAGTGACCCTGCTGTATGCGTTGCAGCAAAAAAAATTAAAACGGGGGATTGCAGCCTTGTGTATTGGTGGGGGAGAGGCGACAGCGCTGGCGGTGGAGCGGGTGTGATGTGTATTCGTTTCGACTTGATCTGACCGTTGCTCGTTTTTGGGAAATGGGCGTCACAGACCCAAAGAATGTGCTATTATGAGATTAATCATCTCGTTTTCCACTTAAAAATGAGAATATGTTTAGCAGATTACTTAAAATTGACCCTGATATGCAGTCTAGCGCCTTTATTTTTGGCCCTAGAGGCACTGGTAAAACCTCATGGTTAAAAGCCCACTTTGCTGACGCAATGTATTTCGATTTATTAGATTTCGACGTTTATACCGATTTGCTTGCGCGCCCTACCAGGTTATCCGATCGTATCCCAAAAGCTTACACGGGTTGGATTATTATTGATGAAGTTCAGAAAGCACCTGATTTGTTAAACGAAGTACATAGACTCATTGAGCATCGTAAATTACGGTTTATTTTAACAGGATCCAGCGCCAGAAGTTTGCGTCGAAAGGGTGTTAATTTATTAGCGGGGCGTGCGCTTATTTATCACATGCATCCATTAACGGCGCTTGAAATGGAAAATGAATTTAGTTTATCTAAAGCTTTGTTGTATGGTCAGCTTCCTGCAGCAATGACGCATGAAAAACCGCAAGAGTATTTATCTAGCTATGTTCAAGCTTATTTAAGAGAAGAAGTGCTTCAAGAAGGGTTAACACGGAATCTTGCTGGGTTTGCTCGTTTTTTAGAAATTGCAAGTTTCTCACAAGGCGAAATTTTAAATTACACAAATGTTGCGCGCGAATCAGCAAATAATCGACACACTATAAATAATTATTTTGATATCTTAGAAGATCTTCTTATTGCTTATCGTATTCCTGTTTTTATGAAACATGCCAAACGTGAAGTGATTACGCATCCAAAATTTTATTATTTTGATGTGGGAGTATATCGAACGATACGTCCGATGGGACCGTTGGATTCAATCCAAGAAGCAGAGGGTCCTAGTTTAGAAACGTTATTTCTACAGGAATTTAAAGCGATTAACGATTATTTTAATTTAGGATATTCCATTTATTATTGGCGTACGCAGACAAAATTAGAAGTTGATTTTATTCTTTATGGTAACAATGGTTTATATGCAATTGAAATAAAGCGTAAAGATAGATTGTCCAAAAATGATTTTCGTGGGTTAAAAGCATTTCAAGAAGATTATCCTGAAGCTAAATGCTATTTATTTTACGGTGGGAATCGTCCTTACCATGAGTCTGGTATTTCTGTTATACCGTTTGGAGAGGCGATTAAGCAATTACAACAACTTTTTTTAGTTAACGTGAGTTAGACGTACTCACGCTAACTGGTTACACCGGTTTAAGTGGTTTTTTCTTGGCAGAGGCGTGGCGTTCGCGTAATTCAATATCAATATAACGATCGGTGATGGCGCTAGAGCCATGGCCTGCGTCATCGCGCACATGTTCGCGTGGGCGGCGTTTAACGTCATCAGAAATACCTGTGTGTCGCAACCAATGCACGGTGGCTGACATTAATGTTTGTGCTTCATCAGACAACCCATCTTGTTGTAAATGTAGAAAGGCTTGATCAAAGCAGTGTTGCACAATCTTGCGAATTTCGCGTGTGCTGGTCAGGGGGCCTGTGCCTTGTATTTTGGGAATAAGCGGTGTTGCATCCCCCGGCGCTGGTAGCGCGCAAAGACCTAAGCTGCGGCGATAGCGTTTTAATGCTTCCAGCATGGCGTCGCTGACGGATACCATCCGTTCTTTATTGCCCTTGCCGACGGTTGTAAACCACCAGCTTTGATAAGCATCACAAAAAAAGTGCCCCATTTGGGGTTGCCAACGATCATTTGCGGCTAATTCTGAAATTCGCAAATACATGCCATACAGTGCATGTAAGATAAATAAAGTGCGTTCATGCTTGTCAGGATCTGCTGCTGCTAATTTTTCTGCTGTTTCAACCACATATGCCCACTGTAATTCTGAAAGGCGGCGTACCACTAATTTTGTTTGGTGTTTTCTTAAAAATTTACTTTTTTGGCGAATGAGGGCAATCGGATTAACATCGGTGAATTCTTCTTGGATAAGATAATTGTAAAAACTACTTAAGATAGAAAAAATAGATTGCAACGCACTTTGAGAAAGCAAATATTGATGGATGTTGGGGGTTTGGCCTTCTGCTACAGCACGCTTGCTGAGGTTGACAACAAAAGGACGCCACGCTGGGTTGGGGACGCGCAAGCCCGATTGATTGATAAAGCGTGAAACGTTTTTTACTCCAATCCACGTTTTAGGGGGTTTCTGACAAAAGGCGATAAAATCTTCAAGGTCCAGACGACGCAATTCACGTAAAGATTTTTGTGCAACAAACCAAGTCCAATGTAAAAGCCGTTCGATTTCACGACGATAAGCATTAAAAGTCGCTTCGCTGCCGCGATAGCTTAATAAAAATTGCCAAGCTTGTTGAAAGTCACTGCTGGCGGCTTTTAAAGGGAGTGTGCTCACGAGGGTTTGTTGCTGTTGATGAAAATCATGATCTTTGAGTGAGTCGAGTGTGTCAAAGAAAGGTTTGGGGGACTGCATAAATACTCCTAAAAACGCCAGCAATGATTAAAGTGAGTGCAATGTAAGTTTAATACTATAAAAATAGGGTGCTTTTGAGTTTTCCACAAGGTTATCCAGATGTTTTCCTGGTGGATTGGGGATAATTTCCTACACTGAACTAACGTTTAACTGTTGTACAGGGTTTCATTCAGTGTGTTAACCATGATGAGATGTGTCAAACAATTGAGAGGGACACTGATTTTAAAAAAAGCAGTCAGTGCCTGGCCTAGCAAGGGGATGAACACCGTTTCATGTAGGGCGTGGTTGACGGTTAAGGTGAATTGTAAAACGCGACTTAAGCGATCAGGATAAGGTGGCGTGCGTTGAAATTGTAAGTGGCAGCTGCAGGATTGAATATGCTTCATCAAAGCAAAGTGGAGCGTTGGGTAGGGATGGGTGTGCCAGTGTAGCAAGGTTTTAAATGTGTCTGTGATATCGGTAGGTGAGCGCGTTAAAAAGTCAAACTTGAATTGTGATATTGCTAAATAATGCCAGTTATCAGCGTCTTGGTTGATCCAACTTTTTCGTGGTGTAGGGG
>Ga0209515_10002229_pt1 | contig 30276 bp, 28 predicted proteins | sample Subgroupgradi54m_FD_187454 | JGI IMG/M metagenome (GOLD analysis project Ga0209515, IMG submission 187454) | Subsurface groundwater microbial communities from S. Glens Falls, New York, USA - GMW60B uncontaminated upgradient, 5.4 m (SPAdes)... ... | reverse complement strand
TTGACGCGCTCTTTTTTGTCTTTAAGTTCAATCTCAGTCGCTGCACCAACATTGATTACAGCAACTCCTCCGGAGAGCTTTGCTAATCTCTCTTGTAATTTTTCTTTATCAAAATCAGACGTCGATTCGTCGATTGTTCGCTTAATTTGTCCAATCCGTGCTTTTAATGTTGGTTTATCGCCTTTTCCACCAATAATACGTGCGTTTTCTTTATCTGCCCATACTTTATCTGCCCGTCCACAGTCATCTATGGTTACGCTGTCAAATTTTCTTCCTGTGTCATCGGAAATAACGGTTCCCCCTGTTAAAATTGCAATGTCTTCAAGCATTTCTTTTCGTCTGTCACCAAATCCAGGAGCTTTAATAGCCAATGCATTAAATGTTCCACGCAACTTGTTAACAACCAATGTTGCAAGTGCTTCTCCTTCTATGTCATCGGAAATAATAACCAAATTCTTTGATACTTTTATAAGATTTTCCAGGAATGGGAGTAATTCTTGCAGATTCGAGATTTTCTTGTCGGTGATTAAAATATATGGGTTTTCAATTTCTGCTTCCATTTTGTCTGCATTGGTAACAAAATATGAAGAGGCATATCCTTTGTCAAATTCCATACCTTCCTTGTAGTCGATAGACATTTCTAAACCCCGGCCTTCTTCCACAGTTACCACACCATTTTTACCAACTTTCGTTAAGGCTTCTGCAATTAAAGATCCAATTTTTTCGTCTTGTGCCGAAATCATGGCAACTTTTGCAACGTCTGTGTCTTTTACTCCCTTGGCCATTTTTTTAATTTCTGCGACAACAGCGCTTACTCCTTTTTCCATACCCGACTTTAATAACATTGGATTTACACCTGCAGTAACATTTTTAAAGCCAATATTTATGATTGATTGAGCCAAGAGCGTTGCGGTTGTTGTTCCGTCTCCGGCAACATCGTTTGTTTTACTTGCAGCTTCTTTGACCAGCTGTGCACCCATGTTTTCGAATGCATCGGGAAGTTCTATTTCTTTGGCAACGGTTACGCCATCGTGGATAACATTTGGCGCTCCCCATTTTTTATCTACTGCAACATTTCGGCCTTTTGGACCAAGTGTTGTCACAACAGCATCTGCTAATTTGTTTACCCCTGCTATTAACGATTGTCGTGCTTCTGCACCGTATTTAATTTGTTTTGCCATAATTTCCTCAAATTCTAAATTATAATATCTAAACCCTAAACAATTTGGAGTTTTAAATATTTGTATTTAAAATTTATTTAGAATTTAGTATTTCGATTTTGGGATTTGCAATTGTTATTCAACAATTGCAAGTATATCTTTTTGCTCAACAAGCATCCATTCCTGACCTTGGACTTTTACTTCGTTACCCCCCCATTTTTTATACATTACTTTTTGTCCAACTTTTACAACTATTGGTTTTCTGTCTCCCTTTGGAGTAATTTCTCCATCCCCAACTGCCATAACTAAACCAATTTGTGGTTTTTCTTTAACAGAATCGGGAAGCAGGATGCCGCTTGCAGTTCTTTGGTCTGCTTCAAGTGGTTTAATAAGAATATTATCGAATAATGGTTTGATGCCGTGCGTTATTGCTGCCATAAATATAAAATCTTTAAAAAATATCACTAACAAGTAGTGACTGCTAAGTTATACTCCAAGATGTTTTTTTTGTCAAGACCCTATAGTTAAGATCTTTTAGAAAACAGAGCTTGACACCTCTTCCCTTCCTCCTCTACTATGGTAAAAGGAGTATTTTATCTTTGTATGTCTGAATCTTTTTTTACCGGGAAAAAACTATTACTCATGGGTTTTATGGCTGTGCTTCTTGCAGCCATTCCTATAACCGTTTATTTTCTCCAAACACAAACAAAAACACAATCAAAAGCCGATGTGGAAACAATCATGTGTTTTGCTCTACCAGGAACAAATGGGGCATGTCTTACTCCTTCGACTCCTATTACAAAAAATGTTGGCAATCCAATTACGCTGGAGATTTACCTTGATCCCCAACAAAAGAATAGTATCGTAGTTGCAACAGCAAGTATTGATTACGATCAAAATCTGCTTACGGCAAATCCGGCAGATGGTAGCGGACTTGGATTTACTTTTGATCCGGTAAGTGAAACAACGCCCCAGGGATTTACAGGAAAACTTGTCCCGCCATCATACACTTCCGGCAATGCATCGATAACTCTTAGTACAACCGCCCTTAAGGTATTGACACAAAAACAGAAAATAGCAAGTATAACGTTTAAGACATTAGCACAAACAACAGGAAATGGAACAAACATTACGTTTAACGCAACAAGATCAAATGCCACTCCCGTATCTGACCCCGAGCCAAGTGGAAACGTTCTTATGCCAATGCAACCAGCACTTGTCCAAATTGCACAAGCTGGCACAAATCCAACCGGAACTCTAACGCCTAGTCCTATTCCTACTACGACACTAACACCTGTTCCAACTGCAACACTTGCTCCAGGAGCTCCAACACCAACAGCTATACCAAACCAACTCCCTGTGTGTTCTGCTCTTAATGTTGATCGGACAACATCTGGACCAGCACCATTTTCTATAACATTTTCAGCCAATGGCAGCGATGCAAACGGCACGATAAGCAGTGTTACGTTTGATTTTGGTGACGGACCTATACAGACACAAAATACAGGCGGTGGACTTGGCACAAAAACAGCTGGAGTTTCTATAGCACATACCTATAACAATCCAGGAACATATCAGGCAAAAGCAACATTTACAGATAACAATGGGGGATTAAGCGCTGCAGGTGCTGCATGCAGCCAAACGATTACAGTTACCGCGGCAAGTAGTAGAGGTGGAGGTCTAGCTGCTGTTATAACAGCTACCCCTGGTCCCAAAATGAATTCTGGCCCGGGGGATACAATTATTGGCATTGGAGCATTTGGTGCTTTGCTTGCTACAATCGGCGTTATTATCCTCCGAATCTTGTAAAACAGCTTAATTCTTGAGAATCGATAAAAATGCTTCCTGGGGAATTTCGACTCGTCCAACCATTTTCATTTTCTTTTTTCCTTTTTTTTGCGCTTCTAGTAATTTGTCTTTTCGCGTTCTGTCCCCACCGGACATTTTTTTAAGTACATCTTTTCTGTATGCCGAAACCGTTTCTCGGGCAATAATTTTTCCTCCAATTGTTGCCTGAATTGCTATTTCGAAGTTTTGCTTTGGCAATACGTCTTTTAGTTTTCCAACAAGCCGTCTCCCCATACCTTCTGCTTTTCCGCGGATAATAATGGTCGTTAGTGCGTCTACTTTTTCTCCTCCCACTAAAATATCTACCCGCACTGCATCGACTTTTCTATATTCCAAAAAATACCAATCAAGGGATGCAAAACCCGAAGAAACAGATTTTAGTATGTCATAAAAATCTGTTATCATTTCGGACAATGGCATGTGATAAAACAGTTCCACAGATGTACCAAAATACGTTTGATTTTGGAATTCTCCCCGTTTTTCTGCCATAGCAGTCATAATGTTACCAATATATACATTTGGGCTAAAAATTTTTGTGCTTACCCATGGTTCTTTGAGTATTTCTGCACTCATGGGGTCAAAATCTGCCGGACTTGTTATTCTTTTTTCCCCAATAACATATTCCACCGACGGTGTTGTTGCCAGTAAATCCATATTAAATTCTTCGGACAAACGCTGTTGGACAACTTCTGCATGCAGCAATCCCAAAAATCCACAGCGAAACCCAGCTCCAAGTGCTGCCGAATGTTCTGGGTTATACGAAAATGCTGGGTCTGTTAGTCGAAATTTGGAAAGTGTATCTTTTAGATCATGATATTCTGACTGATCTATTGGGTAAAGTCCAACATACACCATCGGTTTTACTTCTTTATATCCAGGTAATTGGGAAACGGTGTCTTGTGCAATAGTATCTCCAACCCTAACTTTATCCGGTTCCTTTATTCCTGTTGCAATGTAGCCTATTTCCCCGGAAACTAATTCGTCCGCAGGTTTTAAGGTTGGAGAAAAATATCCTTTTTCTAATACTTCTCCAAATGCTCCAGTTCCTAAGAATTTTATAATAGTGTTTGCTGGAGGTACTTTTCCATCGACTATTTTTACCTGCGCAATAACTCCTTTATATGCATCAAAAAAAGAATCAAATATTAACGCCCGCAGCGGCAACTCTTCATGCACAACAGGTGGAGGAATCCGGTCGATAATGGCTTTAATAATCTCCAAAACCCCAATGCCAGATTTGCCAGATGCCAAAATAATTTCTCTTTCGTCAAAACCAAATGTTTCGATAAATTGTTTCTTACACCCATCCACATCTGCATTATCTAAATCTATTTTGTTAATGACCGGGATAAGTTTTAGGTTTTGCGCAAGTGCAGCGAGTCCATGAGACAATGTTTGGGCTTGAATACCTTGTGTTGCATCTATTAATAGTACTGCTCCTTCTACTGCTGCTAAAGCGCGGGAAACTTCGTAGGAAAAATCCACATGTCCAGGAGTGTCTATTAAATTTAGCGCATAGTTAATAGCGTCTAGCGTATAGTTTAAACGTACAGGGGCAAGCTTAATAGTAATGCCTCGTTCACGTTCAAGAGCGAGTGAGTCCAAAAGCTGAGGCTTCATCTTCTCTTTAGAAACAGTATGACACATTTCTAAAAATCTATCAGAAATTGTGGACTTCCCATGATCCACATGCGCAATAACGGCAAAATTTCGAATCTGTTGTTTGTCCATATAATAGAAGCATTATACCAGAGGATCAAAGACAGGTATTAAGAATCTCGAGATTCGCTCGATGACTGATTTAAAGCATTAAAAACAGTATCTGTCCAAAATATAGTCTCATCTGCATCTCTACCATAGGGGACCATTATGTCTCCCGTTCCTTCATCAACTGTAGCTATATGAGTTCCTTGTTTTCCACCAATATGTAATTTCCATACGTGTCTAGACATCTGCTCTTTATCTTTATCTCCCCATGCTTTTCGAGTTTCAGTAATAAGACCAATTAGTTCTTGTCTATAACCATTCTCGAAACCCGGAATTTTCAAGTGATAGTCTGTATGCAAAGCCAATGTATTTGACATTCCCCATTCAGACGTATATACTCGGCGTGAATCTGGATCACTAAACCTTTCTGGTATTTCTTGTCTTGCAATAAACCTTCCCTGCTCTAAATTACCTAAAGAAGCAAACTCAGGACCAGCCCAAAGGTGATATGCCTGCCGAACATCCAAAAGAGCACCAGGTCTACGTTCTCCACTCATATCTACCTTAACTATAATACTTTTACACAATCAATCTTGACTAAATCCTGACAGAAAGATTGGATTAGGGATTAAATCTGGCGTTGTCGATTGATTCGTTGCTTTTTTCCAAAATTTCTTTCCAGTTACCAACTTTCTTAAAAAGCAGAATAAATGTCATTGCTTCCCGAACGTTTAACAACCAGGTTAAAAAAACATAAATGGTTAGTCCTGCAATGCTGGAAATGCCAGTTAAAAGTAATAAGTTTATTGTTTTTGTCGTATCAAAAACCAACTGATCCAACAATTTTATTGGTATATACAATGCAATTCCCATGCATATTGTTGCAATAACAATTTTTCCCATTGACAAAAAAAGGCTTTTTCTAGCGAAACCGCCAATTTTTACATCAAGAAAAATAAACAGTAAGACAATATTTATAATACTTGAAACCGAATATGCAATGGCAATTCCTTGGATCCCGCTTTTGTACACAAGAACCAAAACAGCTGCAATACCAACCATAAGTACTGTCGTAAGCGCACCAATAATAAGGGGTGTTTTTGTGTTGTGAATTGCATAAAATCCCCGTGCAACCAAATATGTTAATGCCTGGGAAAAAATCGAAAAAGTAAGCAATGCAAGTGTTCGCCCAGTAAGCACAGTTGCAACCCAGTCAAATTGCCCTGTTCCGTATACAAGTCGGACGATAGGAATACGAAGAACCAGAAGAAGCACCGAAATTGGCAGAATAAGATACAACACTTGGGTAAAACTTGTCAAAAACGTTGTTTTAAAATCATCTAGTCGTTCGCGTTCACGGGATAACACAGGGAACGCAGCTTGAGCTATTGTTTGGCCAATTAATCCAATAGGTGCATATGCTAATGTTTGGGCGTAATCAAAAATAACATAGTTTCGACCAGACGACGAAAGAAAAGAAAACAGCGCAACAGTTGCAACTGTTCCCATCTGAAATACTGCTAAAGAAAGCGTTCGCGGCCACATAAGTACCATGACAGTTTTTACTCCATCTATATTCCAATTAAGAGATGGAGAAAATATAAATCCAATTTTTTTTACCAACGGAAGTTGAAACAAAATAAAAAACAATGCTCCCAAAATACTACCGTATGCAGGACTATAGATGCCAAGCATAGGATGCAGAATAACAATTCCTAAAATAACTCCCAGATTATAGAGCGCCGCAGCAAAACCGGGAATAAAAAAATGATTATAGGATTGCAAAAGTACCGAAAAGAATGTGCCGATAATAAAAAGTATTTGTCCAATAATGACAATTCTGACAAGGTTTGCCATAAGTTCTGTTTGGTGCGGTGTAAATCCGGATCCAATATTAAGTATTTGTAAAAAAAACGGCGCAAACAAAAAAAGGATAACGGCAAAAAAGAAAAATAACACACATCCTAGTGCTAATACCGTAGACGCCATTTTATATCCTTCTTTTTCTTTCCCTTTTGTTAAAAAATCAGAAAAAACAGGAATAAATGCAGAAGAAAGCGCCCCGGCAATAATTAACTGGAAAAGAAGATCTGGCAATTTGTTTGATGCCAAATATACACCAAGTGTGTCAGACGCACCAAAAATTGAAACGAGTAATCGCTGGCGAATAAGCCCCAAAACCTGAGAAAAAACTACTGTCGCCATAATAACTATGGCTGCAGAAAGAATGTTTGTCTGGCGCTGCAAAAGTAGCGATAAGCTTTTTCGAAAAAAATCCTTCGGCATTGTTTTTTACAGTATAACATGCTAAAATGCATGCATGCCAGTGATAAAATCTGCAAAGAAAAAATTGCGAAAAGATAAAAAGCGAACGCTGCAAAACTATAAAACCAGAGATTTACTTAAAAACGTAATAAAACAAGCAAAAAAACAACCTTCAGAAAAAAATTTGAAGGTTGCATCTGTTGCCTTAGACAAAGCAGCAAAAAATCATCTTATTCATAAAAATAAAGCATCCCGTTTAAAATCCTCCCTTGCAAAACAAGTTAATAAATCGACTGCATCTTCGACCAAAAAAAAGACTAAAAAAGCTCCTGTTTCTAAATCCTCGAAATAACATCTGTCTTTTTTCCATTTCAGCTTTGACAAACTGCTTAAATTCTCATAGACTGGAATAAGGATGTATTCGCATCTTTATTTTTTATGACAAACTCAAAATCTTTCATAAACTTGTTTCGTAGTAGAAAAAAAGGGTTTTTCGATCAGTTCATGAAGTGGGCACTAACCATTGGAAGATTGGTGGTTATTCTTACCGAAGCTATTGCGCTGGGTGCATTTATCTATCGATTTTCGCTGGACAGGCAGCTTATTGATTTAAACGATCAGATTACGCAGAAACAGGCAATCATTAAGCTTTTTGCCGCAAATGAAAATAACTTTAGAAACTTTCAGAATAGGCTTACATCTTCAAGTACGCTTACCAAAACAGCGCAAAAAACCGTTTCCCTTTTTAATACAATCGCTAACTCCAATCAACAAGATGTAGTTATTACCAATATTTTTCTGTCCGAAAACCAAATAAAAATTGACGCAAATGTTTCTTCTGTTCAAGCGCTTACTACGTTTATTAATGCTTTAAAAGCAAACCCCAATATAATATCTGTTAGTCTTGACAAAATCGAAAATAAAATTACCAGCGCAACGATTGCTGTTAGTATTACGACAACAACAAAACAAGCAATAAAACCAACGCCAATACCATAATTATGAAACCAGTAAACACAAATAAAAATTCATACATATACAAGAATCTTATTCCTCTTTTTAAGAAGGAAGAAACGCAGAATTACACAACGCTTATCCTAACGCTTATTACGTTATCGTTTTTTGCTATCTTTGCTATTAACCCAACCATTACAACAATTGTCCACTTGCAAAAACAGCTAACAGATAGCCAGTTTGTCGAGCAAAAATTGCAAGAAAAAATAACAAATCTTACAAAATTACAACTACAATACGAATTACTCAAAAACGATATTCCAATAGTACTTGATGCACTACCCCAAATGCCAAAGGCACCACTTCTTACTGCTCAGATACAAGGAGTTGCAGGAAAGAGCAACGTTTCTATAACACAATTACAATTGTTTCAAGTCGAACTAACAAAAAATGAAACGAAATCAGGTAGTTATAATTCTTATGCCTTTTCTCTTGGTGTCGAAGGAACAAAAGATAATCTTTTACAATTTCTGTCTACACTTATTAATTTTCAACGGATTGCTACAATAGATAGTATATCCATGGGCAAAACAAAAGATCCAACACTACTGCAATTAAGTATACGAGGTCAAACATATTTTAATCCATGAAAAAAAACGATGTACTCTTTATTCTTATTTCCGCATTTGTGCTAGTTATTGCATTGGTAATATTTAACATTTATCACAATGCAAAGACATCAACAATACAAGAAGCAACAAGTATTCAAATCCAGCCAATAACTCCAACCTTTGATACAAAAACAATAGAAGCATTAAAACAAAGAATAAAAATTCTACCTGTTTTTGTTTTACAAACAAATCCAACGCCCACTGCAACAACGCAAGGACAGCTACAACCAACACCCCAAACAGCATCTCAATCGGCACAAAAGCAGGCAACTCAATCTGGATTACAACTATGATAAAAGAGCTTTGGAAAACACAAATACCAACAATTGCCGGCATTCTTCTTATTATTGCCGGGATCGCAGTAACGACACTTATTACACAAAAGGGGGTTCCCTTTATTAGTAATGCTTCGCCTTCCGAAACACCTCAGAATATACGTGTAACAAATATTACCGATGCTTCTTTTACTGTTTCGTATAAAACTGCAGGAAGTGTTTTGGGATCTATTTCGTACGGAACAATAGGTACTATATTGAATAATACCGCACTGAGCGACATAAAAGAACAAACGCTCCATGCTATTTCCGTCAAAAATCTTTCTCCAAGTACTTTGTACTTTTTCCGCATTACAAGCGGGCAATCAGCATATCTGGATAGCGGAAAACCATTTACCGTAACGACTGGCCCAAAAATTACAGATATTCCGCCTGCAAACCCAAAGGTATCGGGGACTGTCCTTTTTCAAAGTAACGATGCAAAACACGCACTTGTCTATGTTACAACTGCAAACGCTCAAGTTTTATCAACAGATGTAAAACCCGATGGAAGTTTTAGTCTTTTGCTTAACACTTTACGGACAAATGATCTACAATCTTATCTTCCTTTATCTGCCAGTATTCCATTAACGCTTCTCATTACAGGGGATAATACGCAGTCACAAGTAACAATACTTCCAGGACAAGTATCTGCAGTACCCTCTATTCTTCTTTCACAATCGTATGACTTTACGGCAAGCAATAATCCAATTAGTACGCCGTCTGCAATTGCAGGTTTTCCTCTTTTTTCAACAAGCCCATCCGAAATCGCATCACCGCAAATCTTGACACCTACAAAAGACGAAGGGTTTACAGACCATAAACCACAATTTAGTGGCACAGCATCCCCTAGCGCCCAAGTAACAATAGAAATTCATTCATACGAGCAGATTCAAACCCAAGTACAAGCAAACAAAAACGGCACATGGACATATCGACCACAGACTGCTCTTTCTCCAGGAAATCATACAATTACTATTACTTCCAGAGATCAGTTTGGGATATTAAAAACCATTACACAAAATTTTGTTGTCTACGCAGAAGGCTCACAAGTGGGACAGTCTGCAACGCCGTCTGCAACACTAACTCCTTCTATAACTAATGCACCCACTCCGCTTCCAACAAGTATCTTGTCTCCAACGCTTATACCAACTGTCACGCCATCAGTAACCTCTGTTATTCCAACAACGATACTATTTCCAACTCCACCGCACACAAGTTCGCAAATGCCAAATCCTGGGAATTCTGTTGCGTTGTATGCTGGAATCCCAGCTTTTATAGCAACAAGCTTTGGAATATTTTTACTTCTTCGGTCACGCGGAGGAACTTTATGAGGATAGGAATTATTGGTGGAGGATTTACAGGTCTTACAGCAGCATATCGATTAAGTAAACTTGGACATAGTGTTACTATTTTTGAAAAAGAAAAAACTCCGGGTGGTTTAGCACTAGGATTTAAGGAAAAAGAATGGGAATGGACACTAGAAGCACACTATCATCATTGGTTTGCAAACGATCAAAATGTTTTAGATCTTGCTAAAGAAATTTCCTATGATGTGTTAATAAAACGCCCAAAAACATCGGTCTTTGTCGATGGAAAAACATATCAACTCGATGATCCAGTCCGCGTATTAACATTTCCAAAACTACCGCTCCTTGATCGTTTTCGTATGGCAGCAACATTGGGATTTCTTAAATTTAATCCATTTTGGCAAATATTGGAAGGGACTCGCGCAGCCAACTTTTTGCCAATTACAATGGGAGAAAAAGCATACAGCATGCTTTGGCAACCACAACTCGAAAATAAGTTTGGTGCATATGCACCCGATATTTCTCTTGCTTGGTTCTGGGCAAGAATAAAAAAGCGGACGGAAAAACTTGTATATCCAAAAGCAGGATTTCTTTCTTTTGCAAACGCCCTTGTTAAAAAAATAGAAGAAAACGGTGGAAAAGTATTGTTTAATACAGAGGTTGTTAAATTAAAAAGTGAGGGTAAAGTTTCAATTAAATACTTATATTCTTCGAGCGAAGCTTTGCTGAATCGAGAAGTCAACAATGAAACAATGGAACAATTAAGCAATTTTGATAAAGTGCTAGTAACTACCCCATCGTTTTTCTTTATAAATATTGCCCCACAACTGCCAGATGTATATAAAAAAAAGTTACTAATGCTTAAAGGAATTGGTGCTATAAACCTAATTCTAAGACTTAAAAAACCATTTTTTTCTGACAATACATATTGGCTTAGTATCTGCAATAAGAAATCGCCGATTATGGCAATTGTAGAACACACAAATTTTATGGACAAAAAATATTACAACAACGAACATATTGTCTATGTTGGCAATTATTTTCCTCACAATCATCCATATATGAAAATGCCTGCAGAAGAATTATTAAAAATTTATACACCATATCTAAAAAAAATAAATCCCAACTTTCAGGCTTCACTTATTAAGACACATATTTTTAAAGCACCATTTGCTCAACCGATTATTCCAATTAATTATTCAAAAATTATTCCCCCCCTGGAAACTCCTCTTGCACATGTTTATCTTGCCAACATCCAACAGGTTTATCCATGGGACCGAGGAACTAATTATGCTGTGGAATTGGGAGAAAAAGTGGCAAAACTAATTACGGATAAATAAATTTTCAATTCGAAATTCGAAATTTTAAATCAAATCTAAATTTGAAAATTTAAATTTTAAAACATTGAAAATTGAATGAAAATTGAAAATTATAAATTAAAAATTTGTCTATTATTAATAATTTGCATTGGTGCCTTTTTCCGCTTCTACAAACTTGATTGGGGAAACGGATTATTTACACATCCCGACGAATACCATATTGTTGGTTCGGTCGACCAACTTTCGTTTCCCAACCAAATGAATCCTCACTTCTTTTCGTATGGAACTGTAATAATTTACACAATCTATTTTACAAAAGAGCTTATTTTATTTATTAATTCCCATAATTCATTATTCCTAATTCCTAATTCATTATTTCTTATCGGTCGCTTTTATTCTGCATTTTTTTCAACGTTTACGATTTTGATCATGTATTACATAAGCCGATTTTTTTTAAATAAGCATTTTTCTTTACTGCCAACATTTCTTGTTGCTATAACACCAGGACTTATTCAACAGGCACATTTTGCAACACCCGAATCAATACTTATTTTTTTTGTTTTTGGATCACTTCTTTTTCTTCTCTCTTATGTTAAATATAAAAGGAGACATTTTCTCTTTCTTGCTTCCGTGTTTTTAGGATTTGCTTTAGGAGTAAAAATAAGCTCACTTATTTTCCTAGCACCTTTAATAGCTGGTGTTATTCTTTCTGAGTGTCATTCCCGCGAAAGTCGAAGATACCCCGAGGGGCACGGGAATCCAGAGTCTAGATTGCGGATCAAGTCCGCAATGACAATAATTAAGCATGAAATAACGATTCTGAGGTTAGTTATAACGAGTACTACTATTAGTCTTATAACCTTTGCTATTGTTGACCCATTTGTTTTTCTTGATTTTTCTGCATTTCGAGGAAATTTGGAATACGAAGGAAATCTTGCTGCAGGAAACATACCAGTTTTTTATACAAGGCAATTTATACAAACAACACCAGTACTTTTTCAAATAGAAAAAATTTTCCCCTATACTCTTGGACTGCCCATTCTTATCGCTGGCCTTGCCGGCTTTTTTCTAAGCATTACTCACCTCGGATGGTGGCGAGGCAACGACCTCGACTCCTCCGAGGTGAACTCTCGAGCAGAACTCCTAATTCTGATTATTGCATTTCTATCCCTTTTTATTCCAAATGCTTTTCTTCTTGCCAAATGGACCAGATTTATTTCTCCAATATTTCCATTTTTTGCGATTTTTGCTTCTTTTTTTATTTTTTTTATCAGGAAGAATAACAAATATCTCTCCAATGCATGTATGGTAATTCTCCTTCTGGGAACAATTTTGTGGACATCTGCTTTTTTTTCTATCTATACCAATGCAGATATTCGCATAACCGCTTCTAAATGGCTTGTAGCCAATACACCTTCTCGATCGGTTATCCTAATAGAAGGAGGAAATATGATCGATATTCCCTTGGAAGGAAACTTTAATCGTATAGGATTTGATTTTTACACTTTCGAAAATGATCCACTAACAAGACTAAAAATTGCAAAAGGTTTAGAACAAGCTAATTATTTTTTAGTCCAAAGTAGACGAGTATTTCTTAATCATCAAAGGGCAAGAAAGCAATTTCCAAAGACTGCTCATTTCTACGACATGTTGTTTGCGGGAAAACTCGGCTTTGAAGAAATAAAAGAATTTCATAGATACCCATCACTTTCTCTGGGAAATTTTTCCCTTGAGGTTCCCGACGAGCAAGCCGAAGAAACATGGAGTGTTTTTGATCACCCGGTTATACGCATTTTCAAAAAAAATGCTAAGCTTTCAAAAGAAGATTATGCAAAAATTTTTGAAGAACAATGAGTTTGATTTCCAAGGTCGCACCTTAATGTAAGGTGCGACCTTAACACTATGAAAAGCTATATATTTTTGATTCTTATTATTCTTTCAGAAGCGTTCTTTCGTATTTACGGCCTCAACTGGGATCAAGGTAACCATCTGCACCCCGACGAACGGGCAATTGTTATGTTTACAACACCGCTGCAATTTCCCAAAAATATTTCTGAGTTTATGTCACCACAAAGCACATGGAATCCTCACTTTTTTGCCTATGGAAGTTTTCCAATCTATCTTCTTAAAATAATAGGAAACATACTAAGTATTTTTAACCCAAGTTTTAGCACATATGATCAAATTAATATTCTTGGGCGGGCTATGTCTGCATTTTTTGATATCGGAACAATTCTTGTTTTGTTTTTTCTTACTAAGAAATTATTTCATAAAAAAATAGCGCTAATTGCAGCATTTTTTTATTCTATAAGTGTTTTACCAATACAACTTTCTCATTTTTATGCAGTCGATACCTTATTGACGTTTTTTATTTTGTCAACTCTTTATCAACTTATACGATTTTACGAAAAACCTACGTTAGTAAAAGCGGTATCTATTGGTATTTTGTTTGGCCTTTCTCTTGCAACGAAAATAAGCGCAATTGTCTTGCTTTCATCTATTGGCGTAGCACTTGCAGTTGATTTTTTTCTTATTTTTTTAAAACAACCGCATCGTCCTTATATATGGTTCCCGCATATGCCAAAATTTCTTAAACGACTTTTTATTGACGGGTTTATTATTGCTGTTGTAACTATTATAACTTTTGTTTTTTTTGAATCGTACGCAATTATAGATTTTCAAACATTTCTTCGTCAGAATCTAGAACAGCAACACATGACATATGATGCATTCACATTCCCATACACCTTACAGTACGTTGGCATAATTCCATATTGGTATGAATTAAAAAATATTTTCTTATGGGGACTTGGGCCAATTCTTGCAACCCTTGCATTCTTAGGAACAATATATCTTACTCTTAAAACCTCCCATCATCTTTATTCTTCGAGTGAGGAGCAAAGCGACGAATCGAGAAGTTTTAGTTCTCGACAAGCTCGAACAATAATTCTTTTGAGCTTCTTTTGGGTCTACTTTGCCATTGTCGGCCATTTTGCAATCGGCTTTATGCGCTATATGCTTCCTCTCTACCCACTCCTCTGCCTTTTCGCCGCAGTTTTGGCTTACAAATTATTATTAAATCTTAAATCTTATTTCTTAAATCATAAATCTATATTCATAATTCTTAATTCATTATTCATAATTCTTATTCTCGTTTGGCCTTTATCTTTTATGCACATTTACACCCAACCCAACACCCGTGTTTCAGCATCAAACTGGATAAATCAAAATATTCCACCTGGCAAAACACTTGCTGTCGAACATTGGGACGACGGTCTCCCGCTTTTTGGAGTAGAAAAATATCGTATAGTAACTCTTCCGCTCTACGAATCGGATACGCCGCAGAAATGGGCAGGAATAAACCAACAACTTGCGCAAACCGACTATATTATTATTGCCTCTAACCGGCTTTATGTTCCGCTTATGAAAATGACCGATTGTAAAAAATTACCCCCTGGCCGCTGCTATGTGCAAACGACGCAATATTATAACAATCTTTTTGGCGGTTCTTTGGGTTTTCAAAAAGTCGCAGAGTTTTCCATATATCCTTCCTTAATCCTTAATCATTCATCCTTCATCATTAATGATTCGTCCGCAGATGAATCATTCACAGTCTACGACCACCCCAAAGTTATGATTTTTAAAAAAAATTAAGATGAAGAAAAAACCGAAAATTATTATTGTTATGCCAGCTTATTATGCAGAAAAAACTCTAGCCAAAACCCTTGCTGATGTACCCAAAGGCCTTGCTGAAGAAATCATATTAGTTGATGATGGAAGTAAAGATCAAACCGTAGCAATTGCTTTAAAACTTGATTTAACAGTATTTCAACATTCTCATAATGTAGGGTATGGAGGCAATCAAAAAACATGCTATTGGGAGGCGTTAAAAAGAAAACCAGATATTGTTATTATGCTTCATCCAGATTATCAATATGATGGAACACGAGCTAAAGAACTTGTTAAGCCCATACTTGATGGAAGATATGATATTGTGCTAGGAAATAGAGTTCATTACCGCAATCAGGTTTTGTCGGGAGGCATGCCGTTTTATAAATATTTGGGCAATAGATTTTTAACATTCTTACAAAATATAGCCATGGGTCAAAATCTACCAGAATGGCATTCTGGCTTTAGGGCTTTTAAAATAGATGTGCTCGAAAAAGTACCATTTCATAGATTCTCAAACGACTTTATCTTTGATCAAGAAATCTTAATTTCAGCAAGAAGTTTTAAATTCAGAATTGGTACAGTTAATGTGCCTTGTCGTTATTTTTCCGATGCATCTTCAATAGAATTAAAAAGATCCATAATATACGGATTGGGAATTATTGCTGTTCTTTTATCTTTTATTTTGCATCAAGCTGGTGTTATAAAAGATAATAGATTCATAGATTAGATGAAAAGTTTAAAAATTTTTCTTTTGTTGTTTGTTTTACTATTTGGTTTTCTGCTAAGATTTTACAAGGTTTCAGAAATCCCTACTGGTTTTTTTGCAGATGAAGCAGCCAATGGATATAACGCTTATAAACTCTTAACTACAGGCAAGGATGAGTACGGCGTATCTTTTCCTTTTTATTTTCAATCCTTTGGAGACTACCGTACTCCTGTTGCTATCTACAGTATGATCCCTTCTATTTTTATTTTTGGCCTTAATCAATTTTCTGTTAGATTTACTATGGTTATATATGGAACTTTAACAATTCTATTTTTGTATCTTTTTGTTAAAGAACTATTTTGGAACGAACAATCTTTTATCAAAGACGTCATTGCTCTGTCTTCCAGCTTGTTTCTTGCTATTTCCCCTTGGCATATTCATTTTTCTAGAAGCGGTTTTGAGTTTATTCCCATGCCATTTTATCTTATCGTAGGACTGTTTTTCTTATTTCGTTTTTTGCATCGTACTCAAAAACCAATAAATCTCGTTCTTTCTACAATCTTTTTTATAATCACTTTCTATACCGCTTATGTTGTTCAAATCGTTCTGATACCTTTTTTATTTTGTATCTTTTTACTATATAGAAAAAAAAATTTAAATAAAAAAATTTTAAAAATTTCTTTAATTTCGTTAATATTTTTTTTATTGGGGCTTATTCCATTTATAACAGCCACTTTATCAGGACAAGCGTTAACAAGATTTAATAGTGTTTCCCCATTTTCTCATGGCAAAAACTTAAAAGATGTTCTTAAGCCAATGGCCAAAACGTACATAGATCATTTCCAGTTGGATTTTCTTTTCTTAAAAGGAGATATTGATATGCCTAGACATTTTATCTCAAGACATTCTTTAAAAGGTATTGGCGAACTTTATCTCTTCCAGCTACCACTCCTAATTCTAGGTATTTTTTACTTATTTTTGAAATACAAAAAAATTCTGATCTTCTCTCTAGTCTTTCTCATCCTCTATCCCATTGGATCAACTATAATCGCAGAAGAACCTTTTGCTCACCGTTCTTTATTTGGAGTAGTTCCTTTCCAAATACTTTCTGCAATAGGACTCACTTCAATATTTTACTTCTTAAGTAAAATAATTACAAATTCGAAACTCAAAATAGTAATTATGACAATAATGATTTGTTTTTTTGTTATTATCTGTAGTTTATCCCTCAAGGACTATGTTAATAAATACTTTAATGAGTATCCTCTGTATTCATCCGATTTTTGGGGATGGCAATATGGACCAAAAGAAACTATGCAATATTTTTTATCGGTTAAAAATAATTATGACGAGCTTTATATGAGCGGTGAATTTAATAGCGGCAACATTTTTCTAAAATTCTACGATCCAAAAAACACTTGCCAAAACAAATGTATGCTTGGTGATTTTTGGCGTAATCCAAAAATTTATAATTCAAAAAAAAGACAGCTTTTCTCTTTAAGCCCAGAATATCTAAAAAATTCTTCACTCTCCAACAGATTTATTGTAAAAAAAATTATTTTTTATCCCAACAAAACCATTGCCTTTCAAATAGGAGAAATAGTAGAATAGACCCCATGACAAAAAATATTCTTATTACAGGGGTAACGGGATTTTTGGGAGTGAACTTGGCGCGAAATTTTTTAAAGATGCACAATCTTTTGAAGATGTTGATTTGACTTTTAATACATTCTTTGCTACTATGCTAATTAGTAATTTAACTAATATTTTAACCAATCATTTAACTGATATTTAACTAATTCTGAACTAATTTATAATATATGGATACAGCTATTGTAAAGCCATTTTCAGGAACGTTTCTATCGCAGTTTGTCTGGGCTCCTCAAACGGTGCCATATACCAATGGAGAGATACTATCATTCGATAGGGAACTATTTTTATATGAGCAGGTATCCTTAAACCCTGATATTGAGAAAAACTTAATCAGTAAAAATGAACTGTTAGCATCCTTTGCTATTTCCAAAGCAGAGAACTCACAATTAACCCTTAAGGAAGCACAAGATGTCTATAGTCTTATTGTTTCTGACCCGGATTATGATTTTGTAGCTAGATTGCTTAAAGCCAAGAAAAAGTTAACTCAAAAAGACCATGATGAGCTGGAGTTTTTTAATATTGCCAAATTATTCCGTAGTCTTAATCAAAAACCGTTTCCAATAAAAGAGTTAACACCAGAAAAGATCCAAGAGCTGCATAGACAATTAACACAGGGACTGGATCTATTTAAAGACTACTTAACTGAATTTACTGTCTATAAAGCAGGAAAGTTTCGGGATAATGATTTAATTCGGGTAGGAAATTACGTACCAGCTCCATATAGAGAAGTAGAAAAAGGAGTAGATGAATTAATCTCTTATCTTCAAAAAAATCAAACAATTGCTGGTATCGCAATATTTCATACAGCTCTTTATGGATTGCACCCTTTTAATAATGGGAATAAAAGGGTATGCCGAATTCTTGAGCATATACTTTTAAGAAGCATTGGTATTAATGGGAAGAACTTATACAGCACATCATATTATTACCACAAACAGAAAGAGCGATATTATAAATATCTTCTCTATTCTCTTGAGCACAAAAATCTTAATCACTTTGTTTCTTTTATGATCGAGGCACTGGTTCTATCAATCATTGATGTTGTTAAAACCAGTCTTGAAACAAAGAGAAGTGAGTTTCTTGGTAGACATGAAGTATTAGGACCGGAAAAACTGGTGTTAAAGCCATTTATTAAAAGAAGTTAGATACAATTTAAAAACTTGGCAAGACTCACCAGGAATAAAATCACTAGACCAACACTAGTGACATATTTACAAAGAGTAGTGGAGTTAGATATTCTAAAAAGACGGGAAGCAGGAAGAAACACCTACTATACCTTAAATTTTACATCACCGGAGGAAGAGACACTTAATAAATGGCTCACTATTGCCCGACAGAAACTTGCCTTTATTCCTGATGATATAAAATTAATATGAGTATGAAAAAAGTTCTTATTACCGGTGGAACCGGATTTTTAGGAGTACATCTTGCACGAAAATTTTTAAAAGATGGATTTACGGTAACACTTTTTGATATAGCTCCACTTGATGCAAAAGACCTTATTGGAAAAGTCTCCGAAATATTGGGTGACGTTCGAGACATAAAGATGGTCGAAAAAGCGTTTAAAAATCAAGATTATATTGTCCATGCTGCAGCAACTTTACCAATACAAAATTCAAGAAGTCTTATTTTCGACACAAATGTAAAGGGAACAAAAAATGTTTTGCAAGCATCGTTAAAAAATAAAATTAAAAGATTTATTTACATTTCTTCTACTGCTGTCTATGGCGTGCCAAAATACTTACCGGAAATGGAAGATACACCACTTAATCCAATAGGAGATTATGGAGAGTCAAAAGTTGCAGGAGAAAATCTATGCAAAGAATATATGAAAAAAGGACTGGCAATAAATATTTTACGCCCCAAAACTTTTTTAGGACCAGAAAGATTGGGAGTTTTTGAACTATGGTTTGAGGCGATTTACAGTGGAAAAAGTGTTTTTATTTTGGGAGACGGAAACAACCCATACCAGTTGTTGTCTGTATCGGATCTTACTGATGCAATTGAAAAAGCCCTGCTTAGTAGAACAAAAAATGAGATCTTCAATATTGGTGCTGCGGAATTTGGAAACTGGCAAAGCGATCTTGGATCGCTTATTACATATGCAAAATCTAAAGCAAAAATTGTCGGATTTCCAGTTTCTCTTTCGCAACCGATTTTATCTATACTTGAATCTATACACCTTTCCCCAATTTCTGCATGGCATTATAAAACTATTGCCGTTCCTTCATATATATCTATACGAAAAGCAGAAAAATTGCTTGACTGGCATCCAAAAGAATCAAATGCAGAATTGTTGCTTTCAAACTATAAATGGTATGAAAAACACAGAAACGAAGTTTTGGGAAAAACCGGGATTGGACACAGAGTCGGCTGGAATTTTAAAGCACTGAATCTTGTCAAGCGTTTTTTTTAACTATACGCTAGACGCTATTGCCTATACGCTAAAATATGAATTTTGGTTTTGATTTTGACAAAGTTTTTATAAATTATCCGCCACTTGTACCCGACGCATTCATGGATCTTCTTTATAAAAAAAAGTCAAACGGAGAACTATTATATAGAATTCCATCAAGACCAGAACAGGTATTACGAACCGCATCTCATCACCCAATTTTACGAAGACCAATTATGGAAAACATGCAGTATATAAAAAGTATTGCAAACAATAAGGAACACAAGTATTATGTTATTTCAAGCCGTTTTGGATTTCTTAAAAAAAGAACCGAAGACCTTATACAAAAGCACGAACTTGATTCTTTGTTTCATGGTCTCTTTTTTAACTATACCAATGAACAACCACATATATTTAAAGAAAAAACCATCAAAAGACTACGCATTCATAGATATGTCGACGATGACTTGCGACTTCTTGAATATTTGCTTTCACAAAACAAAAAAACTATTTTTTTTTGGCTTAATCGCAAGCATAACGGGCTTTTAAAAAAGAATCTTTTTGGCATTACACAGCTCCATTCTTTTATTCACCATGACAATGCATGATTTATTATTTATTGCACAATGGTGGTTTGTTTTATTTTTTATTGGTATTATTTTTCTTCCAATAACTACAAGACTTTTTTCTTCTTTTTTTGATAAAGGATATATTTTTTCAAAAATTATCGCAATTTCTATAGTAAGTTATACTGTATTTCTTTGTGGAACAATAAAAATTCTTCCTTTTACCCAACCCACTATTTTTATTATCCTTGGAATTTTTGTGTGCATAAATCTTTTTGTTTTTTCAAAGGTGCGACCTTTGCTAAGGTCGCACCTTATCACATCTTGGAAAATTTTTCTCTTTGAAGAAGTACTATTTCTGGGAGGAATAGTATTTTGGGCATACATTCGTAGTTTTCAGCCCGATATTCACGGCTTGGAAAAATATATGGACTTTGGATTTGTGAATGCAATTTTGCGAAGTGAATATTTTCCACCAAATGATATGTGGTTTACTCCGTTTTCTATTAACTATTATTACTTCGGTCATTTAGTAACAGCTGTTTTAACAAAACTTTCTCTTATTCCTTCTTCTATAACCTATAACCTTATGCTTACGACACTTTTCTCATTTACATTTGTAGGATCTTTCTCGATAGGAGCAAATTTGTTATATCTAGTTTCGAATACAAAAAGACGGGATCCTGGACAAGCCAGGATGACAAAAGAGAGGAACGTCATTCTGGCAAGTGAACGAAGTGAACGCGTCCAGAATCTGTATAGGATTTTTATTGGCGGAATTTTAACGGCGTTTTTGGTGAGTATGGCCGGTAATCTTCATCCAATATATACATTTTTCAAGCCGTACCAAAACGAAAATCCAGTACCTATTTCTCAACTTTCTTTTTCTCCCCAAACATTTCCCAACAGCTATTGGTACCCTAACGCGACACGTTTTATTCATAATACCATCCATGAGTTTCCCATATATTCATTTGTCGTTTCCGATCTACATGGTCATGTTATAGACATTCCGTTTGTGATGTTAACAATAGCAGTATTATTCTCGGTAATACAAAATGCAAAACATAAAAGAGATTCTGGACAAGCCAGAATGACATCATCGTGGCAACTCAGAGCGAAGCGTGGAGGCGTCCAGGATCTATTTCAGTTTTCAGTTTTTAATTTTCAATTTTTATTGCTAGCATTTTTGCTGGCAATTATGTATATGACCAACGCATGGGATGGACTTATTTATGCATTTCTCACTTTCGTTGTTTTTATATATCTTGCTTATCGTTTTAAAAACTATACGCTATACGCCATACGCTATACGCTAATTATTATTGGATTTGTTCTTTTTTCCCTGCCATTTTCGCTTCATTTTAAACCTTTTGTTTCCGGTATTGGCATACTGTGTGCTCCACCATTTTTGACCAATATTGGAAAACTTGGCCCACTTTTATTCGAAACTAATCACTGCCAGCATTCTCCTTTGTGGCAACTTCTTACCCTTTACGGCTTTTTCTATTTCTGGGTAATCTCATTTATATTAATAATTATCAAAAGAAAAAATCAAATCCCCAAAGTTTCTGGACAAGCCAGAATGACGTCATCCTGGGGAGTGAAGCGACTCCAGAATCTGTTTCGAATTTCCTCATCAAACGATATATTTGTTCTAGTCCTTATTCTTCTTTCTACTCTTCTTATAATCATTCCTGAATTTATTTACGTGAAAGACATTTATCCTGCACACTACCGTGCAAACACTATGTTTAAACTTGTGTACGAATCGTTTATTATGCTCTCCATTGCTTCGGGATACATTATTCTTCGAATAGTATTACGTATTAAGTATTATGTATTAAGGGAGAAAACAAAAAAAAAGATATTTGCTATTTTCTATTTGCTATTTGCCGGAATCCTCATATCTTTAGTATTTTTATATCCATATTTTGCAATAAGCTCTTACTATGGAAATCTACAAACGTATTATGGACTCGATGGAACACGGTATCTTCAGAAATTATATCCAAACGATTATGCTGCAATTAACTGGCTTAATCAAAACATACAAGGGCAACCGGTAATACTCGAAGCACAAGGAGACTCATATGAAACGTATTTTGCTCGCGTTTCAGCTAACACCGGCCTCCCAACTGTTTTAGGGTGGACTGTACACGAGTGGCTTTGGCGAGGAACATACGATATTCCGTCCCCCCGAATTGCAGAAGTGCACACACTTTATGAAACACAGGATTTAAACATTACCAAAAACTTGATAAATAAATACAAGATTTCACTTGTATTTATTGGGAATTTGGAATGGCAAAAATATCCAAACCTTAACGAACAGAAATTTGCAACACTTGGAAAAATTATCTTCAGCCTGGGTCAAACAAAAATTTATAAAATAAATCCTGCTACTTTGTAGGCTTTGCAGACGTATTAGAAACTACGCTGGGAGTTGGTGTAATGCAAGTTTTTTCGTTAAGCTCACAATTAAGATAATTTTGAATCTGTGAATAGTCACTTGTTCCGGCACGCGGAATAAGTACCCATGCATTTTCAAATTCAGGACTAATGGGAGGATTTATTAAAAGTCCCTGGTAATTATTTTCTTCGTTTCCAGTATCTAAAACGCCAGAAGTTATTTTTCCGTTTTTTAGATTTTGTGTAAGACGAATAAAATCATCAATTTCGTCCTGTTTTATATCGGTATCAATACTGCCTGCCAGAATAGTATATAAATCAACAACTTTTGCAGGATTCAAAAATGTCTGGGCAGAAAAAATTTTATTTTTAAATGCCGTAATAACAGCTTGCTGTCTTTTAGATCTGGCAAAATCACTTCCTTCAGAACCCAAGGCATGACGAGACCTTACATATTCCAGGGCCGTTTCTCCATCCATGTGCTGTATACCTTTATCAAAATGAATGTGCTTATACCTGCAGGGAAATATGTCAAGATCCGATGCGCTGCCGCTTGCGATTTGTGCCGATAAAGATGCAATTTCGTTATCTGCATGACCACACGTATTATCTTCCTGCCCTGTAATTGGATATGCATAATCGTCGAATGTGTTTGTAACCACAACATCTAATCCACCAACTAAATTAACTGCTTTTACAAAACCGTCGAAATTAACCACCAAAACATAGTTAATTTGCTTTCCTACAATTTTAGATACAACGGCACGCGCAAGTGTAAGCCCTCTTCCTTTTTGCTTTTCGTTACCTATGACGTACGCTGTATTTACTTTTCCAGAAAGATCCGCTACCCAAAGATCACGGGGTATGGAAAGCATTGCAACATTTTTATTTTTTTCATTTAAGCTTGCAAAAATAATTGTATCTGTTAGATCTGGTCCTTCATGCGTTCCACCACCAACACCTAAAAGTAAAATATTTACCGAATCACCACTTTTCTTAAGTTGTATAGTTTTCTGGGAAATATACTGGAAAAGAACTGGAGATACTTTGCCCACAAACGGAATTATTTTTACTGCAAAAATAATAACAACTACAGCAATAATAAAAAAAATATATTTACGCATGCAAAACAATTTCCAAAAATTCACGAGGATCCAAACTTGCGCCTCCTGGCAAAACACCATCAATATGAGGCATTTCTGTAAAACTTTTAACATTGTTCGATGTAACACTTCCTCCATATATTACACAGGAGATATTATTATTCCGCTTAACAATTGCTCCTATCTTATCTGCATTTTCAGGAGTATCGGGATGACTTGTTCCTATCGCGAATGTTGGTTCGTATGCAACAATTTTTACTCCCTGTGGAATCACTGTATCTTTACTCTGAATGCAAAAAATTGGAGTAAGATCATGCTTTTTTGCCATTTCGACTTTTTGTGTAAGCATGGTATCATCTTCTGAAAAAAAATTTCTTCGTTCGGAATGGCCAATAATGACGTGGTCTGCAAATTCTTTTATCTGTTTTCCATTTACTTCCCCCGTATAGGCCCCTTCGCCAAACGGAGAAATATTCTGTGCGCCAAGCTTGATTAAAGATTTATGATTTACGATATATGATTTAAGATATGGAAGAAGCGTATATGGGGGACAAATAATTATTTCTTTATTCGTAAATCGTAAATCATCAATGGTAAATCTCTGAAGCCATTCATTGGCTTCAGCTTCATTCTTATGCGACTTCCAATTCGCCACGATCAGAGTTTTTTTCATGTGGTATTATTATACGATATGGAACCCGACTTTCTCAATGAATTAAACCCCGAGCAAAAAAAAGCCGTAGTGCAAGCAGATGGTTCCATGATTATACTTGCAGGTGCAGGAAGCGGTAAAACACGAGTTTTAACCTATAAGGTGCTGTATCTTATCCAAGAAAAGAGCATTAATCCTTTTCATATTCTTATGATTACGTTTACGAATAAAGCTGCAAACGAAATGAAACAACGAATGGAAAAGTTTATGCGCGGAAAACAGTCACCAACGATTGGAACATTTCATTCGTTATGTGCCAGGATACTTCGTATAGACGGACAAGCCATAGGTATTGAAAAAAATTTTGTTATCTACGACTCTCAAGATCAAATTGATGCTGTAAAAGAAGCGTTTGTTTCTTTGGGAATTTCCCCAAAAGAATATAAACCATCATCGTTGCTTGCAACAATTTCTGGAGCAAAAAACCAACTGCTTACGCCAACAGATTACAAAAATTATGCACGGGGACATTTCCAAGATGTTGCAGCAAGTGTATACACAATATACCAGAGTATTTTAAAAGAAAATGGCGCGCTTGATTTTGACGATTTATTACTAAAAACTGTCCAGCTTTTTTCTGAACATGATGACATGTTAAAAAAATATCAAGATAAATTTAGGTATATTTTAGTCGACGAATACCAAGACACAAACCATGCACAATACAAATTTACAAAAATGCTAGCAACTGCAAATAAAAATATTTGTGTTGTTGGCGACTTTGCCCAAAGTATTTATAGTTGGCGGGGAGCAGATTTTCAAAATCTAGAAAAATTTAAAAAAGACTTTCCAGATGTTAAGACATTTTCTCTTTCACAAAATTATCGTTCTACACAAAAAATTCTTGATGCCGCGTCTTCTGTTATTACCAAAAACACCACACACCCTGTACTTTCTCTTTGGACGAAAAATCCACAAGGAGAAGATGTGCGCCTTTACGAAGCAAGGAACGAACAAAACGAAGCAGAATTTATTATTCAACAGATTGTTCAGTGGGCAAATACTAACTTTAATCTATCCGATATTGCCGTTTTGTATCGAACAAACGCACAATCCCGGGTACTTGAAGAAGTTTTTCTTCACCACACCGTTCCATATAAACTTGTCGGTGGAACCAGATTTTACGAACGAAAGGAAGTAAAAGATGTATTGGCATACTTGCGAGTTATTGAAAATAATAAAGACATGGTGTCTTATAAGAGAATAGAAAAACTGGGAAAAGGAAGGCTTGAAAAATTCTTAATGTATCGAGATGTCATTCTGGGGAGTGAAACGACTCCAGAATCAGATTCTGGACAAGCCAGAATGACGACTCTTGAGTATCTGGATGGAGTATTACTCGCAACCGAATATCTGAAACTGTACGATGAAAAAGATGAAGAAGACAGAGCAAGACTGGAAAACATTAAAGAACTTCGATCGGTAGCAATTGCATTTCCTACTCTCTCTGCTTTTTTAGAAAATGTCGCACTTGTAGAACAAGAATATATGCCCGATCGATCAAACCCAATAGATGAAAAAGAAAAAGATGCAATAACGCTTATGACATTACATGCAGCAAAGGGATTGGAATTTCCAATTGTTTTTATGGTCGGTATGGAAGAAGGATTATTTCCTCATAGCAGGTCTCTTATGGATAAACACGAGCTAGAAGAAGAACGACGTCTTTGTTATGTTGGTATGACACGAGCAAAAGAAAAGCTGTTTTTAACATTTGCAAAACGACGACTTTTCTTTGGACAAAAATCTTCCAACATTGTGTCTCGATTTATTATGGAATTACCAGAAATAGTGCTTTCTCAAAACATGCATATGCTGGAAAATAATGATCCAGACGTACCTGAGTTTTTATAAAACAAAATATGAGTAATCATCCATTACAATCCCCCGAATGGAAAACGTTTCGAGAAAAAACAGGTGTAAAAGTTGTTCGGGAAAGCAATTTTCAACTCACTACTATCCACAAAATACCTTATCTGCCCTTTACTATTGGTTATCTTCCTAAAGGCCCAATGCCGACTGAAGAAATGTTGGCTGAGCTTTTGAAAATTGGAAAAAAAGAAAAGTGCATTTTCATTCAACTAGAGCCTAATGTTGTACTCAATCGTCATTCTGGGGAGCGGAGCGACTCCAGAATCGATTCTGGACAAGCCAGAATGACAGATCTAAAACCTTCCTTTCACCCATTATTTACAAAATATACATTTATTTTGGATTTAACAAAATCAGAGGAGGAACTACTTAAAGATATGCATCCAAAAACCAGATACAATATTCGAGTTGCACAAAAACATGGAGTTGAAATTGTTGAAGATAATTCAGACAAAGCGTTTGAGGATTACTTAAAACTCACTCGTGAAACTACTAGCCGCCAAGGCTTCTATGCCCACACGGAAAAATATCATAGACTAATGTGGGAAACATTAAAAGTTCCCAGTTTTCGTCATTCTGGTAAGCCGAAGGCGCATCCAGAATCTGATTCTGGACAAGCCAGAATGACTAATAGATTATCTGCTCATTTGTTATTAGCGAAATATAAAGATGAGGTTTTGGCTGCCTGGATATTGTTCGTTTATGACGATACTCTTTACTATCCTTATGGGGCGTCAAGTAGCAAGCATAGGGAAACTATGGCGAGTAATTTAATGATGTGGGAAGCAATAAGGTTTGGAAAAAAATTAGGACTTAAAAAATTCGATATATGGGGAGCGCTAGGAAATGACCCTGACCCAAAAGACCCATGGTATGGATTTCATAGATTTAAACAGGGATATGGGCCAAAACACATAGAATTTATCGGCAGTTTTGATTTAGTTATTAATCCTATTTTATATCAAATATATAAGTTGGCAGATCACTTACGCTGGGTGTATCTTCGTTTTAAAAAATAGGACTAAATTATATAGAGGCGAAGGTTGTGATTTTTGTCGAATTTTTTTAAGGTTAAAGGAGCCTTGTAACGATAACTTACAATTCTGGTTCCTTTTTTTAATTCTTTTTTAAACTTTGGCAATAAGCGACCGAGTGCTTTGGGCACAAGGTACACAAAAATAACTGTTGCATTTGATAAATCTTCATCAAAAAAATTCTTCCGTTTAATCTGTACTTTTTGCTGGAGTCTATTACTATATAGTAGTATACGTGCAACAAAAAAACGGAGAGGATCGATTTCTATACCAATTCCCCGAGCACCGAATTCTTTTGCGGCTAAAATAGGAACTCTTCCATTTCCACATCCCAGGTCATATACAATATCTTTTTTTGTTACACCGGCAAGTTTTAATGCTGCTCGTATCTGCTTGTCTTTTGTTGTCCACCATGGAGCCCATGGACTATCTGGTGGCCAGACCCATGATAAAACAATAAGCAATACAAATATTGTTAAGAGTATAATTAGATTAACAAGCAAAATATTCACATCAAGATTTAAGATTTAAGAATTTTACGATCGCAAATCATACATCATAGATCTTAAATCGCCGCAATGACTTTTCCCAAAATATTCTGTCTATCTACCAATCCAATCTTACGACTATCTAAGCTATCATTTCTGTTATCTCCTACGAGAAAATATTTAGCGTCTTCTTTTTTTTCTACGCGTTTTATAAGCATTTTTCCATTTCTTTGAAAGACAACAATATCACCAACTTGAGGGTTATAAAAAAGATATGGTATTACACTAACCATTACAAAATGCCCTTGAATAATAGTGGGTTCCATACTATGACCAGAAACTCGAAAGATTGAAAGAAGCATTATGCTGTTGTTGGCAAGACAATTTCACCGCCTGTAGGATATGGAGCAGGAATTCGTATTGACGGAATTTTTTTTGTCCTCCAAAAAATTTCCGCAATTTTTTGTACATTTGCTAAAAGATCTTCTGCTGCCTGCATGTTTACTTCTTGTCTTGTCGTGCCAGTTTGCTTAACCGTTTTCCAAATTAAACCATGTAAATCTGGATTGTCTTTAAGATGTTCTTCTTTAAAATAATCTGCCCAAAGCGTTATTATTTCTTCTTCTACACTTTCCGAGTGTTTTTCTTTAACCCGTGTCATTCTGGCAATTTTATGAATATCTCCATTTGCTTCTTGAATAAGCTTTGTCATGCGAATAATTGTATGCGCTGCCAATTGTGCCTGATGCGGATCGTAAATACCACAAGGAATATCGCAATGAGCATAGACTGTTTTTAGAGATAATACATCTAATAAAGAAGCTAAGATACTCTTCATGTTGTTACTTATGGTAACGCATCAGTCACCATACTGTCAATATGAAAAAGTCGTTTACTCATTCGGCGTTTCGCCAGAAATAACAACTTCGGTTCCGTGATTATCTTTTGTCGCATATGTTGTATTTCCTACTGTTGGCGGATCTGCCCAGGAGTACATAACTGCTGCATCCTCGATGCGCATATTTATACACCCATGGCTCATGGGGTGACCAAAGTTATTATGCCAATAGGCGCCATGAATGCTGTAGCCTTGGCTTTTTGCAATTTCGTTATTGGCGAAAAACATTGTATAGGGAACATTAGGAAGATCATACGCGTCTGCACCGTGCCCACCAGCCATACGAGTTGCTCGAAGTTTTACCCAGATATTAAATTTTCCGGTCGGAGTACGACCCCATTTACCTGTTGAAACAGGGAATGTGTACACAACCTTATCTCCTTCATAGGCATACAGCGTTTGTGTACTAAGATCAATCGCAATACGCTTTTTTTCTGTAGTGCTGCCAAGCACCGCTGTCTGAGGAGCCTGAGCAAGCAGTGTTGTTGGAACCGAAACCTGTCTTCCCATAAATATCCCCGTGGTTTTTCCTTCTTCAAATTTGCCCGAAAGGTCGTTAATACAGGTAATGGAATTGGCACAAAATGCTTCTGCTTTGCCAAGCAACATCCATCCCAAAAATCCAGGCAAAGCAATAAGTAAACAAAGTGTAATATAAACAAGCGTTAAACGACCCAGAAACGGTTTTTTTGAGGCTATTTTCTTTTTTTTCTTCTTCACACATGTAGCATACTCATATTCCTTTCAAAATGTAAATACCCCACACCTAACCCCACGCAATCGGGGATTGACTTTTATCTTATAGTATGATATACTCCACCCTCATGCAATTACTTAACAGCCTTGTTTCTGTTGCTTCTGCATCTGCCATGCTTATTAATATGGTCACAGGCACAAATCCTGCTCCAAAACAGGTTGTTTTGGCGCAGCATTCCATGTCTTTACAGGACAGATACCCAGATCAGTCCGTAAACGAGGTCTTTAAAGACAATATTCTTCTTTCTATCGCTTACCTTGATGGCCGGGTAAAAGATCCCAAGACTATCTCGTGGGGCGAGCTTAACAAGCCATTTACGTATGAATTTAGCCTTGAACCAAAGCAAACTTTTGCCTTCCACAACGATGTGCTAAGCGAGTATTCAGGTAAAGTGGCAAAAACCACAAACGCACATTTTAATTCGGAAGAAGGGTTTAAGTCCGATGGGTACCTGGTTGGT
>Ga0209515_10002228_pt1 | contig 30277 bp, 30 predicted proteins | sample Subgroupgradi54m_FD_187454 | JGI IMG/M metagenome (GOLD analysis project Ga0209515, IMG submission 187454) | Subsurface groundwater microbial communities from S. Glens Falls, New York, USA - GMW60B uncontaminated upgradient, 5.4 m (SPAdes)... ... | reverse complement strand
ATTTGCAGAGTCGACTCGTTCGGCATAATGGAGGTTTTGTCAAATCGACTAAACATCGTGTACCGTGGCGTGTAGTGCGCACGGAAGCTTATGTGACACATTCCGAGGCATATCTAAGAGAAATGCAAATTAAATCTATGAAAGGTGGCATCCTATTTAAAAAACTTCTTGGTTTGATCTGGAACGAGTAATTTCATGGAGAGGTCGCATAGTGGTCTAGTGCACTTGCTTGGAAAGCAAGCGTACCGCAAGGTACCGCGAGTTCGAATCTCGCCCTCTCCGCCATTCGACTCGCTTCGCTCGCTCATGGCTGCGCCACTTGAGAAAGCGAGTCGAATGCCCTGAGCGAAGCGTAGCTGAGTCGAAGGGCATTCGTTTTGGACATCTGCTAATATATATGTCCATGTGGTACGTCTATATCCTGCGCTGTTGTGACAATAGTCTATATGTAGGCATCTCCAACAATGTTGAGGAACGAGTCAAACGCCATAACGAAGGACATGGCGCGGCCTATACCCGTAGTCATCGACCTGTCGTCCTCATTTGGAAAGAGCCTATCGAATCCGAATTCGCTGCTCGTAAACGCGAAGCGCAAATCAAAGGCTGGACGAGGATGAAAAAATTGCATTTGGTTCAGTGTGGTCATCCAAGCAGCAAAATATCCTCATGAAGAACATATCTGTGCAGAGAATATGTAATCAGCTCAAGAAGCACTGGACCATCTCTTTGGTGACGGGATTGTTTTTGATGGGTAATGTCGAGGCGCAACAATACGCCTCCGAAATCAAGGCATATTTAGAATCTCAAAAATGAGAGGTGGATCCTTTTTTGGGAAGTTTCAGCTGGACTGAACCAGTCGTTGGAGTGCACGTGAAGAAATTGGAAAATGAACACAAGTGGCGCTTCGAAGTTGGCTCTATACCTCAATAACTGTCCCGACCCATGTGCCTCAAAATCACTGTAAGCCAAACCCTCAAAAAAGCTCTCAACACACCACACTGATGTGGTACTTAACCCGCTGACACCGCCACGTCGCTCGCGAGCGACGTGGCTCCGCCAAGTAAAAAGCTCTCGCAAAAGCGGGAGCTTTTGCGTTCGCTTCACGTGGCACGCCACATAAAAGTTGTTACTTCACGTGGCACGGCCACGGGAAGCGTTGGAGCTTTTTATACGGTATACCAAATTCCGTCGAGATAATTCGCAACGCATTCACCGCCGCACGGCATGTCTCCGTTAAAACTTACGGAGTGGATAGAGGCAGAAAACCGTAGGGTTGGCGGTAGCTTAGGCACACTCCCTTCTCATCACTGAGTACTCGTAACTCCTTGCACTCCCGGCCAGAACAGAACTTCTCAAGTTGTGACTTGATCTCCTCCTGAGAAGGAAATTTATCAGGAGCCTTCTCCTGTTTTATCTCGAATGTCTTTTGTGGAGGTTGTTCTTTCATATATATGAAAGATATCATGCGGAAGTATGGGACGCAATCGAGTTACGAAGCTCCAAACACCACACTGGTTGGGTACTTAACCCATCGACAAATTAACATATTCATACCTTAAGTAACCACGTCAACGAGGGTTCTGATGTGCCAAGTGACGCGATCTAGTCAAACGGCCTTAGCGTTTGACGGGGCTTACCAGAAGAGAGTTCACATGACTACGCCATGTGAAACACTGCATCACGTTGTAATCAACCATCCAACTTTAACGACTCCGTCTTCAACTATGATGCGATAGCGATCTAAGTGATGGCCATTAGCAGATTTTCCAGTCGCGAGATCAAACGACCAACTATGCCAGGGACAATGAATTTTTCCGTCTGCAACGTGGCCGCACGACAATGGTCCGCCCATGTGCGGACAGATGCTGTTGAGCGCAAAAAATCGATCGCCTTGACGGACGACGGACATGGGCTTTTTATGGACTTTGACTTCTTTGATCGAACCGTCGGCCCAATCATCAACCTTGCCGACCTCCACCAACTGCTCAAGAGATTGTTCGCCTAAAGGCTGTAACATAGTGTGAACAAGATAACATGCAGGCAGGGGTATATGCTATTGTCAACTCGATCCATGCGTGGTTGCGCTAACCGTCTCAACAAGACTTTGTGGCGCGTTTCTGCGATTGACGCCTGGTTTAGAAAACCTTATTCTCTCTACACTTGCGCGCTTTGTTCGGGGATCGTCTAACGGTAGGACAGCGGCCTTTGGAGCCGTGAATCTTGGTTCGAATCCAAGTCCCCGAGCCAAGTACGAAAGTTCGAGATAGGGCTCATGCTATACTGCGCGCATGCAAACTCAGCGCATTGTCATCGTAGGCGCGGGCTTTGGCGGGTTGTATACTTTTCGACGTCTCCAACACCGTTACGCCAAACAGCCCCGCGTCAAATTGACGCTGGTAAATCCTGAAAACTATTTTTTATTTACGCCGCTACTGCACGAAGTTGCCACTGGTGGCGTGTCGCCTCAAAACGCCGTGGAACCAATACGTAAAGTGACTGGTTGTTGCGGCACTGACTTTGTCTTAGCCGCAGCTGAACGCATCTCTTTCAAACATAAGCACGTACTCACCAAATTCGGTCAGCTGCCCTACGACACCTTGGTGCTAGCACCGGGAGCAGAGACCAACTTCTACGACGTAGACGGCGCGGCCAAATATGCCTTTGAGTTAAAAACGCTGAATGACGCCGTCCGTCTAAAAAATCATTTCATTGACCTGTTTGAACAAGCTGCGCAGCTCTCACCGCAAGCCCTATCCCCTCTTCGGCCTAGCCGATCTAAAGAAAAATTGCTCTCGTTTGTCGTGGTGGGCGGAGGGCCAACCGGTGTTGAGCTGGCGGCTGAGATGTCAGATTTTTTCTACGACACCTTAGCTCGCTACTACCCGACGGAGACTGTCATGCGGCATGTGCAAATTACATTAGTCGAATCTGGCGCCGAGCTGATCTCGCAATTTTCTCCCCCACTGCGCCAGAAAGCGCTCGAAACGCTGCGCCGCAAGCAGATTGATGTGCGCCTAGGCACGCGCGTGACCTCGGTCACGTCGCAAGCGGCAGTGCTCTCCACGGGCGAAAATATTCCGACGGCGACAACCATTTGGGTCGCAGGCGTCAAACCAAAACGTATTCCAAGTGATTTGCCACTTAAACAAGACACCTGTGAGCGGGTCATGGTGGATCAATTTTTGCGCCTGCCTGGTCAAGCAGATGTCTACATCTTAGGCGACGCTGCTTTATGCTTGGATGGGCAACGTCCTCTGCCAGCCACGGCTCAAACAGCGACTCAACAAGCTAAAACTGTGGCCGAGAATATCATCCGCGCCATCGAAGGCAGGCCCTTGCAGCCTCTGTTGTACAAACACCGTGGCAACCTGATCTCACTAGGCCAATGGATGGCGCTGGCTGAGATTTCAAACTTCAATTTTTGGGGTCGTGTTACATGGTGGCTCTGGCGGACTGTCTATCTCTCCAAATTTATCTCGTGGAATAAAAAAATAGACGTTGCGCTAGACTGGACGCTAAGCATCTTTGCGCACCGTGATATGTCTAGACTAGTCTACGAGGCTGATCAGCCGCAGTCATCGCGGGAATAACAGCGGGGTGTTATACTTTTATATATATGCTTCAAATTCTTCCTAATTTTGATCGTCCCGTATATCGCGACGTCCTAGCTAACGCCTTTCGTGCTGCGTGGAAAGACTGGCGCTATTGGCCGCTGGCTTTCTTGGCCTCCTTATTACTCACAGCCGGCTCATATGACGTGCTATGGAAAGCGGTTTTAAGCATACACCAACAAGGCACTGCTCTACTCTATCCGCAGAACCAACTGCGCGTTGACCTATTGTTCAGCTCACCCTATGGCTTGCAAGTTGTGTTGTTTGTCTCACTACTATTTCTGGCTGTCGCGGCTCTCTCCTGCATGGCGCAGGGCGGACTAGTCTATGCCCTTGGTGGCGCGAAGCGTGGCAAACGCCCGACACTGAAAGCAGCTTTTCTCTTTGGTGGGAGCGCTTTTTGGCCCCTAGCTGCCCTCAACGCTCTGGTCTTCGCCAGCCTGTGGGTGCTGCGCTTTTTAGTTGCCCTACCTCTCTTTTTAGCCTTGCAACAAACCACGGCTCTCACATGGCTGCTCTATATTGTCTCTTTTCTTAGCTTCCTGGCGCTCTCCTTTGTCGTCTCCATCGTACACATCTTTGCGCTGAATGCCATGCTGCTCCAAGGCGCGTCAGTATCTGCAGCGCTGACTCGCGGCTATGCCGTGTTCAAACAAAACTGGATGGTCACGCTTGAAACAGCGGCGCTGCTCTTCTGCTTAGCCTCAGCGCTCAGCCTGGCCGCGGTGGGCATATTCTTTATTCTCATGATTCCATTTTTAGCGGCTGTAATCCTAGCCGGCGTACTACATTCTAAGATCCTTTTGGCAGTCACGCTGGGTGTCTTGTTGGCGCTTTTCTTGGTCGGACTATTTGTCCTGGCTGCCTTCATCATCCAATTTCAGTACGCCACATGGACTTATCTCTATCGTCGCTTAGGTGAAGGTGGGGTGTTGCCTAAACTACAACGTTGGATGCGTGCGCTCGTAGGTTCAACGACTGTCTCGCCGCGCTAAGTTACTGCCTGGATCTCGCTTCCTCTATGGCCACTTCCCCTCAAGGAAAAACACAGTCAATTGAAGATTTGATAAAAACAGACAAACCGACCGCGCACCAGGCAACCACGAAAGCTGGGCAGCTGGCAGAAAAAATGGCTGGGATCAAGTTGCGCGAGATCGAAAAACTAGTGCAAAAAAAAGCTGCGCAGCTGAATCTCCCCTACATCAATCTACAAGGTTTTCCAATTGCGTCCGAAGCTCTGTCACTCCTCTCACTTGACGAAGCCGAGGCCGCGCAAGCGGTTATTTTTCTACACTTAAACGATCAAATCCGCATTGGCACATCTGCGCCAGGGGTTAAGGTGGAGGCTCTCGTAAAAAGGCTCGAACAAAAACAACGCGCGCAAGTCCAAGTTTATTTTATCTCAACTCAAAGTTTACAAGCGGCCCTGCAGCTGTATGCCATGCTGCCCGAAGAAAAAGAAATTATCTATGGCGTACGCATTGATGCCGCAGCGCTGCAAAAATATGCGCAAGAAATTACAGACCTAAAAAAATTGCAGGCGACGATCACGCAGGTCTCGACGACTGACGTGGTAACACTACTCATCGGTGGCGCGTTGACCGCAGACGCATCCGATATCCACATAGAAGCGGAGGAGTCAGAGATTAAAATCAGATACCGAATAGACGGTGATCTACACGACGCGGCTGTCCTGCCCAAAACTGTCTGGCATCAAATTATTGGACGGCTTAAGCTCCTGGCAGGAGCCAAAATTAGCATTGAGGATGCGCCGCAAGATGGGCGCATCACTATCTATCTGACCAACGAGAAGCTTGACATTCGCGTGTCTTTTCTGCCCACTGCGTTCGGCGAATCCGTGGTCATGCGCTTGTTGCGACCAGGCTCTATTGCCCTAGATTTTGCCGAGCTAGGCGTACGCGGCCGCGCGTGGGAACGCCTACAACGCGAGATCAAACGCCCCAATGGCATGATCATCACCACCGGCCCGACCGGCTCAGGTAAAACTACGACGCTCTACGCCATGCTTAAAAAATTAAATACTGAAGATATAAAAATCATCACCTTGGAAGAACCAATTGAATACAAACTTCAGGGCATCAATCAAAGCCAGGTAGATTATTCGCGCGACTACACTTTTGCCAAAGGCTTACGCTCTATTTTGCGCCAAGATCCTGACGTGGTCATGGTGGGCGAAATTCGCGATTTAGAAACAGCTGAAATCGCCATTCAGGCGGCCTTGACCGGGCATCTGGTAATCTCGACCATTCACACCAACAGCGCGGCTGGCGCCATCCCGCGCTTTCTATCCATGGGCGTCAAACCGTTTCTCCTCGCCCCGGCGATCAATTGCGTCATCGGTCAACGGCTAGTCAAACGCCTGAATCCAGAAGCTAAAATTCCCATTGAATTGGAACCAAGTCTCTTGGACCAAGTTGAAATCGAGCTGTCCAAGCTCACGGCAGACGTTCTAAAAGAAGCCGGGGTTGATCTTAAGCATTTACAATTCTACGGACCAAAACTAGATGCCGAGCAGCCATACAAAGGCCGCATTGGAATCTACGAAATTTTTAGCATGACCAAAGAGATTGAGCGCTTGATCCTGTCTGGCAACGTGTCGGAATATGACATGCTCGAGATCGCCCAAAAACAGGGCATGATCACCATGGCGCAAGATGGCATCTTAAAAGCCCTCCAGGGGTTGACTACGGTTGACGAAATCCTCCGTGCCGCCGAGCTCCAAGTGCTGGAAGAGACGTAAAAATGCTTATTTAAGCTAAATTTAATGCACGGACGCTTGACAAGAAGCTTGTTTTGTGCTATCTTATATTGTTATTTGGAGGACTGCGCGCACAGCATGCGTAAGGCCATTCCGGCCATATCCTCGCAAATACGCTGTTCACGGATTAGCTCCGTCTTTTCGTCACGGAGTTGGTCTGTCGAAGGTCTGGCTGCGGAGGACCAATGGACACGAGTAATCACGTCATCGTGGAGATTCCAGCGATAACGATCGCGGATCTCTGTGCCAAGCTCGTGTCATGAGCCTCGCCGTTCACGACAACGACGGAAATCTCGCCCCGACTGTCGACGCGGTCACGCTCAAAACGTAACCGGCCAATTCGCACCTTCAACTTCAACTCTCAACACCCGGTCGAGTCGAACTCGACCGGGCTCCATCCTGAACTCCCTCCTGCCTCCCCCTTCGTAAGGGGGAGGAAAAAGGAGAGAGTTCGAGACGGTGCAATTCCGCACCAGTAGTCGTTCTCTCACAACAAAGAAAGAGGGTTCACATGAAAAAACTCACATCATCACTCGCCGCGCTGGGCGCCGTTGTTCTCGTCGCGTTCATCGCGAGCGCGTGCGCGGTCGACAACGATCGGCCTACGCCGACGCAGGAGAAGACGGGCACGGCTATCGTGCCGCCGAAAGGCGAAACGATTCCAGTCCTCCCCCCGATCGGCAAGAATCCGATCATCGTAGTTCCCGGAGAAGTGCAGTCGGTCCCGGTGCCGCGAAAGCTCCATCTCGTTGCCGAGAAGAATCTCGGCGTGATGTGGGAAGCGTTGCTCGGCGGAAGCCACAAAGGATTCCTTCTCTCAACGCGTACGGACGGCGTACGGGCGGCAGCTGTGACAGCTTACAGCCTGGAGGCAAAGCCGCTGGCAGCAAGCGGCTTTCTGTCTCTCACAGAGAGCAGAGTCACCTCCATCGTGGGACTCCTTGATGGGTCCTTTGTCGTTCTGTCGAACCGCGACATAGACGGTGGAGGACTCGGCTCGTTTACTACGCATGTAGGTGTGGACGGGGCATTTCTCTCCCGGGCTACGGCGCCGTGGTACCGATCGCTCAAGCTTATAGGAAAGGAAGTTTACGGTACGCGTGCCGTAAACTATGGGACCCTCGGCGTCAACTTCCAGATCGGAAAGTTCGTGGATGAGAATCTAGTCCACGAAGCCGATTACTGGTTCGACAAGGAGCGCGGCCTAGTGTACGCGACGGAACTCGCATTCATCGGCGGGAAGGTCGGATTTGCCGCCACGACGCTGGGCGCGAAGTCCAGAGCGTTTGCTCTGTACATCCAGCAGGATGGGAAAACGCTGCGCGAACACGTCATCTCGTCATGGGTGCCAGACAAAGCTTTCGTCGAGGGAGGAACAACGGTAGAGGTGTGGGCGATTGATATCTTCGTCCGCGACGGCAAATTCGCGGTGCATTGGTGGGATTCTTCCCGCGGCCCGTCCGCAGAAACGGAGCAAAAGCTCACGTATGTGCGGCCAGACGGGACGATCGAGTACACCTATCACATCCCCGGGATCAGTTCGCTCGTCGAACTCGACGATGGGTTCGCGGGAATCAGTCACGTTCTGCAGTCAGACACGACGTTCAATGTGAACGTCGTGATCCTTCGGAAGGACACGAGCGTGGTCCAGACGCTTTCGATCGGCACAGATGCCGACAGGTATACGACGCAAATCGTCAAAGCGAAGGACGGATACACGCTCGGTGTAGTTTGGCGAAAAAGAGTAACCAACGAGCACCACCTAGCGGTCGTGGACTATCGCTGACTCTCACCAGTTCGGTCACGCTCTCGTTCTGACCGAGCCATTCGCACATTCCATGGGGCGCGACCACAAGGGTCGCCCCTACAATCTCAACCCCGGTCTGATTGGAAATCAGACCGGGCGCAACTCGGACTCTCAATTCTCGATTGAGCATCCAAGTCGCGCACTACGGCGCGAATAGTCGTTCTCTCAAAACAAAGAAAAGAAAGAAGAGGTTTCTGATGAAAACTCGCAAGCTGTTGTATCTCATCGCCATGTTGTCATGCGTCGTCATTGGCTGTTCCGCGTCGCCCATGGCGCCTGCGAAACCCTCGACCGTCTCGACGAGCCCGACCGATACCTTTCTGCCTTTCAAGCCCGTGGGACGACCGAGCGACGAGATCAGAAAACTCGTTGCGCAATACGGCAGCTTCGTTGTGATCATCGGAAGCGAAGACGGTCACACCGATCACGTTCTCAAGTATTGGTCCGTGAAGGATCGCCTCGGCTTTCCGTTCTACCTCTGGATCAACAACTCGAACGACGAGTTACGCGAGAACGTGAGAAGCATGCTTCATGAGCTCTACGGCAGAGAACAGCAGTCCGGCTGGCTCTTCTTCCCCGCGGTCCTGCACTTCGGTACGAACAAGGCAGGCAAGATCGACGCGTTGCATGCCAGCGATGTGCACTACCACTACTCGACCGAGCCCTATAGGGCAATAACCGACGGCTTCTATGACGAACTGACCGCCTGGCAACGCGAGCAGACGGCCGCTCCGCTGCCGTCCCTCGCTCCCGGCGCGCTAAAGACAGCAAAAGACGCGCCGTTGGTGCCGGATCCTGGCGTATCGCCGGTCAGTCCGCCAGGTGGACTGCCGGTGGGGACTCCCGCAGGGCCAGTGAAAGCAAAATAACCGGCCCATTCGCACATTTCATAGGGGCGTCCCGACGTACGTCGGGACGCCCCTACAACCCGTCTTTCAAACGCCCCGTCAGGTTTTACTCCTGTCGGGGCGTTGTTGTTTGTTGACATTCTCGCATCTATCGTATACTACAAAGTATCCGCTCTTTGACATATTCGACGGCGCTCAGTGTCAACCCCGAGCAAGTTCCGGTCTTAAGGCCGGAGAGTCGAAGGGTTGACATCTTGCGGGAGAAAGGAGGTTCACGTGAGCCACAAGCAAACCGCTCGATTCACGCCACAGAATGGAATCGAGGAACTCTCTTTGTTTCTCGCGCCATTCCGGCAATATACGGTTCTCAAGAACCACGAGGATTTTCTGCGTCTCCATCGGATTTACAAGAAGAGTCGTTCGCAAGAAAAACGCGAAGATGCGAGACGCCGTCTCATCTACGGCAACGTGTTGCTCGTCGTTTCGGAAGCGCGTCGGCAACTTGGGCGCGGGCTGTCGCTTCTCGACATGATGCAAGAAGGTTTGGATGGCATCGCGCAAGCGCTCGAATTATTCGACGAAGGGCACGGTTGCCAGTTTAGCACCTATGCCGTTTGGTGGATCCGTTCGCACATCCGGCGTGCGATCATCAACTTGAATGAGCGTAGCATATATCGCATTCCTGTGAATGTTGATGCGCAAATCGGACATGTCAGTTCCGCCATCATTTCCTTGCAGCACGCAGGAAACCCGTGGCCCACGGTTGACGAGGTAGAGAAGAAGCTTAGGGCATCGACAAGCAAAACAGCTCAACAGATACCGTCGAAGCGCATTCCGGAGCTCATAGAGGTCGCAATGCGCCAGACACTTCCGTTGGACGCGTCGGTGAAGAATAACGGAAACGAGGGACAAACGGCGTATGCGGAAATCATCGCAGATACTCGCGTCACCATCGAACGGGATGTCGAAGCTCATCTCTTGGCAGAGCGACTTCAGCGTCTCATGCGCACTCGACTCACGCCGAGAGAGCGTTTTGTTCTTCACCATCGTTTCGGCATCGACGGAGCGAAGGAGATGACTCTCAACGAGATCGGCCAAGAGCTTGATCTCACTCGAGAGGGTATCAGACAGATTGAGGCGAGGGCGATGCGTAAATTGAAAGCCGTCCTCGACGCGAAGATAGCTCGCCACTGGCAAGAACTCGCCGAGTCACTTTGACGGCTGCGTGGATTTCCCGCAGCCGTTTTTTTAATCCCGACACGCCGGTTGACGGAAACAGTAAATCAATCAACGCGAATGGTGAGCATGATGCTGCATCGTTGCGCTTTGAGCCAACGTCTAACGTTCTCAGGCCACTCAAGCACGAGGAGCGTTTTTCCATCACGCAGCTCCGCGTCAAGATCAAGCGGGAGAAGGTCACGTTCATCTTCGATGCGATACGCATCCACGTGGATGAGACGTGTGATGTTGTTCACAGGCTTTGGGAGGCGGTACGTGCGGAGAAGAGAGAACGTCGGGCTTGGCAGCGTCTTGCGGATGCCAAACGCCTGCGCAAGATATTGGACGCATGTCGTCTTCCCCGCGCCAAGTGGACCCGCAAGCGCGAGAACGGTTCCGGCGCACAGACGTGGCAGCAACCAAGTGACGACGCGCGACCAATCCGCGACCGTGCGCAACGAGAATGACTTTGATCTATCGTTGTATGCAATAGAAACCTTTCTCCGCCCCACGACTTTCGACGTCAGCTGCTGTTGTCTGTTGTCTTTTGTCTGTTGTCTTTTCATAGATCCCATTCCGGCCTGGCGTCGAGACGTCGCCAATCACTCTTCTTACCCTTACGCAGTCTCCAATATCCCGCGGCTGCAATCATGGCTGCGTTGTCGGTATGAAACCCGGCTGCCGGCGCGAAGAGTTTGATGTCTGGCGCGAGACGTTGTAGCTCGGCCTGCATGCTGGCATGAAGCTGTTGATTGGCCGATACGCCACCAACAATGGCAATAGCTCGTGGCTTCACGGTCATCGCGGCGCGGATCGTCTTCGTGACGAGAACCTCAACAATCGCTGCTTGGATTGACGCGCAAAAATCTGATACGACTTTTGACTCCCCATATTTTTCCCACGTCCGACGGACGTCGGTCTTCAAACCAGAGAAGCTGAAGTCGAACGATGGATCCTTGAGCATGGGGCGCGGAAAATTAAAGGCACGCGGATTTCCCTGAACCGCGAGCTGCGCGATGATGTGGCCACCGGGGTATCCCAGCCCCATCAGTTTTGCGGTTTTATCAAAGGCTTCGCCAGCCGCGTCGTCGCGCGTGCGGCCGAGCACGCGATAACGACAAAAATCCTGCATCAACACGAGCTCAGTGTGTCCGCCAGAGACCAACAAGGCCAGGATGGGAAAGTGCCAAGCGCGCCGGTTGGCTGGAATGAGCCACGCCGAGGCCAGATGGCCTTCAAGATGATTCACGCCGATGAGTGGAATGTCTGTGGCGAACGCAAGCGTCCGCGCCGCATCGAGGCCAACTCGCAGCGCCGTGGCGAGTCCTGGACCTTGCGTGACTGCAATCGCATCAAAGCGCCGGCTCGAAGAGCCGACGTCCCGAGCGGAACCGAGGGACCTGCCCTCAAACACGCGCGCGCGTTCGAGCAGCGACACAACTTCTGCGACATGTGTACGCGCCGCGATTTCTGGAACCACGCCGCCGTAGCGCGCATGAATCAGAATCTGCGAAGCTGTTTCATGAAAAGCCAGGCGCACACGTTGCGGCGAAGCCTGCAGGATGGCGACCGAGGTTTCGTCGCAACTCGTTTCGATCCCAAGTATTCGAAATGATTTCATGTGACTGATGAAGTCTATTTCACCAGCTTTAAAAACTCCGCCCGAATATGGTCGGTAGATTTGATGAATGACTTTTTGACGGCCGCTACCCCGCGGCTACCAATGCCACAATACGGCTCTGACATGGCAGCCCAAGACGTGGCTATTTTCGATCTATACACCTTGATCTCCTTTTCGTGACCTGGACCATACTTGGCAATATCTAGCTCCATCTGCTTCTGAGCTCTAGCGTACAAAGACCGAATACTCGCAGTCAGACAACGCGAGGTTGGATTTTTAATATTTTTTTCAGGCGCGGCTGCCGCCACACGTTTGCGAATAACTTTTACGCTTTTGACACGCGCCTGACTTTTCTGTTTGGTTGTTGTAGCCTCAACAGTCAATGGCAAACACAGTATAGTCGTTACGCTTAGACTGACACAAAGAACTAAAAAACGAGTAAAAAAATACGTCTGAAACATGTAAATAGAATACAGGCTGGGGAACAAAAAGCCAAAAAGAGGCGCAAGCCTCTTTTTATTGCGACGTTCAGCGTCGCATTCCTTGCAATCTGGTATCGCGTTCAACGCGATGGTAGACCATATGTGTGCGCGGTGGAATGAGCTTGTTTCCGAGCTGGAACGCTGGCATTAGTTCGGCAAAGCGAGGGAAATAGCTCAAACATTGGCGTAAACCATACGATATCCGCTCGATTCCAGACTGCCACAAGGGATTGAAATAACTTTAATCCGTCTTAGAGAGGGAGACTCGGGAGTGATTGAAGGGATGTTCTTGGAATATCCGGACGCCAAGCGAATTTTTGATACACGAACGATTGACTCACGGCTTATTGAACGGTAAATTTGTATCGAAATTTATGTTTAAGCCGTTCACTCCCCGGATCGGCGAGATCGCCAAAAACTCGTCTGCGGTTATTGCTCAACTTGAGACGCTACTTTCGGGACGAGTGGATGTTTATATCGATAACGCCAATGTGCGACCATGGGCGAATAAGCTCGGCTGGCATATCGATTACAGGCGCTTAAAACAACTAATGGATTCTTTCGATAATTTTCATACGGTGAAAATCTATGCTGGCACCTTGATTGGTGATGCCGCATCTGAAGCCCTCATCCAAGACCTCACTGATTGGAAATATGATGTTCGAACCAAACCAGTGAAGATCATGAAAATGTCTATTGACGTTACGAGTGTCCATCAACAATCACCTATTCTTTTGAATCAATTTATTCGTGCGGCTTTGCTCCGCAAGTTGGATGTCGCAAGTATCGAATACTTAAATGACAAGCTTCGCCAGATGAATGCGGCCGGACAATTCTTCATTGAAGACCGCAAATGTAATTTCGACGTGGAGATCGGCCGCGACATGCTGATCGACCATGACCGCAATGGTGTTGATACATTCATTCTCTGGAGCGGTGATAGTGACTTCGCGGAACCAGTCCGGCAGTTGCTCATAGACAAAAAGAACGTTGTACTATTCGCCACCGCTCGGCGTGTCTCAACCGAATTGAACGCGCTGCAAGCTGAAGGTCTCATGATTTTCGATATTCAGAAGATCAAGAATTTTATCTGCTGGAAAAAAGAGATGCGCTAGAACGCAAAGGGGATCCCTTTCGGGACCCCCAAGCTCTAGAGTTCTTGATCTTGCGATCATTTAGAATATAGCACCGAAAGAGTCATTGGTCAATCGCGATTTACCGTCGGCCCAAACCCTAAAGATTTTGATTGCTGATTTTAGCCAAGTTTTAGGTTCTTGGATTTTTGTACGCGATTCTCAACTGCACCGTCTACTTCATCGACAGTTTTCCTTCTCCTAATTTTAAAAGCGATTCTGTAACTCGTCGCATATCTGATTCAAATGCATCCGTTCGTTCAAAATATGGAAGAACGTTGCGTTCGGATTCTTCATGAACGTATTGGCTGAAGGCGACAACGAATTCGGCGACCTGCCGACGTACCACTTTATTGGCATCTTTCAGCCAGTCATGCGGATTCGTATTTTTCTCCATCCCTGACATGATGCGTTCAATATCGATGGAGCCGACGAAGGTAACCACGATTTGATTCTTCCCGTGCTTGTCAATCAGCTCGCAGACAATTCCGGGTAAAAGATGAATGCCTTCAATCACCAAATTACGATGATCGCTAATAGCCTCGTTGATTGCGTTTTCGACCTCTGCTTTCAATGATTCTGCCGAAATATTTTGGAGCTGTACTCGTTCATCCGGAGTAAGCCTGTTCTCTGATGAATCGCCGGAAAAACCAGGTAACGGAAACAGCCTCCGACGACGTTCCTCGGAAATCGTTTTGGAAAAATGGCTTTGAATGTCATCCGTCGAAATAGGCTCAACTCCCTTGTTTTGGGCAATGGATTTTGCGACGATGCTTTTGCCTACTCGCGGAGCACCTCCGATGAGATAAATCATAAAGAAACTCTATTCCAATTCCATTATTCTCTCCAATTTCTATTTTAACTCTTGGACCTCCATCTGAATAAATAGTTCGCCCATTTTCTTGTCTACGACCCATGCGGGATGATTATCGACGATCCCATCCTTGGAAACGTCTATGAGACGCTCCGAATCCCAAGCGTTCTCAATTTTTTGTTTCGGATACTCTTTGGGAGGGACGATGACGAGTGAAGGTTCTAGAGAAAAAACCATGGAAATCTCTGAATTCCCCGCATGCTCATCTACGGGACCACCGAGAAGCTCGGCTGTCTTTTTTAATATTTCTTCGGAACCACATTGGAGGTGCTCAAGATGGATGCCTTGAAATGAATTCCTATTCGCTTCAACAAAACGATTCAACATGCTGATATTTCCCCCGTGCCAGGAGATGAACGCTATGCTCTTCACGTACGGCTGTAAAGAGACACATATATCGTGAAGTATTTTTTCCATTGTTTCTTTTTCTATATAGACACTCCCTGGAAAACCGCTATGTTCTTTTGAACAAGTGATTCGTAATGTTGGAAGGAAGATAACCTCTGATACGAGGCTTTCCGTTTGTTCAATGATCGCATTTTGAATATACGAATCCGTGCCGAGTGGAAGAAATGGACCATGCTGCTCCGTAGTACCCATTGGCACAACGACTATGTATTTCTTTTTCGGATCAAAATCCATTGTCTTCATTTGTTCTAAAAACATATGACGATATATTAGTTGATTTGATGGTTGAAAGAGGCGCAAGCCTCTTTTTATTGCGACGTTCAACGTCGTATTCCTTGCAATCTGGTATCGCGTTCAACGCGGTGGTAGCGCCAAGGGGAGTCGAACCCCTCTTACATGGATGAGAACCATGTGTCCTAGCCGATAGACGATGGCGCCATAGTTATTTTTCGAATGAACGATTCAATCAACTTCTTACTTTTCCAACCTTTAATTCGATATTCTTTCTGTTGCGCTTCTGACTTTGTCGAGAACTCTTCCACATATACGAGTGTCACTGGCAGCTTGTGTCTTGTGGATGGCACATTACCATTTCGATGTCGCTTGAAGCGCTCATAAAGATCATCTGTACTGCCGATATAGTAAGATCCTTTTGCCGTCAAGAGAATATACGTGAAAGCCATATAAATCCTAGCCGATCCCGACACTCGCATATATGGATTAGCGAGGTCGGGATGCCGACCTCGACAGAGTCGAGTGTCGGCATAGACGATGGCGCCTTGGATTATTTTTTATTCAACCAGTCAGATGTCTGACGCACCAACAATTCCTGCGCGCGCAGAGGATGCGCCATGAGCTCACGCACGATTTTTTCCATGCGCACACCCTGTGAGCCTTTCACTAGTACGACATCGCCTGTCTTCAACCGATCTTGAATAAAGCGTCCCGCGTCCGCGCTGTGCGCGAAGGTAAAGATGCGCTCGTCGGACATACCTGCATCGCGCGCCGCTCTGGCTACGATGTGCGCGAAGGTACCACAACCTACTAACATGTCAACCCCGGCTGCGGCGACGGCGCGACCGACCTCAGTATGAAATTCTTCTGCGAGAGATCCGAGCTCCAGCATGTCGCCCAGCGCAGCGATGCGACGGCAGTCTTCAGCGACAGGGAACGCGGCGAGGTCGCGCAGCGCGGAGAGCGCGGCCAAGGGAGAAGAGTTATATGAGTCATCAATCAACCATGTGCGTTTGATGCCGAGGATGAGACTCATCCGTCCTGGCATACCATGAAAGCGACTCTCCAGCCGCGACAGAGCCAACTGATCATCTCCATCTATAGCGCTCACGACGGTTAGCGCCGCGGCCACTGCATAGGCCTGCGAGCGGCCAACGGTGCCCGTAAGCTGCAGTGTTCGCGTTGCGCCAAGCACGGCGATGGTCACATCTAACCCTGACGCCTCGGGCTGCTGCTCCTCGAGTCTAACTTTATACGACAGGAGTCTAACTTCCGCTTGCTCGGCAGTACCAAATGACATGAGGCGCGCCGTAACCTCTGGCGTGAGACGCGCTATCTCAGGATCATCCGCGTTGATGACAACCATGTCATCTGGGCCCAAATCTCGTATGATCATCCCCTCTTCTTGCGCTACGCCGGTGACAGAACCAAAAAACTCAGTATGTTCAGGCCCGATGGCCGTAAGCACAGCCACCTGCGGCTTAGCAATCTTGATCAAATACGCCAAATTACCTGGCCTATCTGTACCCAGCTCTAGGACAAACATCCTAGCCCGCAATTTCAACAGACCCAAGGCGGTCAAACTTCCTTTCAATACTAGCCCAGCCCAGGCCAACACAGAACGTCCAGGCGCGGCGAGACCCAAGATTGTGAGCGGAAGACCTAGCTCGTTATTAAAACTGTCGATAGAAGCAACCACGCTGCTCCCAACCTCACCCACACCAAGCGCCACACCGAGCGCAGTTTTAGTTGATGACTTACCAACAGATCCAGCCACACCAATCACAAACGGGCGTTCACGCTCCAACGCCTGGCGCACGCAAGCGCATAGAAAACGTCCCAGCTGGCCTAGTACAAAATTCATAGTTTGGAGTGAGTGGAACTGGCGGCTTGAAGCCTGGTCGAGCTGGTGCTTGAGCTAGGCTTAGACACTGTTCTGTCTACGACAGGACGTTCTGGCGGTACCCGAAAATAGGTCAACAAGAATTTTGCCATCTCACCAAACAGTGGAGCAGCCGAAGATTCTGCCCATTGCACGTCGCGCGGATGGTCTATTTTGACTAGCATGACAAACTTGGGATCACTGGCCGGAGCGTATCCTACAAACGAGCCAATCGTAACATCGGTTTGATATCCAGGACCATCTGTCCGCGGCACTTGCGCAGTTCCAGTCTTCCCAGCCACCCAGTAACCAGGCACGCCGGCGCGTTTGCCATGTCCTTGCTCAACCACAGCGACGAGCATGCCCGAGATGAGACGCGACGTGCGCGCAGAAATCGGTTGCGCCACAAAACGCGGCTCAGTCTGCACGCGCGAGCCATCCGGATGATGGATCACATCAATCAGGTATGGCTGCATCAGACGACCGCCGTTACCCAGGGCGGCATAGGCCCGAATCAACTGAAGCGGTGTAACCGTCACCCCCTGACCAAACGAAGCTGTGGCGCCAAATATATCACCTTTTTGAGCTAATGACATAACGTTACCCTTGGCTTCTGGCGAGAGCTCGAGCTTAGTCTTCTGCCCAAAACCAAACCCTTCGACGTAACGGCGAAAAATATCTCGGCCTAGCAAACGTTGCACAAAAATTGTGCCCGTATTTAAAGATTCAGCCAGGACAGTGGTCATGTTCTGCACGCCATGCGCTTTGCCATCCGAATTGCGAATAACAAACTTATCAAGCTTCTCCGCGCCTGTGTCTACATAGGTCGTCTTAGGTGTGATCTTGTCTGTATCTAAACCAGCCGCCAGGGTGAAAGGTTTAAACACCGAGCCAGGCTCGTAGGCATCGAGCGTCACAGGATTGTTCAAAATCTTAAGCTCTTTAACTTTATTATATTCAGTCGGATTAAAATCCGGAGCAGAACACAATGCTAAGATGGCGCCTGTATTGGGCTCCATAACAATGAGCGAGCCAGCATCAGCGCTGTGTTTGTGTACCGCGCGTTGGATCAATTCACAGGCTTTGAATTGGATTGTGCGATCCAGGGTCAAGATAATATCTGCGCCGTTGACAGCCGGCTGCAGCTTAGTGCTACCAAAGGTCAAGCGGCGACCGCTGGCATCCTTCTCCGCGACCAATCTGCCAGGCGTGCCGGCCAACACAGCATCAAACGCGCCTTCAATGCCGTACTGCCCGCGTAGACCACCAGACTTATCTTCAGCCACAAATCCAATCAACTGACCACCCAGACCGACTTCGGGATAAAACCGCGCCGCGGTCTTAAGAAAGTTGATGCCCGGCAGATGTTGCGCACGCAAAGCCTCAATTTTGTCTGACGGCACATCCTTGGCAATCAACTCGTAGGGATCATCGAGACGACGCGTCAGTTGAGCGGTTAGTTCGGCTTCGGAAAGATTCAGCGTCATGGCTAACGCTCGCGCCACATGGATACGATCCGGCATCTCTTTGGGCACGGCAAAAACTTTGTAGGCAAGTCGATTGGTCGCCAAAGGATGCAATGCGCCATCGGCCCGGTCTTTGACGAGGACCTGTCCGCGCGTGGGCAAGATGTTGGCTGCTAGCTCATGTCGATCAGAGGCATAGAGCGAATATAACCCGTACTGCATGATCTGGAGATAACCAAGACGTAATACGATGGCTAGGCCAGCGAGAAGAAAAATAAAAAATAAAAAATAAAACCGCACTGTGCCTGAGGCAGTCTCGCCGCTCGCGGCGTGTCGTGAACCAGCATGTCGACGCATAAAACTATTTTCCAAATCTCCTCAGCCTTGCGGCAAAAACTTCAAGCGCTTGGTCTAGCTCTTGCTCATCAAAATCCGGCCAATGTTTTTGGCACCAATAGAGCTCGCTATAGACTGATTCCCAAGTCAAAAAACCCGAGACGCGCTCTTCGCCTGAAGTGCGGATGATGAGATCCGGCGGCGGCATATCGGGCCAATACATCCGCGCAGTCAAGGCCTCCTCGGTCACTGCGTCAGACGACACACCATCCTGCACCAGCCGCTTGCAAGCATCGACAATCTCTGCCCGTCCGCCGTAGTTGAGACAGATACACAGAATGATGCGGGAATGATCCTGAGTGCGTTCTTCAGCCGCTTGAATCGCACGGAGGATGGAAGGTCGTAAACGTTCACGTCGTCCCAACACGCGGATCCGTACGCCTCGCGCCATATAACGTTCGATCTCTTGCGTCAGCGCTTGCTCTAAGAGCTGCATAAGATAACCAACTTCTTCCTCTGTTCTATTCCAATTTTCGGTGGAGAAAGCAAACACGCTTAAGATATGAATCCCTCGATCCAGACACCAATCCGCCGCTTCTTTAATCCGTTCATAACCGGCGCGGTGACCTTCAAACGCCGGCAAGCCACGCTCTTTCGCCCAACGGCGATTGCCGTCTAAAATAATAGCCAAATGTTTAAGCGCTGCGAGCATAAATATATACTATTGTAACTGGCGCTCATGCCAGCGTCAAAAAAACATTGCGCGAGTTTATGGCTCTTGCTACGCTGCGCATGCTCAGTATTCTATCGGGCTGTGGCGCAGTTGGTAGCGCGTCCGCCTGAGGCGGAAGGTCGCGAGTTGCCATCCTATATGACACACTCTATCGTGTACGTGCTGATCAACACTCATGGCGACCTGTATAAGGGATGTACGGAGAATCTTGAAAGAAGATTCGCTGAACATAACTCTGGTCAAACTATTTCCACGAAACATCGAGGGCCATGGAAATTGATTTACACAGAAGAGTTTGAGAATAGAAAAATAGCTCTTCAAAGAGAACGTTTTCTCAAGTCTGGAAAAGGACGTGAAGCGCTAAAAACAATTCTTCACGGACTATAAGGCATGCTCAGTATTCTATCGGGCTGTGGCGCAGTTGGTAGCGCGTCCGCCTGAGGCGGAAGGTCGCGAGTTGCCATCCTATAAGGCATGCTCAGTATTCTATCGGGCTGTGGCGCAGTTGGTAGCGCGCTTCGTTCGGGACGAAGAGGTCGCGAGTTCGAGTCTCGCCAGCCCGACCAAGTTAGACATTGAACATAAAACATTGCGCGCCATAATGTACGTCGGGGAGGTCGTGGGTTCAAGTCCCACTAGCCCGACCAAGTTAGACGTTCGTTGTTTGAAAAAGAAGTTACGCTAAGAAAAGGGTACCTCGCAAGGTCGCCTGTCCAAGCTGGCGGATTTGTCTCTTAATACTCTGGTAACAGTGGAATCCGGCGCGAACCCGAACCCTACCATTGAAACACTGACCAAGATTGCCCAAGCATTAGAAGTTGAGATTGATGATTTGATTAAATAACTATGACAGCTAGACAAAAAGGTATTACCACAAAGACACCAAGTAAGTATGCCGAGGCGTTAGGCGATAATTTTATTGCATCTAAAAAGGGGGCGGATGCCGCTTCTCTTGGACAATACTTCACTCCAAAAATTATTGCTGATTTGATAGCGAAAAACTTCTCTGAATCAAAAACAACTACATTAAAAATTCTTGATCCTGGCGCAGGTAGTGGAATTTTGAGCTGTATGTTGTGTGAAAACATTGCCGATTGGAAACACAAACCGGATCATATAGAACTGATCGTCTATGAAATAGATAAATCTCTAATTCCTATACTAAAAAAGAGTTTTGGTTACCTCAAAAGCTGGCTAAATCATAAAAATATTTGGCAACACAACCTTCGCTCTCTTAGTCTTGACGTATCCACTGGACCGGTGGTGGCGTTTCGTGCATGCGATGTTCTTACCCAAAATCCAGACAAACAAAACGCCCCGTTGCTTTGGTTGCATAATGTTAGAACAATGCATGTCTCTTGGCCAGTAGAGTCGCGTAAACCGCAATATGTAAAAGTGTCCGAGCAGGCAAAAAAACTTCTTATTCCAAATGGTAATTATGTTTTGGTTCGCCGTTTTAGCGCGAAGGAAGAAAAGAAACGACTGGTCGCTGCTCCGTTAATTTCAACGGTTCTGAAATCTAAGTTTATAGGTATAGAAAACCACATCAATTACATCTACCGAAAAACTGGGGAGTTATCCGAATTAGAAACGCTTGGACTATCCGCAATTCTGAACAGCAGTTTGCTGGATTCATACTTCCGTATCTTTAACGGCAATACGCAGGTTAGTGCTACTGAACTACGCAACTTGCCGCTTCCAGCTCCTCGTGTAATCGAAAAGGTTGGATCGTTTATAAAATCCAATGACTTTGATCATCAAGAGACGGATGAAAAGGTGGTTAATTTAATCACGCAATATGCCTAAGAAATCACCAGCTACCAAAAAGATTGAGGAAGCGAAGGAGCTTTTGAGAGAGCTTGGTCTCCCACCTGCTCAACAGAATGAAATTTCGGCACTCACGCTTTTAGCGTTATGTGGGATAAGGCCAAATGACCCATGGGAAAAATCGTATGGACATAGCCTCACTGTTTCAAAAGGCGTAATGGATTTTGCTGCCGCGGAGTTCAGGAGAAAGTATGCGCCAAATACACGAGAAACAGTACAAAGACAGATTTTACATCAGTTCATTCAAGCATATATCGCCGACTACAACCCCGACGATCCAACCTTACCTATGAACAGTCCGCGAGCACATTATGCCATTACAGAAAGCGCGCTGGCGGCCATAAAAACATTTGGAACAAAGGACTGGCCTGTATCCCTGCAAAGATTTGTCGCTCAACCTGGTAGATTGGTCGAGAAGTACAGAAAACGGCGCGTTAAAAACTTGGTGCCGATTGTGTTGAGCGATGGTAAAAAATTGGAATTATCTCCCGGAGAACATAACGAGGTGCAGGCGGCGGTAGTGCATGAGTTTGCACCGCGTTTTACGCCCGGTTCAAAGGTATTATATCTCGGCGATACTGCCAAGAAAAATTTGTATGTTGACGAAAAGAGGCTTGCTAATTTGAGAATACCAATTACTGAGCACGACAAGTTACCGGATATTGTTCTCTTTGATAGCAAGAAAAGATGGTTGTTTTTGTTGGAAAAGTTTTTGTAACCGCTTTCCCTAATTTTACCGAGTTTAGCAAAGAAATGAGTTCGCTTTCGATCGTTAGAATGAAATTAGCGTGCAGGAATTTGGAAAATCTTTTATTGACGGACGAAGTATTTACGACACTAAACATAACTTGGGATCAATTGAAAAAACGCATTGAAACTTGGCTGGATGCAAATACGCAACATCCCCATCTTGCGGTTATGGAAGGATTTAAAGATAACGGGTACGATAGAAAAAATCATGATATTAAAGAAATGCGGAACGATTTGATGGGGATAATAGGGAGCGCGAAGCCGTGGGAGGTCGTGGTTGGACAAGTCATCGCAGGTTTGAGTTGGATAGATGCCACAAGTTTTGAAGAAGAAGGCAAAATGTTATCATATCTTGGCAAGAAAGTCGTAGAGAACCTTATTCCTAAACAAAATTCCTAACTCCACCCGCCACCCAATTTGAGGCCCCGCCACCCGAAAAATCCGCCGGGGGTTTTCCGGCAGGTGGGCAAAAAGGAAGGGGGTTGGTAGGTTCGCACTGCGTTCAGTAATTGCGACCAGACAGACATCAACATAAACACCCATGCGCCTCAACTCTTCTCAAAATGCACTTATCGTTCTAGGTATCGGAGCTCTCCTCACGATCGGATACCATATTCTACTTGTAGAATGGCCCAATAATATACCGCTTGCGATCTTCGTGATTATTCTAATTGCCGCAGCGATCGCGCTCTCGCGCTTGCGTGCCGAGCGCCCGAACGCGTGGGCGTATCTCTTTCTCATCCCCGCCGGCCTCACGCTCGTGGCAGAAATACTCTATGCAAGTTCAATCGTCAGCCTACTGGGTTTTATCATTCTCTTGGTTACACTTGCACTCTTCGCGTTTTGGCTGACTATGCCGCACACGCCACTCAAAGAGGTCAGCAGCTTGTGGACCAGCCGTTTCGTCATCGAAACAATCGCCCCTTTCCCAGCGCTAAGGTCGTTCGCTGCATCCATTTCAACTGGCAAAAAAAGTTTACACATCCTCAGCGGTGTTCTCCTGGCAACTCCGTTTCTATTTCTCATTGGATCACTTTTCGCTTCCGCGGATCCGCTTTTTTATAAAGTGATCACGGGCATATTTACCAACTGGGATTTCACACACATCATTCAAAGTGGATTGAAAGATATTTTCTTTGGATTTTTTTTCGTCGCGTCCGGTTGGGCAATGTTTACGCGCACGCGTGAACAGACAGTGCCCCGCGCAACAGATGTGCCGCTTGACCTCAATCCAACGACCCTGCCGACGGCCCTCGTGCTCATAAACACGCTCTTCCTTCTATTTCTCGCGTTCCAGATCCCCTATTTTTTTGGCGACCAAGCCTTCGTTCAAAAAGCCGGACTCGCATATGCAGAATATGCGCGCAGCGGATTCTTCCAGCTCATTCTCGTTGCTGGCATCGTCTTTATTATTGCACTTGGGGTATACACGATGACGCAGATGCGCCACAGGCTCGACAAGATTCTGACGCTCGCCCTCATAGCACAAACGTATGTTGTGATGCTCTCAGCGACCACACGCCTCAGCCTCTACACCGATGCCTACGGTCTAACACTGTCCCGCTGGTGGGCTGGGATTTCCATCCTGATCATCGCCTTAGTTCTCACGCTATTCTGCCTTGCCGTCATCGCTCGCATCCATGCCTTCCAACTCGTAAAAATGCTTATCTTCGTCGCACTCCTGTCTGTCTCCATTCCACTCACTCTGAATGCCGAACGACTTGTAACGGAACATAACATCCGTCGCTTCCAATCTGGCCAAACGAAAACCGTTGATCTCAACTATCTACTTCTTCTCTCTTCTGATGCGGTTCCAGCACTCGTGCGTCTGTACGCCCAATTGCCGAAAGATCTAGTCTTGACCGGAATGTCTAGTCCCGCAGCAAAGATTCTTTCCGAAAACCTTGTCGTAAAACGTGAGGCGCTAAACAACGCCTCAAAAGACTGGCGCAACTTGGTCGTGTCAGACTACCAAGCAATCGCAGCGCTAGCAGGTCTTAAATAGTGTCATGCGTATTGGCATTGACGCTCGCCTGCTCGGGCCTGAAGTCACTCGTGGCATCGGTAGATATATTCAAGAGTTGATATCCGCGCTGCTTAAAATTGCGCCTCAACATCAATACATCCTCATTACGCGTACGGCTGAGCATGCTTTTGCGCAGCATCCATCTGTTGAGACGTTGGTCGCCGACATCCCATGGTACGGTATTGCGGAACAGCTAAAGATGCCGGCGATACTTCGCTCGGCGTACGCTGACGTTATTCATGTGCCGCATTGGAATGTGCCGCTGTGCTATCGACAAGGCGTAGACAAAACGCTCGTCGTGACTATTCATGATCTCCTGTTGCGTCATGCGCCAGCCAGCGCCAAACTCTCAACGCGCAATTTCATCACGCGATCTCTAAAACGTCTCGGGTATAGACTCACGCTCGATCACGCCATCTCTGAGGCACGGAGGATTCTTGTGCCGACTAAATTTGTGGCCGACGAAATTCTAAATTTTTATCCACGCGCCGCGTCAAAACTTGTCATCACCGGAGAAGGCATGCCGTCACAGGCAGACAACAGCAGGCAGACAACAGAAGACAGACAGCTGCCAACTACCTTCCTCCTCTATGTAGGTTCCGCATATCCCCACAAGAGACTTGAGGATCTAATAGCTGCGTGGAAATTGATCCAACGCGCGCACCCTACTCTGCAACTCCTGCTGGCCGGTGAAATGGATGTGTTCATGCAACGCATAAAATCACTGATAAAAAATGGACAGCCGGCTGATGTAGTCTTCCTCGGCCGCGTGTCAGATGCGAAGTTACAAAACTTGTATCGCCACGCTCTGGCTCTAGTGTATCCCTCGCAGTATGAAGGCTTTGGGCTTCCGCCCTTAGAGGCCCTAGCGCAGGGATGTCCGGTGATTGCCTCAGATGCGCCCGCGCTGCGCGAGATACTGGGACCAGACGGCGCGCGCTTCTTTCATGTCGGTGATGTGAATGGTATAATCGCAGCAGTTGAAGACGTTCTGCACCAGCCTGCAGCTGCTCGCCAAGACGCTCTGCACAGCGCACAAGCGTTGACCCAGCGACACAGTTGGAAACTAACAGCCGAGCGCACGTTAGAGACGTATTATGAGATAGCTGACAACAATTTGCATGCCACGTAAAACAAACTCCAAAAAATTAGATGACCAGCTCGCGACTGTCGTCGAGCAAGAGGGTGTAACTTTGAATACTCCACAGGGTTTACGTGTGCGCAAACGTGTCAGGGATGAAACGTTCAGCTTGAAGGCTAATAAAACGACTAAACGTATTCGTCAAATAGACGTGACAGACCCTGTCGAGGCGCTCGATCGCGCTACAGTCGCGCGAATTAATAAATTTACAGTCAACGCGAGTGGACAAATTGAGCTTCTTATCCAGCGTCGTGCACACCAACGCAGCGCCTATGTGGTGTCGTTGCAAAAGATTTTAATCAAAACATCGCTTCGACATCCACTCAAAACAGCAACGCCTATCAGCTACCTGCCTCCTCCACTCGAGACGTACGTCACTTTGAGTCAGGATCTAACGTGTGAAATTGATCCGCGTTTTGTGGCACAACAATTTACACCACCGACATTTGAGGCTGCATATTTGCGGGTATATGGACGAACATCAAACCTCGTCCGCGCGAAACTAAGCTCATACCTTGCATCATTCGGGAGGCTATTCAGACGAGCGGAGCGGATTGAGGAGACTACCCGGCATGAAGTTGAAGTCGCCATCGAACATGCTGTCGCAGACACGGTCAAGTCACTGGAAATTTCTCCTCTGGCCTTTGCGCGTGCCGTAGCCGGCTTTGTGGCCTTGGCGTTTATTGTGACCTTGCCAGCCAATGCCGTAGCTCTGTATCAAAACGCGGTAGAACAAAAATCCGCACTCACCGCAGCCGGCCGTTTGGCGCTGGCAGAGATGGCGTCAGTTCAACGCGCTGGCTCGATTCCAGACTCAGCCGAAGCGCTTAAACGTGCCTCAAGTCGCTTTCGCGCCGTGGATAAAATACTGGGGGAGACCAATGTCTTGGCCTTGGGCCTAGCCTCGCTCATGCCACAGCGTCTACGCAGCGCACGCGCACTGATCGAAGTGGGTGATAAGTCCAGCGCCGCCGGCCGTCTGCTCGCCTTGGGATTAGATAAACTTTTTTCAGATCATGACCGCCGCTTGGATGAACGGCTGGATAGCCTAAACACCTACGTACGCGCGGCGCTGAGCCTGCTCTCCGAAGCATCGAACGCGAGCGCCACACTTGATCCCGCCTCTCTACCTGAAGAAGTACGCGACAAAATCCCACACCTAATAACACAGCTCACGCAAGCTCAAACGGGCTTGCGTGAATTCTCACATTTGTCCCAACTCTTATCCACCGTGGTCGGCAAAGAGAGTCTGCGTAACTATCTCCTGGTGTTTCAAAACCAGACTGAGCTGCGCCCCACAGGCGGCTTCATGGGCTCTGTAGCTGAGATAACCTTTGACCGCGGTGTCATTAAAAAGCTGTCTGTTCCGCCCGGCGGCACGTATGATTTTAAGGGACAACTGTTAGCTCGCGTAGCTGCGCCCGAACCGCTCCGCTTGATCAGCGCGCGCTGGTATCTACATGATGCCAACTGGTCACCCGATTTCCCCACCAGTGCGCAGACGATCCGATGGTTTTGGAGCCAGTCAGGCCAACCTACGCTGGATGGCATCATCGCTATCAACGCTGCCTGGATTGAACGTCTATTAGACATAACCGGGCCAATCGAGTTGCCGGCCTACGGCAAAACCATCGAGGCCTCAAATTTTTTATTGGAGACGCAAAAAGCCGTAGAGCTGGAGTATGACAAAGTCGCTAACACGCCCAAAAAAATTATCGGCGCTCTAGCAGAACAATTCATAGCACGCTCAAAAACATTTACGCGTGAAGATTGGCTCAAGGTCGTGGGCCTTGTCTCCGAAGGTTTAGAGACTAAAGACATTCAGCTGGCGCTAACCAAGCCTGAGGAAGAAGAGACAGTCGAACGTTATAATTGGAACGGGCGTTTAAAAGATACGCCTGGGGATTCTTTGGCCCTGATTGAAGCCAACATCGCGGGACAGAAAACTGATGGCGTCATCTCGGAAACTGTCATGCACGAAGCTCGCATCGAACGTGACGGAACCATTCAGGATAGCGTGACTTTGCACCGCACGCATGGCGGAAAGAAAGGCGAGCTTTTCCGCGGCGTACGCAACGTCTCCTATCTCCGCGCGTATATTCCAAAAGGCAGCATCGTAACTCAAGCCACAGGCTTTCAGACGCCAGATCGAAAACTATTTAAATCCTTAGACGAAGCCGACCTGTCAGATCAAAATGTACCAGCTACACCAGCGCCACGGCACACGCTGGATACGCCTGGCGTAGTCATTACAGACGAAGGCCAGCGCACTGTCATCGGCGGCTGGATGCAGCTTGATCCAGGCGCATCACAAACGATTACGCTAACGTACCGCCTCCCCTTTCGTGTAACAGACACTCTGCCGGCTTTAGATCAGGCGCGAGGAGAATCTATTGCTAGCCATCCGCAGGGCGCATATTTACTGCTTTTGACCAGCCAGTCTGGCAAGACAACGCAACGACAAGTAACCAGCCGAGTCATGTTCCCTACCAACTGGCAAACGCCCTGGACGCGACTAACCCAAGCAACACACGACGGTCAACTTGAATACCATGGAATCTGGGATCGGGACCATGTCATTGCGGCCTTATTATCAACGCCATAACGATCCACCACCTGCATGCCTAAATCTCCTCGCTCAAAGCAGCAAGAAGCTAAACGCCAAGAGCAAATTGAGGCCAGCCTCTCGGCCATTTTTCGCGACGAGGCCGGGGCGTTGCCCGATCTAACCGCGCTCGAACCTAAACGCCATTCGCGCGCGTTTTTGCTATTCGGTGGACTGGTCGCCGGCGGCCTGCTCTTGATCGGCATAGCCTGGGCAGGATTTTTTATTTTTAAACCATTTCATGGCTTTACTGGCCAAGGCTTGCAAGTGAGTATAGATGGGCCAGAACAAATCGTCTTGGGGCAAGAAATGACGTATGTCATACAGTGGACAAATGCCTCCTCAGATCCTTTGGCCTCAGCCGATGTGCGCGTAAATTTCCCCACCGATTTCTCTGTCACCTCACTTGAACCTGCGCCAAACTCAGAAGGACTGAGCTGGCGCTTAGGTACGAGGGCACGAGGAGCGTCAGGCGAGATTAAAATAAAAGGTCTGTTTAGTGGTGCGCTGGGCACTAAAACAGCCCTACAAGTTGTGGGTACATATCGCCCGGCTTCATTTAATAGCGACTTTGAGGCCTTGACTTCACGTCCACTCACCTATGTGAACACGGTGCTTGAAGGCGCCGTGACCGCACCAACGAAAATCTTACCTGGCGACAGAGTGGTTGTGAATTACAGCGTACTCAACACAGGCAGTGTGCCCATGCAAGCTTTAGAGGCCCGCCTCAGTTTACCCGCCGGCTTTGTGCGTGAAGCCTCCTCGACTGGCACGCTGTTGGATGAACGCATGCTGCTTTTTCCAATCAAAGACCTTGCGCCAGGAGCAACCACAACCGTCTCTATGGTCGGAAGTTTTGCCTCTGGCTTGGCAGCAGAAGTTGGATTACATGCGGAAACTGGACGCCTCGGCCCAGACGGAATTTTTAAGCCCCTACAAAAAAGCGATCTAACCGTAACAGTTTTGTCCGGCGACCTGCTGCTCAAACTGGTCGCTAATGGGTCTGATATTTCTCGCCCCGTCAGCTTCGGTGAAACGCTACGTTTTGCACTCGGGTATGAAAATACTGCGCTAGAAGACATCAGAAATGTGACCTTGCGCCTCATTTTTGCGCCGCTTAGTCTAACCACGACGTCTACGACTAAGAAAACTGCGCCGCTTCATCTAGTCGACTGGTCTACGTTGGAAGATACTGCTTCCAGCACACGCGCCGGCAATACTCTGGTCTGGGATAAGACCTCCATCGGTGTGCTGGAACGCCTGCCACCACGACAGGATGGGACCATCGAGTTGGCTGTACCTGTTCCAGCCTACACGGCAGATATGCCAGCCCGTAACTTTCAAGTCACAGCCGAAGCCAATTTCACCTCCCTCGGCGGCAGCGTGGTCAATCGTACTGTCCGTGCTACGCCGCTTATCTTCCGCTTACGCACAGATGCGGACATCGTCGCAGAGGCGCGCTATTTTTCAGACGAAGGCGCGCCGCTCGGCTCTGGACCGTTCCCTCCGCTCGTGGGACAAGCCACAACATATCGCGTAGCTTGGACATTGAGCAAACACCTGCATGAATTAAAACAGATTCAAATCACGGCGCCGTTACCGAAACGCGTCAGCTGGACAAACAAGTCATCAGCCACGGCCGGCGAAATATCCTACGACGAAGCTGCGCGACGCCTCGTCTGGAAGCTCAACCGTATGCCGCGCGACGTAAATGAGGTACAAGTAGCCTTTGATCTCCAACTCACGCCCGCAGACTTTGACGCAGGTAGATTTGCTGAGCTCTTAGGTGAAACTCGCCTGGAGATGATTGATGTGGATATCAACGAGCAGCTCGTACGCGTCCGGCCAGCGCTGACCACGGATCTACAAAACGACGAGGGCGCAAAATCAAAAGGCGTGGTGAGGAAGCCATAGAAGACGATAACTCTACCCCCTCTATCTATCCCCCTCCTCTTAAATTAAGAGGGGGGCAAGGGGGGAGGAGTTACGAAGAGAAGCGTCCCAGGGGACGGAAACCGAAGTGCCCGTCCGCGTGATCGTGCCGATCCACGAACGAAGCCCCACCGATGCCAGAACCGCCGGAAAACAACCGCCGGCCAGACCCGTATTTCTCCTTGGTCCATTCGGAAACATCTGTCGTTCCCCACTCGGGATGGTGGATATTGGCGAGAACGTTCCAGACGATTGTTTCCGAGAGGGAAACTTGAGATGGCTCAAGATCAAGCGCTTTGGCTAAAGCCGCGATCACTTCCGGCTTATCAAAATCAGCAGGCGACAAACCAAAACGGGTGGTCGGATGGAGCTTCATTGTTCCATCTGACTTGGTTTGCGTGATGAGTCCTCGACGATTCAGCTCTTTAAGCGTCGCAGCAAGCGGATCATTGTCATACATTTGATCTCCGTTGTTGTAAGGAGGCTTTTGCCTGCCATCAACCACAAACCATCCTTCCGGGAGTTGAGTGGCAGTTGCAGGAAGCTGACCCTTTGCGATTTCTT
>Ga0209515_10002226_pt1 | contig 30290 bp, 28 predicted proteins | sample Subgroupgradi54m_FD_187454 | JGI IMG/M metagenome (GOLD analysis project Ga0209515, IMG submission 187454) | Subsurface groundwater microbial communities from S. Glens Falls, New York, USA - GMW60B uncontaminated upgradient, 5.4 m (SPAdes)... ... | reverse complement strand
GGCCTCTTTCGCCGCCTTCGGATTGCTCGTCGAGGCCAGCCGATTCGAGGCCTCAGGCGTCAACCCACCCGCGATGAAGGAGTCGTAGGCCTCTTTCGCGGCTTCAAAATCCTTGGCAGAAGCTAATGCAAGAGCAGATGCAATAGATAGGGTTCCATCTTGCAACCAATGAGAGAGCGCCTGGAATCGCAGGTAAGTATGGCTGCCTGCATAGATTCGCTCAAATCTCTTCTTCGGAATTATTCTCTCCATCTCCGAATAATTCACATCGTCTGAATTCAGGGGAGGCATTTCGCCTTCTTCCACATGCGTCCCCTGTGCCCATATGACATATGGTTCTGCTGAATCTTCTAGTTGGAAAATAAAATAATCTCGCACGCCCAACTCATAAAAACGCACGTAGTACCCGATGGTTTTCAATGCGATCAGAGTTTTCTTGGTCCCATGTTCTCTCGACCCTTTTTTCTTAGCACCCGGATAGGACCTCCCTTTTATATCCCGCACAATTTTCAATACCCGCTGAACATCCTGTTCATTTTTCAAGTGCCGTCCAAATGGCAGCTCCTCCGCCCCGGCGGCGGTCGGCGGAACGGCCTTCTTGAGGAGCAGGTTGTCCGCCAGGAAAACCGGTTCATCACCGGCTGGACGGATCAGGACATCCCGTCCTCCAGGAATTAATTGCAGGACGATCCCCCCGTATTCGACAGGGCCCGGGGCCCCCTCGGCAGCCACTGTGCCGACCGGTTTCCACGTGTCCGGGTCTTCCTTCCGATGGAGCCGGATGTAGACCCGGTCGAGTTCCCCGACCGCCTGGCTGGCCACTCTCAGGAACCAATCCCCCCCATCCTTGCCTCCGGTGAAGAGACGCAGGCCGCCGACGGCCCTCTCCCCGATCATGTCGAGCCAGGAGAATTTCACTCCCCCAGGGGGAATCTGAGCGAACGGCCCTTCCCGTCCGTCAAAGAACCGGACAGAATCCCCGTCCTTCCCCTTCTCTTTCTTGATCGCCTCCAGCAAATCCCCAAGGTCAACCGGTTGCGCCTTCCCCGCCTTTTTCTTCTTGCCCTCCCCTTTCTCCTCCGCGCCGGCGGCGGGAGCAGGATGGACAAGGGCGTTCACCAATTCCGGCTTGGCGGAGTTTTCCTCAAGGCCGGATTGGCGGAGGGCATAGGCAGGGTTAGGCAGGCCAAGTGAGAGGCTTAGGAAAATGGATAGGATTCTGAGTGGAATCGTCGGCCGTTTCATAGCGTTAGTTGTGGATACTATTAAAGATACCTGAGGTCCGGAGGGAAAATCAACAGAATATATAAATTTATTATACTACTAACCTACGATACCCAACCCGATACGTTTGGGATGGGCAATGACCTCTTTGAGCGCTTTCGCGAACGTCTCGATGTCTTTCAGATCATCTCGGATGATCCCGAAAAGCTCCGTTGGAATAATCTCATCGTAGAAATGAATCAAACGGTTGCGATAGCCGGCCATCTCGGAGAGAGGCCCTTGAGCGAATCCCTCCGGAACAACCTTGTAACGACCCAGGGCGTGAGCAATGGCCTTATAGGTTTCGGGACGCTGGCTTGGGGCTAAAGGCAGGCGGGAAAGGATGTGATTGCCGGCATCAAAAATCGCCTCAAGAGCACGGCGTAGATGATGCTCCGCCACGGCGAAATGAGTGCCGGCAGTAAACTCTTTAAGACTCAGGCCCTTGAATTTCTCCAACTCGGAGATATCCTGCTCGATTTCCGCAAGACGGTTTACCAGGACCTTTCGGTTCAAAGGGACCGATTTCATGCCGCTCGGTCAAGCACCGCCTGGTAATGGACCTCCACCATCGGGCGGACATCGAGATAATCCCGCACTATGGAAGCTTCATAGTCAGCCCGAAAAACGGGATCGGCAACAAAGAGAGGACGACCCACATTGATCGCTTCGAACTGAAGAATCGGCGAGGCAGTTTGAAGCAGAACTAAATCCATCTCCTGGTGCAGACCGGGGGCAAGCGCAGGTGTTAAGCAATCACTCAGCTTCAAGTAAAGACGGGCCCGCCGACGGCGATCTCGGAGCGGTTTTGGATCTCTCAAAACCACTCCTACATCCACGTCGCTAAGCCGATTGGACCGCCCGATGGCTTGCGAGCCATAAAGATAGACTGCCTCCACCCCGAGACGCTTCAACTGCTGCTTGATCTTTGGGCTAAGTTCTCGTTTTGAACGCATGGGCACAGTATACCACCTGTTTTAGTGGGGAAGTTCGGAGGAGAGCTTGCGGAGGGCGGCGCGGCCTTCTTCGGTCAACTGCTCTGGCTTCTTACCGTAGACAGCGTCCCAGCTGCCCACCATGGGCCCGGTCGGCTCGTTCCGGCTGATCACCGCCGGTAAATCGCTCCTCTGCTGGGGCGCTTCAGGAACAACAGGCTGATGGACGCGGCACTGATGCGGGAATTTGAGCGTGCACTCCGCGACCGGCTTGCGGAGTTTGGGGTTCATCAGCTCGTGGATGTCCAGCTTCATGGCATCGCGCGAGTAGGCGGCGATGTCCAGGATCTCGGTGTCCATCCGGATCGCGTCCTCCGGGCAGACCTCGACACAGTAGCCGCAGTAGACGCAAACACCCAGGTCAATGTCGAAGCGGGTCGGATATTTCTCGACGTTGGGGTCCGGGTGCTCCCCTGCCACGATCGTGATGCACTTGGCCGGGCAGACCGTCTCGCAGAGCATGCAGCCGACGCAGCGAGGGGTTCCCTCCTCCCGCACGGTCAGCCGGTGGCGCGTCCGAAGCCGAGGGGCCAACGGCCGCCTCTGCTCCGGATACTGAAATGTCACCGCGGCGGAGCGGTCCTTGAACAGGCCGAAAAGATGGGCGGTATGCAGGAACATGTTCCCGAAGAAATGGCGCGAGGTGAGCGCCAATCCGCGGATGATCTCCGGAACATAGAGATTTTCAAAAAAAGTCAGTTCCCTCTTGCGCTGCATCTTTAGCCCCCCGGCCTCAAGACCGCCAGCAGCCCGGCAGTCACCACCACGTTGATCAGCGCGATCGGGAACAGGTAGTTCCAGCCCAGCCGCATCAGCTGGTCGTAGCGGAACCTCGGCAGCGTCCAGCGGATCGCCATGAAGAGCCAACAGAAGATCAGCACCTTGATCGAGAAGCTGGCCACACCCAGCCCGACGTAAACCAGAGGGGCAACCGGGATCTGCGCTCCCCAGGGGAACTGGAACCCGGACGGGTGCAGGTACGGGATCTGCCAGCCACCGAAGAAGAGGGTGGTGGCCAGACAAGCGACCAGCACCGTCTCGATGAAGTCGGTCATAAAAAACATGCCGAACTTCATCCCGCTGTACTCGACAAAGTAGCCGATGATCTCGCTCTCTCCTTCAGGCAGGTCGAACGGGACTCGCTTGGTCTCCGCCAGCGCCGCCGTGAGAAAAACAAAAAAGGCAACCGGCTGCAGGAAGATCCCCCACTTCGGGATCCAGCCGAACCAGTAGGATCCTTGCGCCCGGACCATTTGCTGCAGGTCCAGCGTGCCGAAGATCAGCACCAGGCCCACAATCGAGATACCGAGCGCGATCTCGTAGGAGATCATCTGCGCCGAGGCTCGGAGGGATCCGAGCAGCGCGTAGTTGTTGCGGGAGGCGAAGCCGGCCAGGATAACGCCGTACACCCCAAGCGACAGCATCGCGAAGATGTAGAGGAGCCCAATGTCCACGTGGGCCACCTGCAGCTCGATCGCCCGGCCGCCCAGCATCAGCCGGTCGCCGAACGGGATGCCGGCGAAGGCAACCAGCGCGAAGAAGATGGAGAGGAACGGGGCCAGCGTATGCAGCAGCCGGTCGGCGTTGGCCGGGATGAAATCTTCCTTCATGAACATCTTGATCGCGTCGGCCAGCGGGTGGAACAGCCCGAACAGCTTGATCCCGAAGATGCTGGCCCGGTTGGCTCCGATCCGGTCCTGCATGATGGCGGATTGTTTGCGCTCGACCCAGGTGTGCAGACCAGCCAGGTTGAGCACGCCGAAGAAGACGATGCCGGCCAGCGCCAGCTTGATCCCGATGTCGGCGAATAAAAGAGCTCCGATCATGGTGAACCTGTCGAAACATGAACGGATGCCATGGCGCCTTGTAATCCAATCTTCTCGTACGTCAAACCCGCGAAGGCCGGGACGGCCGAGGCCATCTGGGTGAAAAGTTCCTGCTGGGATTTTGTGGCGACAGGAACTTTCAGCCGCTGCGCCAGATCCAGCAAGATCTCCCACTCCGGCCGGGAGCCCTTGATCGGATCGAACGCCTTGCCGATCCGCTGCACCCGGTTCTGGAAATTAACGAAGGTGCCGTCCTTCTCGAGATAGACCGCCGAGGGCAGCACCCAGTGGGCGTATCGGCTGGTCCCGTTCTCATTGGAGCCGACGAAGACAAACTGCTCCAGAGTCGCAGCCAGTTTCTTCACCTTTTCTTCCCCGAACAGCTTCACCAGGTCGTGACCAAATACCCAGAGGGCCTTGAGCTGCCCATTGAGAGCGTTTTCTATAAGAGCAGAGCCGATGGGGTCAGACCTCGCGGGGTCTGACCCCATCAGACCCAACAGCGTTGCGCCGGCGGTATTCGGGTTCCGGTCCGCCTTGAGCAAGAAGCCATCGGCGGTCCCTGGTTTCTCCGTAACATTCGCGGTCACCGGGATCCCCAGCGAATCGGCGAACAGCTTCTTGATCAAGTAAAGCTCTTCGGTGGTCAATTGCGCGGAGGCCAGCACGCCTGCCGCCCAACGCCCGGCAATCTTGGCCCTGGACAAACCTTCGGTAAGCTGCGCCATCCCATTTTCCCAGGAGGTTTCCTCGCCCCGGTTCAAAACCTTCCGCAGCCGGTTCTGGTCGATGAACTTGTAACCGTAGCGGCCGACATCGCACATCCACCACTGGTTGACGTCGGCGTTGACCCGGGGCTTCAGGCGCATCACCCGGGCCCCGTCGGCCAGATGCGGCCGGTCCGTCACGTAATGGACATCCACGTTGCAGCCCTGGGAGCAGCCGTTGCAAACGGACGGAGCAGAGGAGAGGTACCAGACGCGGGCCTTGAACCGGAAATCCCGATCGGTCAGCGCTCCGACGGGACAGATGTCCGCCACGTTGCCGGAGTAGTTGTTGTCCAATACCTTGCCGGGATAGAGACCGACCACTGCCCGGTCCCCCCGGTTGAAGATGCCGAACTCCCCCGTCTTGCTGATCTCATCGGTGAACCGGACGCAGCGGGAGCAGAGGATGCAGCGCTCGGCGTCGAGCATAATGGTCGGGCCCAGAGGCACCGCCTTTGGCTTCTTCACCTTCTGCTCCTCGAAGCGGGCGTCGTACCGGCCGTACTGCATGTAGAAGTTCTGCAGGTCGCACTCCCCCGACTGGTCGCAGACCGGGCAATCCAGCGGATGGTTGATCAGCAGGAACTCCAGCACCGACTGCTGGCCCTCGACCACCTTCTGCGAGTTGGTGCGGACCACCATCCCCTCGGCGACCGGCGTGTTGCAGGCAATCTGAAGTTTTGGGGCTTTCTCCACCTCCACGAGGCAGATCCGGCAATTGCCGGCAATCGAGAGGCCGGGATGGTAGCAATAGCGGGGCACGAAAATGTCAAGCTTCTCGGCCGCCTGGATCACCGTCGTCCCGGCCGGGACATCGACTTCCTTCCCGTCAATCGTCAGCTTAGGCATGACGTCCTTCGACAAGCTCAGGACGAGCGGAAATATCACACTGGCCGGTGGAGATATGGTGCTCGAACTCGCTACGAAATTTCTGGATGTAGGAGATCACCGGCCAGGCGGCGGCGTCGGCGAAGACGCAGATCGTCTTGCCTTCCATGTTCCGGGCCGCTCCCAGCAGGACGTCCAGGTCTTCCTTCTGCCCCTTCCCTTTCATGATCCGGGTCATGATCTTCTGGATCCAGCCCGTCCCTTCCCGGCAGGGGGAGCACTGCCCGCAGGACTCATCCGCGAAGAAGTGGGAAGCGGCGTAGAGGGCCTCCACCATGCAGGTGGTCTCGTCCATCACGATGATGCCGGCGGAGCCGGCCATCGTGCCGGCCGCCATCAGGGAGTCGAAGTCCATCGCCACGTTGACCTCGTCCGCTTTCAGGATCTTCGCCGAGATGCCGCCGGGAACCACCGCTTTCAATTTCTTTCCGCCCCGGACGCCGCCGGCCCGCTCGATCAGATCCTTGAGCGTGACGCCGACCGGCGCTTCATACAACCCAGGCCGGGTGATGTCTCCGCAAAGACTGAACAGCCGGGTGCCCCCCTGCTTCGGAGTCCCCAGCTTGGCGAACCATTCCGCCCCGTTCTTGAGGATTGGCGGCACGCAGGCCAGCGTCTCCACGTTGTTGACGATCGTCGGGCACTTGAACAGCCCGGAGATCGCCGGGAACGGGGGTTTAAGCTTCGGGAAACCTTTGCCTCCCTCGAGCGAGCTCAAAAGGGCCGTCTCTTCGCCGCAAATGTAAGCGCCGGCCCCCTTGTGGACCACCAGTTCCAGGTCGAAACCGCTTCCCTGGATGTTCTTGCCCAGCCAGCCCTTGGCGTAGCATTCCTGCACCGCCTTGGAGAAACGGGCAAACGGCCGGTCGTATTCACCGCGGATGTAGACGTAAGATTTATGGGAGCTGATCGCGAAGGCGGCGATAATGATCCCTTCGATCAGCGCGTGCGGGTCCCGCTCCAGGATGTAGCGGTCCTTGAAGGTGCCGGGCTCCCCCTCATCGGCGTTGACCACCAGGAAGATCGGCTTCTCTGTAGTCTTCGGGATGAAGCTCCATTTCTTTCCGGTCGGGAAGCCGGCGCCGCCAAGACCGCGCAGGTTCGCCTTGTTGACCTCGTCAATGATCTGCGCGGGCGATAACCCCAAGGCTTTCTTGGCCGCCTGGTAGCCGCCGTCGGCAACGTAGGCGTCGAACCAGGTGCCGCCGGCGTTCTTGAACCGCTTGGAGAGAACCGGGCCGTCGGTGCTGACGTAGCCGGGGTCGGAGCCTGTGGGGTCAGACCCCGCGGGGTCTGACCCCTTTAGGTCTAAAACTGCTTTTAGAGTGGCGCCCACCAGCGGCCCCACGTAATGGTCATTCACCTGCGCGCAGGGCGCCGCCTCGCAAGCACAGAGGCATTCAACCGTTGAGAGGGTCACCTTGCCGTCCGGAGTGGTCTGCCCCGGCCCGATCCCGAACCGCTCTTCCATTTGGGCCAGGACATTCCGAGCGCCGCGGAGCATGCAGGGGGTGGAGACGCAGAGCTGGATGTGCCGCTTGCCGACCGGGCCGGTATGGTACAGCGTGTAGAAGGAGACCACCTCACGCACGTGGGAGACGGCAATCCCCAGTTTCTCCGCCACCCAGGCCTCCCCTTCCGGCGTGACCCGGCCGAAGGTTTCCTGGACGAGCCAGAGCAGAGGCAGCATGGCGGCCCGCTTCTCCTCGTACCGCACAAGGATCTCTTTAGCCTGCGACTCAAGTTGTTCGACAGAAACCATATTCAATTCCTCTGGAGAGGAGGGGAACGGCTTCATCATCTGTCGAGTTCACCGCCGATCATATTGACCGAGCCGAAGGTCGGCACCATGTCCGCCATCATCTCGCCGACCAGCAGTTTCGGAAGGGCCGACATGATGGGGAAGCAAGGGGGCCGCACGCGGACCCGGTACGCCCGGTCCGATCCGTCGCTGACGACGTAAAACCCAAGCTCCCCGTTGGCCCCCTCGACCGCCTGGTACACCTCCCCCTGCGGCGGGCGGATCCCGTGGCCGAACATCACCAGCTTGAAGTGGTTCATGAGACCTTCGATGTTGCCGTAGGTGTCCTCTTTCGGCGGCAGGAAAACACGCTTCTCCGCGACGCCGATGGTCGAGCGCACCCGATCGCTGGCCCCTTCCAGCGTCGGATCGGTCACGGCCGTCTTCCCCGCGATCTCGTTGATCCGGCCCATCTTCCCCTTGTCCACCATCTCGGCGGCGGGGATCGGCCGCCCGGTTTCGGGATCCACCTGCACCGGCCCGCCGGGGATTTTCTCCAAGCACTGCTCGACAATCCGCATGGAGATCTCCATCTCCTCCATCCGGCAGTAGTAGCGGTCGAGGTTGTCGCCCACGGTGCCGAGCGGCACCTCAAACTTCAGTCGGTCGTAGACCGCGTACGGGCAGGCCTTTCGGACATCAAAATTGACACCGGTCGCCCGCAGGAACGGTCCGGTGATGCCGTAGGAGATGGCGTCCGCCTGCGAGATCTTTCCGGTCCCCTTCATCCGGTCCACGAAGATCCTATTGGCGGTGAGCAGCTTGTCCACCTCTTTGAGCACGTTGCGGGTCTCAACGAAAGCTTTGCGCGTCTTTTCTTCGAAACCGGCCGGTAGGTCGGCCTTCACGCCGCCCACCCGGCAGTAGGAGATCGTGAGCCGGGCGCCGGTGACCGCCTCCACCAGCTCCCAGAGATACTCCCGCGCCTTGATCATATAGAGGAAGACGGTGAACGCTCCCAGCTCCATGGCGCTGGCTCCCACGCAGGTGAGGTGGTCGGTGACGCGGGAAATCTCCGACATGATGACCCGGATGTACTGGCAGCGCTCCGGCGCGGTCAAGCCCAGCAGCTTCTCCACCGCCATGCAGTAACCCATGTTGTTGATGAGCGGCGAGACGTAGTTGAGCCGGTCGGTGTAGGGGATGACGCCGTTGTACGACACCGTCTCCGACATCTTCTCGAAGCCACGGTGCAGGTAGCCGATGTGCACGTCGATGTCCCGGATCGTCTCCCCCTCCAGCTTCGTGATGATCCGGATGATCCCGTGCATCGCCGGATGGGAGGGGCCGACGTTGAGCAGCATGTCCCGGGTCTCGAGGCTCGAGGCGTCCTGCGTTTCCATTAATTCACCGGGCCGATCAGCGGCTGGCGCTTGTTGACTGCGTAATCTTTCCTTAAGGGGTGGCCTTCAAACTCCGGATACATCAGAAGCCGCCGGAGATCCGGATGGCCCCGGAACCGGATGCCGAACATGTCCCACACCTCCCGCTCAAACCAGTTGGCCGTTGCCCACATCGCCGCGACCGATTCCACCTCGGCCTTCGATTCCTCCACCGGCACCTTAACCCGGATCCGGCGCTGGAGGGGCAGCGAGAAGAAGTGGTAGACCATCTCAAACCGGGCCGCCGATGCCCGCCCCGGCCAGGGCTCCTCCGTCGAGATATTCATCGGCTGCCGGACGGCGATACCGGTGTTGGCATGGGCCCCCTGGCCCTGCGCTGTTTTTCCGAAGGTGAGGTAATCCACGGCGGTCAGGTCCATCAGGAAATTCATCTGGAAGGCGGGGTCTTCTTTCAGGATCCGAGCGACCTCGACCAACCGATCGGGGCTAACCGTCACCGTCTCGTCCCCCCGCCAGGCATGCGCGGCGAGAACCGCCTCCGGCGCCTTCGTCTTCAGGAGTTCAGACAGTGAAGGAGCGTTCACGGGGGTCGGGACGCGCGAGAGGCTTGCCGTCGTGTTGCGCCTGGATCCTGTCCTGCAGCTTGATCAAGCCGTCCAGGACGTTCTCAGGGCGCGGGGGGCAGCCAGGGATATAGACGTCCACCGGGATGATCGTGTCGATCCCCATCACGGTGGCGTAATTGTCGTAGAAACCGCCGGTGCAGGTGCAGACGCCGAACGCCACCACCCACTTGGGCTCCGTCATCTGGTCGTAGATCTTCTTGAGGACCGGCGCCATCTTGTGGCTGATGGTGCCGACGACGAACAACACATCCGCTTGGCGGGGCGAGAATCGGGGAAATCCCGCCCCGAAGCGGTCCACGTCGTAATGCGAGCAGGCGGTCGCCATGTACTCCATGCCGCAGCAGGCGGTCACGAACGGGTACTGGAAGATGGAATATTTCCGCGCCCACCCGATCGCCGATTCCAGCTTGCTGGTCAGGAAATTGTCAGTGCCGAACACAAGTTCACTCCCATTCCAGGGCCCCCTTCTTCCAGGCGTAGATGAAACCGGCCGCCACGATCCCCAAGAAGAGGAGCATCTCATAAAATCCGAGCAGCCCCAGCTTGCGGTAGACCACCGCCCAGGGAAAAAGGAAGACCAGCTCCACGTCAAAGAGGATGAACAGCATCCCGACCAGGTAGAACTTCACCGCGAAGCGGCCGGACGGCAGGGAGAACGGCTTCTCGCCGCACTCGAACGTCTCCGACTTGGCGGCAGAGGGTTTCTTGGGTCCGAGCACGGTCGCCAGGAAGATGAAAGCGCCGCCGATCAGCCCCGCCAGGAGGAATGTGATGACGATACCGAGATACTCGTTCATTGAAGAAACTGTATTTTATCACAGATCACTTATAATAAGAGCCATGCAGCAGTACCTCCGCCTCCTCCAAACAATCCTCGAGCAAGGTGCCTGCAAATCGGACCGCACCGGCACCGGGACCTTGAGCCTTTTCGGCCACCAGATGCGCTTCAACTTGGGCCAAGGCTTCCCGCTGATCACTACGAAGAAAGTCCACCTGAAATCCGTGATCTACGAGCTGCTCTGGTTCCTGCGTGGCGATACTAACGTCCAGTACCTCAAGGAGCACGGAGTCAGTATCTGGAACGAGTGGGCGGATGAGAGAGGTGAGCTCGGGCCGGTCTACGGCTATCAATGGCGCAGCTGGCCCGCCCCGGGCGGCCGCAAGATCGACCAGATCACTTGGCTGGTCGATGAAATCAAAAAGAACCCGGATTCCCGCCGCTTGATTGTCTCCGCCTGGAATGTGGCCGACATTGACCGGATGAAACTGCCCCCCTGCCACTGCCTGTTCCAGTTCTACGTGGCGGATGGGAAGCTCTCTTGCCAGCTTTACCAGCGCAGCGCCGACGTTTTCTTGGGAGTCCCCTTCAACATCGCCTCCTACGCGCTGCTGACGCTGATGGTGGCGCAGGTGACCGGGCTGCAGCCGGGCGAGTTCATCCACACCTTCGGGGACGCGCACCTCTACTTGAATCACGTCGAGCAGGCGAAGCTTCAGCTCACACGCCAGCCGTTTCCCCTGCCACGCATGAAGCTGAACCCCGGCGTCCAATCCATCTTTGATTTCAAGTACGAAGACTTCACGCTCGAGAATTACCAGTTCCATCCCAGCATTGCGGCCCCAATCGCGGTGTAATCGTTCGTGATCTCCATCCTAGTCGCCGCCTCCCGCAACGGAGTAATCGGCGCCAACAACAAACTCCCCTGGCACCTGCCGGCCGACCTCAAGCGGTTCAAACAACTCACGATGGGCCACCCAATCCTGCTGGGCCGAAAAACCTTCGAGTCGATCGGCAAACCCCTCCCTGGCCGGACCAACATCGTGATCACGCGGCAGAAGAATTTCCAGGCCTGCGGGACGACAGTGGTCCACTCGCTCGAAGAGGCACTCCTGCTCTGCGAGAATGAGAAGGAAGCCTTCGTGATCGGCGGTTCGGAGATCTACAAGCAGGCTCTGCCGGTCGCGGACCGGATCTACCTAACGAGGGTTAACCAGGATTTCGAAGGAGACACGACCCTGTTCGAGATTGATCCGAAGATTTGGAAGGAGATCTCCCGCGAGGATTTCCCCGCCGATCCCCTGCCTCACACCTTCATTACTCTGAACCGCGGCTAAGGCTCCCAGAGGACGATGCCGGAGCCGCTCCAGTGGCCCAGCCCGGTCAGGTCCAGCTTCGGCATCCGGATTTCCCGCCAGATCGCCAGCATGTTCCAGAGCCGGATGTCGTCGAAAAACAGGATCGCCCCTTTCTTGAGACCTACCTTGCGGAAATTTTCAAGGAAAACCCGCTCCTGAACACCGTCTTTGGCCGCGTCGATAAAGAAGAAGTCGGTCTCCTTCAACTCCTTGGCGTAGCGGGCGGCCACCTCGGGGCGGCTTAAGTCGTCCTGCAGGGGAACCACCGCGCCGGCGTCGATATCCGCCCGCGTGATCACGGAATAATCCGGCGACCAGGGCCGGATGTCGAAGGTGAGGATCTTCCCGCCGGGAGGCAGAGCCTCCTGCATCGTCAGCGCTCCCAGACCCACCTCCGTCCCGATTTCCATGATCCTTCGCGGCTTCAGGACTTTCACGAAACCGGCCAGGAGGCGGTAATTCTCGCCGGGCCAGCAGTTGACGTAGGGATTCTTGAGGCCGCGCAGTTTGAGGAATTGAAGCTCGGTCTCGGCGGCCGCCCGGATGGCCTGGAGGGAAATGTCCAGCAAGGACCGGTCCAGGCGGATCGGGGCGTCATCCTGGGAAGCGATCAACGAAAGCTCGATCTGCCGGGCCTTAAACGGGTAGCGCCGTTTCAGGCGCTTTTTGATCCAGCGGTCCAAGAAAGACATGGGCGGCTATCATAGCAGATCCGTTACGCGGCCGTCAGCACGACGACCCGATAGCCCTGCAGGGACTCCACCGCGGCATCCTCCACGGTCAAAACGATGCCGGACCGCCTCGCCCAATCCGCGGCCCGCAGGAGGGCCGCAATCCCCTTCGGGCCTTCCGCCTTGAGCCTTGCCATCGCCTGCGGGGTGATCCGCACCCGGGAAAGCTGGACGCCCGGCAGCCACTGGCCGACGGCATTCTCCCCTACCACGTTCGCGTCCAGCAGGAGAAAATCCGAACCGGTTGGAGCGGGCAACGCACCGCTGCGGATTGCCTCGTTGAGCTGGTCCAAACTGTTCGGGATTTGGACGAGCAAAATCCCTTCCGGAACCGGGGCCCCGATGAGAGCGGCATGCTGGTGGAAGATGTTTGCCGGGGAAAAGACCGCGGCCTCCTCTTCGGGAACCGCCAGGATCCTGCGGTCCGCCCGGCGGTCCGGCAGGTGCCGCGCGATCACGCTGGGGATCTCTTCGGGCCGGCCCTCGGGAGCGGAGGCGTACCAGCGATCCCCCAGCATCAGGACCTGCCCCTGCTGAACCGCCTGCCGAAGCGTCCCCAGGAACAGTTCTTCTTTTTCGGAATGTTCGATGACGTAATCCACCGCCGCGTTGTACAGCTGCAAAGACTGGTAGGTCAGCAGCAGGAGCTTCGAAGGGCTCGCTCTCACCGAAACGACAAGATCCTCGGAACCTTTCCGGGGCCGCTCATACACGAAAGGCCAGTCCAAGCTCTGGAACGGCTCCGAATCCACCGCGACAAAATGGTCGAGCTCCGGGATCCCCGCGGCCTTCTCCCGCGCCCACCCCACAAAGACGGAGACCTGGCGCGGCTGGCCCTCCTCCCGTGAAAGCAACTCGATGACCGCCCTCACATAGAGGGCCCTCTTGCCGGTGGAGTTGCCGTCCACGACCACGAGGGGACGGCCGGGCGGGATCTCCAGGGCCTTGAACTGGTCCTCGTAGAGAGACCGCGAATAAGCCCTGAAGGTTTGGTCTTCCCGCAGAAGTTTTTCCACCTCGGCGGTGAACCGCCCCTGGAAGACCTCGAAACCGCCCGATGAAGAGGGGCGGACCCGTTCCATAATCTCCTCCATCCGCTTTAAGATGTACCCCATCGCCTGGTGCGGCTGCCTCTGGCCGAGCGGGGCATGGCGCGAACCCGGCTGATAGATGGAACGGGAAGAAGGGGCCTCTCCCCGCAGGAGCGAGATGTAATCATCGAACTCGTGCATGGTCAAGGTGTCCCTCGCCAAAAAGAGAGGGACCGCTTCCGGGAACCGCTCCTCGAGCGTCCGGAACAGCACCGGCATCCAGCGGACATGGCTCTCGATGAACTCGGATTCCCGGGTCACCGTCTCGGAGTTATTGAGCGCCGTGTAAGTGGCCCGGGCCTCGCTGATCGCCCCGGGAGGACGCGCCCGCTCCGGAAGATACCTCACGGCGAAGGTGAAGAAATCAAGCAGCTCCCGGAGGACCTGCTTGATCTCCTGCGGCGTGAACTTCCTGGGCCTCCCCTGCGCGTCGCGCGGGAAGACGTCCGGCTCCAGGGCCCAGAACGGAGGCTGGATGTCCTTCAAACTCAGGCGGTCGGATCCGAAGAAACGGGCGGAGTTCCGGATCGCCCAATGCAGCCAGCCCTGGCGGCCTTCCGGCGTCAGGAAGATGACCTTGTTGCTCTGGAAAAAATCCTCGATGCTGCCCGGCTCCCACCAGCCTTGCAGGGCCGGCTGCGTGATCCATTCGGGGCGGTGGAACGGGATTTTCCCAGGCCCGAACCGGGACCCTTCCGATTTCGGGCCGCGGATTTCCACCGGGTGGTCTCCCTTGAACCGGACCTCCTCCTGGGCAGGAAACAGATCGCGGAGAGCGGAAAGTCCTGGCTGGTGGTAATCCTCCTGCAACCTTTTGACCGATCTTCGGATCGCCAAGTCGTGGAAATGGTTGGCTTGGCCCGGCTTCTGCACGGCTAGGTAATCCAGGTTCTCAATCGGGATGTGGACGTTGTCCGGGGAGGTGTCGTACACGCTGCTGGCGGACTCCAACAGGGATTTCAGATCCGCGGGATTCTTCCGGAAGTATGCATAGTAGGCCTGCTCATAGAGGTTGAAGGCCTCCCGCTCGTTGATCGGATACCCGCCAATCTGATGCAGGATCTCCCATCCATCCTCCCCGAACCACTCGTTGAGCCGGGTGAACACCTTCTTCCTCTGCCAGCCGAAATGTCCCGGCCGGAAATATCCCTGCCGGTAGTATTCCAGCAGGAACTCCGCGCGGGTGACACCTAGAACGCGCTGCCCCGGCCGCGACAGCGGATTTAGGGCGGCTGCTTCTGCCTCCGGCTTCGGTTGGGGAACCGGCTTCTCTTCCGTTCCCGCCTGCAGCGCCCCCGTCCATTCGCCCCTGTGGTACCTCACCGCGGCGTTGTAGAGCTGAACCGACTGGTAGGTCAGCAGCAGCAGCTTCGCCCAGCTTGTCTTCACCTCGAAGACCGGGCGGCCCGAATCCCGCTTGGTCCTCTGATAGGTGAACGGCCAGTGGAGATCGTGGAACGGCTCCCTCGGCACGGCCGCGTGCCAGCTCAGCTCCGGGACGCCGAAGATCTTGTCCCGCGCCCAGCCGAGAAAAACATCCACGCGCCGGGGGTGGCCTTCTTTTTCCGACAGGACCTCGATAATCGTCTTGACGTGGAGGGCGGTCCGGCCCGTGGCGTTGCTGTCCACGATCACCACCGGAACTCCCTCCGGGATCTGGAGCGGCTTGAACTGTTTCTCATAAAGGTTCCTGGAGTAAGCCGCAAAATCGGGGTCTTCCTCCATCAGCCTCACGACCTGTTTCCGGAATTCCTGCTGGAAGAAAAAAAGGAGATCCTGATCCAACATTTTCCCTTCCAAAAGCAAAGTGCGCATCGGTTCGTCGTGCAGTTCCAGCCGCTCCAGCAGCCCGTCCCAGATCTCCTCCATCACCGTCCCCGTCTTGAAGAGGATGGGGTCCAGGATGTTGCTCCTGGGCCGGTTGCTCATCGATTCCCGGCGGGACCCCGGCTGGTACAGCGTCGGGGCCTGGGGCCGGCGGCCTTCCAGGGCAGCGAGGTACTGCTCGAATTCCACCATCGTGAGGGCATCCCGGGCCAGGAAGACCGGGACGGCCCCTTTGAATTCCGCCCGAAGCGCCTCGAAGAAGGCCGGCATGAAATCCACGTGGCTGGCGAGGTAATCCTTGTCCGTCGAAACGGCTCCGGGTGATGTGAGCGTCCGCAGCATCTCCCGCGCTTCTGACTTGGCGGCGGAAAAACCGTTCGACCGGAAACGCTTCGGAAGCGTATCCCAGTAGGACTCCAGGAGGTTGACCATCTGTTCCAACGCTTCCCGGGTTTCCTCCGGCGTGAACGGCCGGGGTTTCCCAAACTCATCCTTCGGGAAGACCTCCGGCGGCAGAGTCCAGAAGGGTGGATTGAGGTCCGTGAGGGTGAGTTTCCCGGGTTTCAGGAAACGGATCAGGTTCTTCACCGCGGCATCCAGCAAACCCGGCCTGCTCTCCGGCGTCAGGAGGATGACCCGGTTGCTCTGGAAGAAATCCTCAATGGAGCGCGGGTCCCACCAGCCCGAGAGAGCGGGGCTCAGGATCCATGCCGGTTTATGAAACGGGACCTTGCCGGGACTCCATTCGAACCCCTCCGATTTAAAACCGCCGATTCCGATGTCCCGATCCCCCCGGAATTCCACCTCTTCCGGGGCGGCGAACAGCTCCCTCAGACCGGCCAACTCCGGTTTCCGGTAATCGTTCCTCAGCCGAAACACCGCTTGGCGGATCGCCAGGTCGTGGAAGTGGTCGGCCTGGCCCGGTTCCTGCACGGCCAGGTAATCCAGGTTGTTAATCGGGATGCGGGCATGTTCCAGTTTCGTGTCATACACGCTCTTGGCCGTTTCAAGCAGCTTGAGCAGATGTTTGGGATGGATCCTGAAGTATTCGTAATAGGCGTCCTCGTAATATTGAAGCGCCTCGGCCTCCGGGATCAGCATCCCCCCGACGCGGTGCATCATCTTCCATCCGCCTTTCCCAAACCACCCATTCAGCTTGGCGATGATCTGAGGCTTGCTCGTTCCCAGATATCCCGGCCGGAAATATCCTTCCTGATTGTATTCCAAAAGGAATTGGGCTTGGGTGACCTCCGGCAGGCGGTAGCCGAATTTTCGGGCAGCGGCCTTGGACCCGGACCTAACCGGAGCCTTTGGTGGAGATCGCAAGGCGCCTTCGAGCTCTTCCGTGCCGGCGTGGTTCTCGTCCGTTTCCAGAGTCCTCAGCGCGAACGAAGGGCTCTGCAGAGTAAGACTCGCAACCAGCAGGAGCGCAAAACTCCTCAGGAAGAACCTCATTGAAAAATCCCCTGTCTAGAGCACATGGCGATTTTACGGAACCTCTTTACCCATAAGTATATCCACCTTCTTCGCTAAAATCAACAAATAATATTAGATAAACATACTACTAACAACCTAAGCTTCCTGAATTCCTTGCGGGAGAGCTCGGTTGCTGGATATACTGATTCTATGGGGAAAACGCTCTTCGAAAAGATCTGGGATCGCCACGACGTCAAGGAGCTTCCGGGCGGCAACGCCCTGCTCTATATTGACCGGCACCTGGTGCACGAGGTGACGAGCCCCCAGGCGTTCGAGGGGCTACGCCTGAGCGGAAGAAAGGTGCGCCGGCCAGGCCTCACGTTCGCCACGATGGACCACAACGTGCCGACCGACGACCGGTTCAACATCAAGGACCCGATCTCCCGCGCGCAGGTGGAAGCGCTGGAGAAAAACTGCCGGGAGTTCGGCGTCACTCTCTACGATCTGAAGTCCGACCTGCAGGGGATCGTCCACATCATCGGGCCAGAGCTGGGGCTCACCCTGCCCGGCACCACGGTGGTCTGCGGGGACTCACACACCTCCACGCACGGCGCGTTCGGCACGCTGGCGTTCGGGATCGGCACCTCCGAGGTGGAGCATGTGTTGGCCACCCAGTGCCTGACGCAGAGGAAGCCGAAGACGTTCAAGGTGGAGTTCACCGGCCGGCTGTCGAAGGGGGTCACCTCGAAAGACATGGTGCTCAAGCTGATCGGCACCATCGGAACCGCCGGCGGCACCGGCCACGTGCTGGAATATTGCGGCGAGGCGGTCCGCGCCCTTTCCATGGAAGCCCGGATGACGATCTGCAACATGTCGATCGAAGCGGGCGCTCGGGCGGGGATGATCGCTCCGGACGAGACGACCTACAACTACATTGCTTCCGGCAACCGCCCGTTCGCTCCGAAGGGGGCGGCGTTCGACAAGGCGTTGGCCTTCTGGAAGACGCTGCCGAGCGATCCGGACGCGAAGTTCGACCGGACCTTCACGATCCGGGCTGACGAGATCGCGCCGCAGGTGACCTGGGGCACCAACCCCGGCATGGTGCTGGACGTGACGGCCAAGATCCCCGCCCCGGATGCCGTACCGGGAACCAGCCGAAAAGATGTCGAGCAGGCGCTGGCCTACATGGGACTGACGCCGGGAACGCCGATCACCGACCTGCGGCTGGACACCGTCTTCATCGGCAGCTGCACCAACGCCCGGATCGAGGATTTGCGGGCGGCGGCCAAGATCTTCAAGGGACACAAGGTGGCCTCCGGCGTGAAGGTGCTGGTGGTGCCCGGCTCGCAGCAGGTGCGGGCGCAAGCGGAAGCGGAAGGACTGCACGAGATCTTCCGCGCGGCCGGCTGCGACTGGCGGCAGTCCGGCTGCAGCATGTGCCTCGCCATGAATCCGGATCAGCTCAAGCCCGGTGAGCGCTGCGCCTCCACCTCCAACCGGAACTTCGAGGGCCGGCAGGGCAAGGGGGGCCGCACGCATCTGGTGAGCCCCGAGATGGCGGCGGCTGCCGCCGTAGAGGGCCACTTCGTGGACATCCGGAGGTGGCTCTGATGGAGCCGTTCCGCTCGCACCGCGGAATCCTCGCCACGCTGGACCGGGCCAACGTGGACACGGACCAGATCATCCCGAAGCAGTTCCTGAAATCCATCCAGCGGACCGGGTTCGGGGAATCCCTCTTCTTCGACTGGCGCATCCTGCCCGACGGAAAACCGGACCCTGCCTTCGAGCTTAACGCTCCTCGCTTCAAGGGGGCTTCCATCCTGGTCACTCGGGGTAATTTCGGCTGCGGATCCTCGCGGGAGCACGCGGTCTGGGCGATCCAGCAGTGCGGTTTCAAGACGGTGATCGCTCCTTCCTTTGCCGATATCTTCCGGAACAACAGCGGAAAAAACGGGCTGCTCACCGTGGAGCTCAAAGAGGTGGAAGTCGAAGAGATCTTTCAGATGGCGGGGCGGTACTCAGGGCTCGAGGCCAGCGTGGACCTGGACGAACAACGGGTGACGCTCCACCTGCCGGAGGAAATCTCGTTCCATTTCGAGATGGATTCGACCGTGAAGGAGCACCTGATCCACGGGTTGGACGCCATCGGGCTCACGCTCAAGCAGGAAGCGGCTATCTCCGCCTTCGAAGCCAAGCACAACCCGCAGCTTAGCTGAGCTCCAAATCCCTCGGAAAAGAAGATAAAACCTCGCAGCCGGTCGCGGTGATGAGGACGTCGTCCTCGATTCGTATGCCGCCGGCATCGAGATAGTAGAGGCCGGGCTCCACGGTGACCACCTGGCCTTCTTGAAGGATGTCGTTTACTCCGCCGACTCGGGGGGCCTCGTGGATCTCTAACCCCAGGCCGTGGCCGGTACCGTGGAAGAAACCCTGCATCCGGCCGTTCACCTCGCCGGTCTTGAAACCGTTCTTCTCGAAGTGGCTAAGGATCGCCTGGTGCACCGCTTTGCCGTCCACACCCGGTTTGAGCATCTTGAAGCCGATCTCCTGCCCTTCTCGAACCAACCGGTACATCGTTTTCACTTTTTCCGACGGCTTCCCCTTCAACACCGTGCGGGTGATGTCGGCAAAGTAGCGCGTCTTCATCGAGACGGGGAAGACGTCCAGCACGATCGGCCAGTGGGCGCGGAGCGTTCCGCTGCCGATGCAGTGGGGATCGCAGGCCTGCGTGCCGCCGGCGACAATCGTCTCCCGGCCCAGGCAGTCGGAGCCCATCAGAGCCAGGTGCAGCACCTTGCGGATCAACTCCGAGGTCAGGGGCCTGCCCCGCAGCCAGAGCTCCTCCCCCTGGATGTCGGCCTGGGCGATCACATCCACCGCCGACTTGATCGCACCCTCCGTCAGCCGGATCGCCTCCCGGATCGCTTCGATCTCTTCTTTGCGCTTGATCATCCGCTCAGGGAAGAAGGGATCCTTCCGGACGGTGAGGGTGTACCCCAGGGCGCGCAGGCGATCGGCAAGAGCAATCGGGAAAGTGGCCGGAACCTCGGCGGCGCGGACCCCGCGCTCCTTGAATAAAACATCCAGCACTTCGGGAGTTCCCGCCGATGAAGCGCTCTTTTTCTTGGCTTCGGTCTGGAGCTTGGAAAGGGAGAGCACCTCATCCACGCGGGACTCGGCTTTAGCCCGGTCCACTTCCAGATCGCTCATCACCAGGATCTTCCGGCCATTGATCTGCGCGAAGATGAAGGAGTCCGGAGCCCAGAACTTGGTGGCGTAATACAGGTTGGCGTCCTGCTCGCTCGCCGCAACGATCAGCAGTGCTTCACTCATCGCTTCATCCGCCATAGTGCCAACCGGTCTCTTTCAAGGTGAGCGGATCGGCTTCCCGGTGAACAACCGCCTCTACCACTTCGCCGACCACGATCGCGTGATCGCCGTCCGGATGGATTGCCTTCACGCGGCATTCCACGTAGGCGGCCGCCTCCTCCAAAATCGGAGCACCGGTAACACCGGCCCGATGGGAAACTCCCTCCAGCTTGTCGCCTCCGAGGTGGGCCGGCTTGAGGAAGTGCTGGGCGAGCGGTTTCTGCCCGCTGGCCAGGAAGTTGATCACGAAGACCCGCGACTTCTCGATCATCTGCAGGGAGAGGCTCTCTTTGCGAATCGCGGCCGCCACCAGCGGCGGTTCAAAAGAAACCTGGGTGACCCAGGTAGCGGTGAAGGCGTTGCGTTTTTCTCCATCCCGGACGCCGATCACGTAGACGCCGTGGAGGATGCTGCGCAGCGCCTTTTTCTTCGCTTCAAGATTCATCAGACAGCTTCAACGAGATCGCCAGCCCGCAGGCCACCAGCATGATCACGCCGCCGGTCCAGTAAGGGGCCCGGCCGTAGTGGGCCTGCATCCGGAGGAGGAGGTCTTGATTGAGCATCCACCCTCCCAACACCGGCCCGATGATCCGCGCGAAACTTGAGGCGGACTGCATCGCGCCGAGAACCCTCCCCTGCGCCGCCGGACCAACGGCCTTGGAGGCCAATCCATTCAGCGGGGCTGTGGACAAGGCGTGCCCCAACCCGATCCCGCCTGTCGCCACAAAAAGGATCAGCGCTGTCGGGCTGATTGGAAGCAGGAACAGGCTCATCGCCAGCAGAAAGGTCCCGGCGATGGTCAGCCTCTTCTCGCCGAAAGCTTTCACCAACCGCCCCATCATGCCGCCCTGGACCATGGCTCCCAGGATCCCCATCCCCGCGAAGATGTACCCCACCTGCGGCGCCCTGAACCCGAAGCGGTGTGAAGCAAACAGGGGATAGGTTGCGGTGAGCAGCGAGAAGGCCACCGTGCTGAAGAAGTAGGTGCCGATCACTACGGCCAGGGCGGATCCCCTGGCCTCCCGGAACAGCTGCGCCATCGAGGCCCGCTCGCGCGAGTCATGCCGATGCTCCTTGGAGAGACTCTCCGGCAGGAAGAAATAGACGGCGACCGCGTTCACCGCCGCCAACGCCGCCGCGAACAGCAGCGGCGCGGAGAGGGAAAAATGGCTCATCACCCCGCCGATCGCCGGCCCGAAGATGAAACCCAGCCCGAAGGCCGCTCCGATAAGCCCCATCCCTTTGGAGCGCTCGTGCGCCGGTGTGACGTCGGCGATGTAGGCCTGCGCGGTGGAGATGTTGCCGCCGGTGATCCCGTCGATGATCCGGCCCGCGAACAGCAAAGCCAAAGAGTTGGCCAGCCCCATCAGCAGGAAGCCGAGCGAGGAACCGATGATGCTGATCAGCAGGACCGGGCGCCGGCCAACCCGGTCGGACCACCGGCCCAGGATCGGCGCGAAGATCGTCTGCATGAGGGAGTAGACCGCGAGCAAACAACCGACCACGAGCGGGGAGGCGCCGAACCGTTCCGCGTAGAGCGGCAGCACCGGGATGACGATCCCGAAACCGATCAGGTCAATGAAGACGATCCCGAAGATGACCGCGAGAGAGGCTTTAGACTTTCGCATCGCACACCCGCTGAATCTGCCCCGCAAAGAGGGATGCCACTTCTTTGATGTCGAAAGGCCAGAGGTACTCGATGGAGACCGCCGGGTGCTTCTTCCGGACGGCGTCAATGGAGTGGGGGATGTCAAGCTCCGAGTGGAGGCCGCCCGGCGTGACCATCGCGGAGATCACCAGGACGCGCGCGGCTCCCTGAGCGATCACCTGTTCCAGCGCCTGGGGCACTGAGGGGCGGCAGAACTCATTGTAGCCGATCACGAGCAGGTGGGAGGGAAGCATCGGCTTAAGCGCCGCCGCCACCCGCTCGAGCCCTTCCTTGTATGGGTCGTTGCCGGCGTGGCGGGGCCAATCCCGGATCTTCGCGTCGAGCTGAGCGATCCGCTCCGCAATCCGGCCGGAGCCGGCCGCTCCGCCATGATGGCCGCCCGCGCCCCACTGAAGCCCCATCAACTCCCCGATGAGCTCCGCGGGACAGTCGTTTGCCGGCACGCCGTGCCCCACCAACACCACGCCGAGTTTCGACATTGCCGTTTATCCTAGCATGAGCGCAGGCCGTCGCGGTACGCTTCGCGCATCTGCGCCCGCACCTGCCCCATCACTGCCCGCCGATCCTTCCGGTCATGAGAGGACGGGACAGCCGACAGGATACGGATCCGGACCCGGACCCCCCACCGGAAAGCCCACGCGCCGCGCGGAAGAAGCTGCCGGGTGCCGGTGATCACCACGGGGACAATCGGGGCACCCGTCTGGGCCGCCAAGCGGAACCCGCCCGTCTGGAAACGTCCCAGCACCCCGGTGCGGCTGCGGGTCCCCTCCGGAAAAATGAAGATCGAGATCCCCTCAGCCAGCACCTGTTTCGCCCGGAGGAGGGATCGCACCCCTTCCCGCGCGTCCCCCCGCCGGACCGGGATGTAGCCGGCCATCCACATCGCCCATCCGAAAACTGGGATCCGGAACAGCCCGTCATCCGCCATCCACTTGAACTGGCCCGGCAGGAAAAAGAGGCTGGGCACATCCACGTAGCTCTGATGGTTCGCCATGAAAATCACCGGGCGGCTGGCCGGGAGTTTCTCCCGGCCCACCACCTCCACCCTGCAGCCCGGCGCCATCCGAAGAAGCATCCTTCCCCAGCAGGAAGCCAGCCGGTGCGCGATCCGTCGCTGTGGATCTACAAGCGGGTGGACCATGTACGCCGCGAGAATCAACAGCGTCCAGAAAAAAGTGGAGAGGCTGATACCGATCCAAGCGATCACCGCCACAGCCCCCAGCAGAAACTCCTTCATTTACGCGGGAAGGCCTCCTCCACCCATGCCAGCGCCTGCGGCTTGGAGGTGAGCTCTTTCTCCAGCTGGCGCTCTTCCACCGCCTTGAGGATCAGGCCGACCTGCGGCCCTTCCGGGTAGCCCAGGCGCAACAGATCATGTCCGTTGATGAGCGGCTTCGGCTTGATCTCCTGCTTCGGCAGCTCCTTCAGTTTCCTGCGCAGGAACTTCCAGTTGGTCAGATCTTTGTGCGAACCCATGCAGTCGGCCCGGTGCAGCATCATATGCTCCGGAAAGATCGAATTCGCCATGAACCGCTTGAGCGTCGAGAGCCGCATCTGCCGCACGTCCTTAAAGCGCATGTGCTCCCCCACCAGATCGGTGATCGCTTCCGTGTCCGCGTTGGAGAAGCGCAGACGCCGGCAGATCTCCTGCGCCATCCGAGCGCCGACCCGGTCATGCCCGTCGAAGCGGATCCGCTCGGCCACACGGTAGGTAGACGGTTTTCCGATGTCGTGCAGCAGTGCCCCCATCGCCACCACCGGCGAAGAGTCGGCTACCCCGTCCAGCACCATCCGCGTATGGATGAAGACGTCCCCCTCCGGATGGAACTCCGGCGGCTGAGGGACCCCCTTCATCCGTTCCGCTTCCGGCAAGATGAAATGGAGCAGACCGCTCTCGTCCAGCAGCTTGAGGCCGCGGCCCGGGCGGGGCCCGGTGAACAGCTTCACCAGCTCGTCCCGGATCCGCTCGGGGCTCACCTCCAGAATCTTTCCGGCCGCCGCCTGGGCCGCTTTCAGAGTGGCGGGATCCAATTGGAAATCCAGCGTCGCGGCGAACCGGACGGCCCGGAGCATCCGAAGCCGGTCCTCGGCGAACCGTTTCGCCGGGTCCCCGATCGCCCGGATCACCCGGCGCTTCAAGTCCTCCCGCCCGCCGACGTAATCAATGACCTCTTTCTTCAGCGGATCGTAGAAAAGGCCGTTGACCGTGAAATCTCGGCGCAGGGCGTCCTCTTTCGGGTTGGAGAAAACCACCCCTTCCGGATGGCGACCGTCCCGGTATTCCTGATCGGTGCGGAAGGTGGCCACCTCATAGGGAGTCTTTCCGATCATCACCATCTGGACGCCGAACTGCACACCGACCGGGATCACGCGCCGGAACCGCTTCGCCACCTCCTCCGGCCGGGCATCGGTCGCCACGTCGTAGTCCTTCGGCGCCCGGCCCATGACGAGATCCCGGACGCAGCCGCCCACCAGGAAGGCCTCATGCCCGGCTGCCTTTAGCGCCTGCACGATCCCGACGGCGTTTCGGTATTTCACCGTCCGCCTGAAATCGATTTTTTTTGGTTTCACAGCGCCCATCGTCCGATCATTCTAGCATCGAACAACAACGGTACCAGGTACCAAAAGGTATAATGGTACCTGGTACCGATATGAAGAAAGTCTTGGTTCCTTTGGCTCCGGGCTTTGAGGAGATTGAGGCCGTAACGGTCATTGACGTCCTGCGCCGCGCCGGCATTGAAGTGGTGGTAGCCGGCACACAGGTCGGCCCGATCGAAGGTTCCCGCGGCATCCGCGTGACGGCGGACAAGATGCTGGAGGGGGTCAGCGCGGAGGAGTTCGACATGATCGTCCTGCCGGGCGGCGGCAAGGGAGTGGAGAACCTTCAGAAGCATCCCCGCATGGCTCCCTTGCTCGAGGAGTTCTTCGCAAAACAGAAGCCGGTAGGCGCGATCTGCGCGGCCCCTTCCCTGCTGGCCGCGGCCGGGCTCCTTCGAGGAAAACAGGCGACCAGCCATCCGTCAGTAAAAGAGAAGGTGGCGGCCGCCTCGATTTACAGCGAAGAGCGGGTCGTGACGGATGGAAAACTCGTCACCTCGCGAGGACCGGGAACGGCGATGGAGTTTGCGTTAAAACTGGTGGAGATCCTCGCCGGACCGGAGAAGGTCAGCGAACTGAAAGCTGCGATGCTGGTAAGATAACCAGCTCCCGCCGCCACCGGGCTATGGAATGCGCGATCATCACCAGCGCGCAGCCCATCATAAAAGCGGTCAGAGCCGCGTTGAGGGTCCCCACAAATCTCTGTCCTGGTTGCGCCGCTAAGGGAAGGAAGTTGTTCCAGATGCTCTGCCAGCCGGCGGTCAGGGTCGTCACCGCCACGAAAACCATCGGCGCCACCGTGACCCACGCGTACCGGGCCTTCCCCATATTGATCAGCACCGTCGTTCCCACGCAAAGGGCAATCACCGCCAAGAGCTGATTGGCGATCCCGAACATCGGCCAGATCGTCGAGACGCTGCCCGTCAAAATGAAGTAAGACCAAGCCCCGACCACCAGCAGGCTGGAGAGGAGCGTCCCCGGCAGCCAGTCGGTCCGCTCAAACGGCTTGTAGACCTTCCCCAGAAACTCCTGCACGATGAAGCGGGCCACACGGGTGCCGGTGTCGATCGTGGTGAGGATGAAGAGCGCCTCGAACATGATCGCGAAGTGGTACCAGTAGGACATGAGGTGCCGCATACCAGGCAGCGAGGAAAAGACCTGCGCCATCCCGATCGCGAGCGATACCGCGCCGCCGGTCCGGCCGGCCACGTTCTCCCCCACCTGCTGGGCCAGCCCCGGCAAGTTCACCGGCGTCATCCCGAGCCCCGCGAACTTCTGCGGCGAGACGTTGATCGCGAAGTAATCGGCCGGATAAAGCGCCGAGCAAGCCACGAGGGCCGTGATCCCCACCAGTCCCTCCATGAGCATCGCGCCGTAGCCGATCGGCCGGATGTCCCGCTCGTTGTCGATCATCTTCGGCGTGGTGCCCGACCCCACCAAAGCGTGGAAACCGGAGATCGCGCCGCAAGCAATCGTGATGAAGACGAACGGGAAGAGCTTGCCCGAAATGATCGGCCCGCCCCCGTGGATGTACTGGCTCAGAAGCGGTTGGTGCAGGGGCGGGTTGACCCAGAGGAGCCCCCCGATCAGCAGAGCAATCGTCCCCACTTTCATGTAGGAGCTTAGGTAATCCCTCGGGCAGAGCAGCAGCCAGACCGGAAGCACCGACGCGATAAAGCCATACGCCGCCATCGCGTAGGTCACCTGATGGGCGGAGAGGGTGAAGCAGTGGCCGAACGAAGAAACGGCGACCACCCGGCCGAAGTAGACCGCCATCAGCATCCCGACCACTCCGATTAGGGAGGCTTCCACAATCTTCCCTTTCCGGAACCGGTACATGTAGAGCCCCACGAACAGGGCCAGAGGAATACTACACCCGATCGTGAAAACCCCCCACGGGCTGTCCTTCAAAGCGTTGACCACGGCAAGACCCAGTCCGGCCAGCGCCACGATGATGATGAAGAGGACCGCGATCGCCGTGGTGAGGCCGGCCGCCGGACCGATCTCTTGCCTGGCGATCTCCGCCAAGGACTTCCCTCCCCGGCGGGTGGAGGCGAACAGGATGATGAGATCCTGCACCGCTCCGGCCAGCACCACACCGATCAGCAGCCAGAGGAATCCCGGCAGGAACCCGAACTGCGCTGCCAGCACCGGTCCGATCAGGGGACCCGCACCGGCAATCGCCGCGAAATGGTGGCCGAACAGGACCCAGCGGTTGGTGGGATGGTAATTGGTGCCGTCGCGGAAGGTGTGGGCAGCAGTCTCCCGGGCAGGGTCCACCCCCAATACACGATACGCCAGGAAAGCGCTGTAGTAACGGTAGGCGATCGCCAGGACGCACAGCGCCCCCAGCATGACCGGCAGGGCGCGCATCACAGCAGAATCAGGCCTCGCGGAGGAGTTCGATGGCGCGGTCCAACTCGTCGGACTTGATGATGAGGCAGCCGTTGCCCTGGTTATTCGCGGCGGAGCAGTAGGCGTACTCGATGTTGATATCGGCCCGGGCGAGCTTCCGAGACACCTCGGCCAGCGTCCCAGGCTGGTTCTGCAAATCCAAGACGATCACATCGGTCTCCAGGATATAGAGGCCCAGCTGTTCCAGAATCAGCAGGGCCTTAACCGGGCGGTCGGCTAGCAGGCGGATGATGGCATGGTCCACCGTGTCGTGGATCGACAGGGCCAGGATGTTGATGCTGGCCTCGGCCAGCGTTCCGCAGATGCGGGCGAGTCCACCCGGCCGGTTCTCAAGGAAAATGGAAAGTTGTTTTTCGACTCTAACCATGCGCTATTTGAGCCAATACCGTTCGTACTCTTTCAAATGGGACAGCGTCTTTAAATCCTTCATCCGGTCCAGGAACACCCTACCCTGCAGATGGTCCCACTCATGCTGGATCACGCGGGCGAAGAAACCTTTGGTGCGGAATCGGACTGCCACGCCCTGTTCATTATAAGCCTCCACCTCCACTTCACGCCAGCGCGGAACCTTGCCGCGGAAAGCTTCCACCGAGAGACACCCTTCCCAATCTTCCACCTTAGCCCGGCCAACCGGCCGCACCTGAGGGTTGATCAGCACCGTCCGCCGGATCTTTGGGGCGCGGGGATATCGACGGTTGCCATCCACCTGGATCACGGCCACCTGCGAGGAGATGTGCACCTGCGGCGCGGCGATCCCGACACCGTCGTATTCATGCATCGTTTCGAAGAGGTCCCGGATAAACGCCTGGAAACCGGACGTTGAGATGATCCGAGGATCCACCGATTTCGCCTTCATCCGAAGTACCGGATTCCCAATTCGAGACACCTTCAATATCATGCCGGCTACTCTACCAAATCCCGCTTGGCTGTGCCATCTCCCCATCCGGCCACCGGGAGCTGGGCCGGACCGCCGGACGCTCGAAGCCCCTGCGAGGCTTCTCGCTCTCTCCCTCCCTCGCTCGTCCCTCGCTGATCGCTCGGGACTCCGTGCCCGCTCGGTCGGTCAAGGCCGGCTTGTCCGGCCCAACTCCCGGCGGCCTCAAGTGTGCCTTAGCCGGCTGTGGGGTGGGGGCGGCTGCCCAGGCGTCTCGGAGGCTGAGCGGCCACGGTGTCCGCCAACGTTGGCGGACGAGCGAAGCCGAGAGAGAGGCCGGACGGCACGGAGGGCCGGCCGAGCCGTCCTGGGTAGCCGCCCCCACCCCGCAGGCCGGCGTGGTTGCGCAGCCAACCTCACCGGAACAGGGCGGCGAACCCGATACTTGACTAAAGTGTCATGTATTGGGTATTATTGAAGTAGATGAAAATTACAGCGCAGGAAGAGTATGGACTCAGGTGCCTTTTGCAATTGGCACAAGCCGATCCCGAGGCGGGGATGGCAGTCAAGGAGATCGCCTTGAAAGAGGGGCTCTCCCCTGCCTACGTGGAGAAGCTGCTGCGGCTGATGGCCAAAGCGGGGCTGATCCACTCGGTTCGTGGAGTCCACGGCGGCTACCGGCTGAACCGGAAACCGAACGAGCTGAGCCTCCGGGATGTCGTCCGGGCATTGGGAAGTTTGCCGACGCCGGAGGAGATCTGCGACCGGCACCCCGGGAACCGGACCAGCTGCATCCATATTGACGACTGCTGCGTCCGTTCCGCGTGGACGACTCTGACCCATGCGATTGACGGCTTCATGGAGAAGGTTTTGATCTCGGACCTGATCGGGCCGGAAGCCCAGGTGAAACGAACTTTGCAGAATCGGATCGCGACGCCATTTTCCGTTTAGGGGGTTGAAACTATGAGCACGCCATTGCTGGAAGTGAAGGAGCTGCACGTCGAGGTGGAGGGCAAGGAGATCCTGAAGGGGATTTCCCTGACGGTGGAGAAGGGCCAGGTCCATGCCTTGATGGGACCGAACGGATCGGGCAAATCCACCCTGTCCAACACCCTGATGGGACATCCGAAGTACAAGATCACGCAGGGGCAGATCCTTTTTCAGGGTCAGGATCTGGCTTCCGTGAAGACGGACGCCCGCGCCCGGATGGGGATCTTCCTGGCATTCCAGTACCCCACAGCGATCCAGGGGGTCAGCGTGGCCAACTTTATGCGCACCGCGATGAAGGCCCGCTTCGGCGACTTGTTCCAACCGAAGGAGTTCCGGAAGCAGCTGAAGGCCGCGATGGCTTCGCTGGGAGTAGACGAGTCGTTCGCCACGCGGTACGTGAACGATGGTTTCTCCGGCGGAGAGAAGAAGCGGCATGAGGTGCTGCAGATGGCGATGCTCAAGCCGCTGCTCTCGATCATGGACGAAACCGACTCCGGGCTGGACATTGATGCCCTGCGCACGGTGTCGGAGGGGGTCAACCGGCTGCGGGGGCCGGAGCTTGGAATCCTGTTGATCACGCATTATCAGCGGCTGCTGAACTACATCCAGCCGGATGCGGTGCACGTGCTGGTGGACGGGCGGATCGTCCGCTCGGGCGGCAAGGAGCTGGCGCACGAACTGGAAGCGAAAGGTTACGCCCCTTACGAAAAGGAGCTGGTTTCCCCATGACGGACAACAAATCGCTCAACATCGGGCAGAACTACGAGCAGGAGTACGGCTTCCACGACGAGGAGAAGTTCGTCTTCAAGTCCAAGAAGGGGCTCACCGAGAAGACCGTGCAGGAGATCTCTGAGATGAAGTCGGAGCCGGACTGGATGCGGAATTACCGGCTCAAGGCGCTGAAGTCGTATCAGGAGAAGCCGCTTCCGGCCTGGGCGGACCTGTCCATGCTGTCGCAGATCCCTTTTGACGACATCTATTACTATCTCAAACCGACGAACACGCAGGGCAATACGTGGGAAGAAGTGCCCACTGAGATCAAGGACACCTTCGACAAGCTGGGGATCCCGGAAGCGGAGCGGAAGTTCCTGGCCGGTGTCACCGCACAATATGAGTCCGAGGTGGTTTACCACTCGCTCCACAAGGACCTAGAGAAACAGGGGGTGATCTTCCTTGGGATGGACGATGGGCTCAAGAAATATCCGGATTTGGTCAAGAAATACTTCGGCACCATCATCCCGGCGGCCGACAACAAGTTCTCCGCGCTGAACTCCGCGGTCTGGTCGGGCGGATCATTCATCTACGTCCCCAAGGGGGTCAAGGTGGCGATCCCGCTGCAGGCCTACTTCCGGATCAACGCGAAGAACATGGGCCAGTTCGAGCGGACGCTGATCATCGCGGACGAGGGGTCCAGCGTGCATTACATCGAAGGCTGCACCGCGCCGGTTTATTCCTCGGATTCGCTGCACTCGGCGGTGGTGGAGCTGATCGCCCTGCCCCACTCGCACATCCGCTACACGACGATCCAGAACTGGTCGAAGAACGTCTACAACCTGGTGACCAAGCGGGCGATCGCCTACGAAAACGCGACCGTGGAGTGGCTGGACGGCAACCTGGGCTCCAAGCTGACGATGAAATATCCGGGCGTCATCCTGGCGGGCCGCA
>Ga0209515_10002224_pt1 | contig 30312 bp, 29 predicted proteins | sample Subgroupgradi54m_FD_187454 | JGI IMG/M metagenome (GOLD analysis project Ga0209515, IMG submission 187454) | Subsurface groundwater microbial communities from S. Glens Falls, New York, USA - GMW60B uncontaminated upgradient, 5.4 m (SPAdes)... ... | reverse complement strand
ACAAGAAATTGATTTTCTGGAACAAATAACTGAGCACCTCGTTCTGCACACATAATTCTGCACATTTCTTGCAATCGTTTATTGCAAGCAACACCGCCGCCAAGTAAAAGTTCTTGCTTATCGCAACGTGCTAACGCTCGTTCAGCAACTTCAGTAAGTAATGCAAATACCGTTTCTTGCACAGAAAAACACAAATCTTCTTGAGTATATTCCTGAAAAAAATCTTTTTTTTGAATCAATTGTTTTAAAAAAGTTAATAATCCACTAAACGTCATATCCATTCCTTTAAGAGGATAGGCTAATTCAATTAACTTTTTCCCATTTTTTGCAAGCTCTTCAATCTTCGGTCCACCGGGAAATCCAAGCCCTAATTCACGCGCAAAAGTATCAAGAAAATTACCAACACCAATATCAAGTGTCTCACCCATCACTCTATATCTCCCTGCCTCAAAAGAAATAACCTGTGTATTTGCTCCTGATAAATACAACAGCACTGGATCTTTTGCTTTTGTCAGCAATCGCCCAATCTCAAGATGTGCAATGCAATGATTCACCCCAACTACTGGCTTTTTAATTTGTACTGCTAAACTCCGTGCAACCATCGCGCCAATACGAAGAGTATGTCCAAGCCCAGGACTTGCTGAATAAGAAATAATATCAACCTCGACAAGCGAAATCTTTGCCTTTTCTAATGCTTGCTTAATCACCGCATCACAAACCTCAACATGATGATCAGCAACTTTGCTTGGCACCATCCCAGCGCCAGAAGAAGTAAACGCATCCTTCACATTTGCAAGAATTATTGTTTTATTCTGTTCAATTTTTTGCTTTTTATCAATACTATAAGAAATAATACCTATTCCAAACGTATGTGCTGTTGATTCTATTCCAAGACAGATCATAAAATACTAGATTAAAGATGAATTTAAATAATTTTAGGAAAAACAATTCAATTACCACGGAACTATAATATTTCATGAGTGAGCTTGCGAACTCGAAATACTACACTTTAGAAATCTTTATATAGCAGTTAATCGATAAAATCAAATCAAACTACAAAATGCTTATTGTCGCATAATTAAATATATTTTTGTGAAACAAAAAGTTTCACAAAAATTAATTATAAAAAGGAGGGATTATATAATGAGCAAACGCTATAAAAAAGCACAAGGTGCGCTAGAATTCTTAATGACCTATGGATGGGCATTTCTCGTCATTTTAGTAATGATCGGAGCATTAGCATACTTTGGTGTATTAAACCCAACAAAATTCCTCCCCGACAAATGCACATTCGGAACAGAAGTAACCTGCAACCAAGGAGAATATATTATTAATGCTGCTGCAACTGCAGTAACTGCAAAATTAGTTAATCAATTTGGATCAAATGTAGTCGTCTATGGAGGAAGTATTGAAAGTCAAGATATTACAGGCGTAGACAATGCAAATTGTGGAATTTATTTAGACGGAACATTATTAGACAAAGCTCCAGATGCTACAAAAAATGGATGGGCTGAAGGAAAATCAAAAACTTTAACAGTTGTTTGCAAAGCTGCACCAGCAGGTTTAACTGCAGGAGAAAAAGTAAAAATACAAATGTCATTTAAATGGTATCCTGCAAAAAGCACAGCGACTTTCTCTCATGTGATTACTGGAGAAATATTCGCAGCAGTTCAATAAATTTTTTAATTTTTTTTATCTTTATTTTTATTCACCAACAACTATATAAACTTCCTTCTTCATAAATTAAAATAAAAGAGGATTAATAATGAAAAAAAAAAAGATTCTATTAATAGTATTAATCATTTTATTTATTCTCTTCGCAACATCCTCCTTAGCACAAATCTATGACAATTATCTTGATAATAACCAGCAAATAACTATCGCAGGAATTGATTTTAAAATCACCTATGATTCAGAAAAGAAAGAATTAATCCTCGATTCAAACAAAGGAACAATGATTATTCCCCAAGGTGATTCACGCACACTCGAGAATAACATTTACAAATTCATCGATGTAAGCAATAATAAATACCATCTCATTGTTGAAGAATACAAAGCAACAGCTTATATTGAAAGAACAATAAAGACAACAACACTATTCCCTGGAAATCCTGCAGAAATTGAAGTAATCATTAAAAATCAAGGAGATAATGCAATAAAAGCAATAAGTTTTACACAAGAGCTAAAAAATAACCTATTCAAAGCAAACAATGAGTACAAAATAATAAAAAATAATGAAGAACAAATAAAAAACACAACAACAACTGACTTCATCAAATGGGATGGAGAATTAGCACCACAAGAAGAAATGAAAATACTCTATCAAGTCATACCATTAACCACAGGAGAAAACAATCGATTAGAATTAGAGCCAGCAAAAATAAGCTATGAAGAAGCAGGATTAACAATAGAATTAGATTCTGAAACACAAATAATCAAAACAAAAGATATTGTCAGTTCTTCGATTGAATTTATTAATGCAACAGAAGCAAAAAGTAATAACAAAAATAATACTGAATACTCAATTACAACTGAACCAAATTATCTTAAGATAGGGACAACAACAACATACACGATACGATTAACAAATAACTACCAAACAACTATCGCAATCCAAGATTTACAAATTATAATCCCTGAGGGAATAACAGTTATAGAGAAAGATAATTCATTAATTAAAAAAAATGGAATGCTCATTTGGGACGGAAAAATAAATGAGAATGAAAGCAAAGAATTTGCAATAACGATAAAAGGAGAAAAAAGAATAAACGCAAATATGACGCTTCAGTTTAAAACACCATTAAGCGAAACAATAATTAATAATAGCTATTCAAAAAGTATTATTTATGACATCACCAAATTAGAACCAGTTATCACACTAAACAAAGAAGAATTAAATAGCAATGATAAATTAATTGCTAGAATCACACTCCTTAATCCAGATGAAGCTGCATTTTTCGATTTCAACGCAAATCTTACAACAGATTTTTATTTCAAAAATATTTCATACACAACATTACCAAATAAAAAAGAAATATTAATTACCGAAGAAACAATAATACTCCCTTTTACCGATACAAAAAAAACATTTATGATTGATTTTTCAGGATCGTATACAACAGCAGGAAATGAAATTATTCTATTTTCAAAACAAAAAGAATTTAGCATTAATCCAATAGAATATGATAAAGTGTATGCAATGGATTATTTGTATTATAAATTGTCAAATGACTCCACTCAAGGCTATATTTTTGCAAAAATAGACTTACAAAACCTCTTAAAAGAAATGAGCTTTCTCCGAATTACAACAACATATAAAAATAAATTAAACCAAGAGCAAAGAATAAGTTCATTTTTTTCAACAGAAGAAACAGCAAAAATTTCGGAGAAAAGACCAGCAGGACAATTAATAATATTTCCAATGGAAAATCTGAGCAATGCACCAAGCGATAATTTTACTTATAATACAGAATTGCAATACATGACAAAAGAACAATATTATTACCAAGATCTTGAAACAACAAGCACAATAAATCAATTGATTGAAAAAATAAAAAAAAGTCAAGAAACAAATTATTTTGATATAGGAAGATTCTATGCAAAAGAAGATGCATTCCAAAAATTACTCAAAGAAGAATCCATCAAAACATATGAAGAAAAAACAGTATCAACACAAAATACAGCAATAATCATTGGATTGATTGTAATCGTAATCATCGCAATAATTATCGCAAATTACATCAGTAAAAAAAGAGCGAAATCAAAATATAAATTCAACACCAGTTTATTACTCAAAAAAGATGCAGCAACTGACATATTCAAAGCGCCAAAACCAACATATGATTATGCAATTCTCCAAAAATATATTAGTTTTTGCAAACAAAATAATCTTGCAAAATCAAAAATAAGACAAAATTTAATAAAACAAGGCTGGCTAACACAGATAATAGACGAATTTTTAAAATAAGAAAATTTATGCTACTTTGTAGCACAAATTTTAAAATTACAAAAGAAAAAATAATAATAAAGGCAAAAAATGAACAACAGAAAACAAAAGCTAAATTTTATGAAAAAAGTTTTTTTCATAAAATTGACTAAAAGATCACAAATTGCGCTCGAATTTCTATTAGTTATGAGTATAACAATGGTTATGCTCTTCCCAACAATGTCGCTTTTTTCCAATTTTGTAACTGAATCAACAAAAGAAGTCATTAATGTACAAATAGATTATGTCGGTAAATCAATGATAGATACAGCGCAACAAATGTATTATTACGGCAATAGTTCAATGACAATTGTTGAATACAAGTTCCCTCAGAGAATAAAAGAAATGCGGATTAATAGCAATCCAAAAACAAATTACTACGAAATAGCATTTACAATAGAATTGCCAGGAGGAGAAATAACAAAAGCATATCCTTCTCCAATACCAATTACAAATCTCTATCCAGAAGGACTCTTTCCAAATGAATCATTTACAGCAGGTATCAAACATTTCCGCATTGAAAATATTGGACCAGCAATTAATATTATTACATCCCCAGCGGGTAAATGGAATGAAGAATAAAAACAAAAAATCACAAACAGCATTAGAATTTATTTTCATGTTTAGTTTTATGTTTATTCTTTTTATTGGTATGATGGGCGCATTAAGCAACAGATTAAATGATGCAAAAAAAGATAATGAGCAAGCGCTGATTAAAAACACACAAGATATGATTATTCAAGAGATAAAATTATCAGAAATAACAGAAGATGGCTATTTTCGAAGATTCGAATTACCAAATACAATTAATGGAGGAGAATATAGCGTTGCAATTCAAAATAATATGACACTAGTCATTACAAAAGAAGATAAAGAATTCATCAAAATACTGCCGTTTAACGTCACTGGAAACATCATTGTTGGAGAAAATAACATCACAAAAAAAGGAGATACGATTATATTTAATATTGGTTTAAAGAAATAATCAAAATAATGAAGATAAAAATAATAAAAACTATTACTGTGGATAGTTTTTAGTCAACAAAAAGTTTATATTTCTCTTTACCTTCAAGCTCAGATAAAATTCTTTTGACAACCATTTTTTCAGGGTCAGGTATTAATTTAACGCGATTTTTAAGATCATTAAAATCAACAAAAAGAGCATCTTTTCGAACTTCAAGAATTTCCCACATATGCTTTTTACCTAATCCAGGCAATAATTCTAATTGATGCATTCGAGTAGTTAAAGGCTGAGCTTTATTAAAAAAATCAATAAAGCGTTTCATATCTTTATTGACAATATCCTTAATAACAAACTCCAATTCTTTATGAGCAGTACCTGTTAATTTAGCAATTGACAGTTTACCGATTATATGATGAATTTCATCACGTTTTCCATCGCCTATATAAATCTCAGACAAAGGACTTAAAAATACCTCACGCCGTGGTACTAACTCTAAAAGTGTAAAATGATTTTTACCAATAGCTTGTGCAATCGGTGTTTTTTTATGAGCAGGAATATTATCTAAAGGATAACCATTAGGTAAATAATCTAATACAACGACATATTCTTCTCTACTGCTTTTCTGAGCATCCTGAATAGATTGTGTTTGTTCCATTATTCCAACCCCAATACAAATTATATTAATACATCTATATAAATCTCTAAAGTAAGATTACTAAAAGAAGACAGGTATATAAAACTTACGAAATCCAAACACACAAAAATAACTAAATCAAAAAAAGAAGATTTATTAACCCAATTCATCCAGAAAAACAATAATGGCTGATCAACGTCTTATACAATATATAAAAGAACAATTAACACAAAAAAAAGATGTTACTAATATTCGAAGAGAATTAATTCAAGCAGGCTACACACTCAATCTCATTGATAAAACAATCGGAGAAATTGTTCAAGAGCAACAAACAAATAATCCGATTAAAACATATATAAATCAATTTCTTCAAAAAGGGTATACATTACCTGATATTAGAATCTATCTTCTTCGATATTATCCACAAAAATCAATAGACCCCATAATTAATGATTTTATTAAAAAAGAAAAAAACAAAAGACTGATGAAAATAATATTTTTTATTGCCTTTATAACTTCAATTTTATTTATAACAGCGTTAGCAATTTATTATGCATTACCAGCACCACAAACAGAAAAAATAAATTTCAAATATTACCTCCAGCTAAATACCATCCAGCAAGGTGGAACATTACCGATTATACTCCAAAATATACCAAATAAGAGAGATAAAGAAATAGAGATAGATAATAAAATTATTGATGCAAATACAAATCAAGAACTAAAATCATGGAATCAAAAATATAATAAAGAAGAAATAATTAAAACAGAACAGAGTTATGCTATTCCTATTGATTTTGATGTTGGCAATTATAGACTAATAATTAAAATAACCTACGGCAACATAATAGAGAAAGATGAACACAATTTTAGAGTAATTACAAAAACAACTGAAAAATCATGTTTTGATGGAATTAAAAACCAAAACGAACAAGGACCTGATTGCGGAGGTATTTGCGGTAAAAAATGTGAGTCCTGTTTTGATAAAATAAAAAATCAAAATGAAGAAGAGATTGACTGCGGCGGTATATGTGCCCAAAAATGTTTTGAAAATAAAAAAATAACGAAAGAAACAATTGAAACAATTCAAAAAAAAGAGACAATACAAACGCAGCCACAAACAACAAAATTAACTGACTCTGACCTCATACAAGATAATAAACTATTACAAGATGCAATAAGCAAAGCAACTACAAACTCCCAAGATTCCGCAAATCTCTGCTCTCAAATAATTAGTAAGACTACAAATGAACAATGTTTATTCGAACTTGCAAAAGGAAGCAATACCAGCAATTATTGCAGAGATATACAAACAGAAAACCAAAGAGATTCATGTTACATGTATTTTGTAACAAATAATAATGAGTTTATTTGTGAAGAAATAACAAATGAAGATTTTAAAAATATTTGTTCAAGCCTCAAAGATCTTGATAATTATAAAAAAGCACAGCAAATTGCAAAAGAACAAGGTACGCCGCTGCAATACATTAATTTTACAATAATTAACGATACTGAAACTATCCAAAATGAGACTGCAACACCAATTGTGATTAATGGCATTAAACCACTGCAAAACAACGAATCATCAATAACAATCAATTGGAAAACAAATAAACAAAGTCACAGCAGTGTACAATATGGAATAAACCCAGCTGAATTAACAAATAATAATGAAGATCTCCTATTAACTTATGACCACATAATAATATTAAATGACCTTTCAAAAGGAACGTATTACTACTTAATTAATAGTTCTAATGATAATAGTTCAGCAATCAGTGAATTAAACAATTTCACAATAGAATAAAAAGAAATAATCAGGTTTATTGCACAGTCCCATTATCCTCAAACTGATGCCCAATTACTTCAGAATCAGTTCGAAAAGCTTTTCCATCACAAATAATTTTATGATCTTGGGAAATAATCATTATTTTTTTAAATTCATTATAACTTATTTGTGCAAAAGAATATTCTTTATGATCTGTATACACTAATTCACCCACCTTCGAAAGAATTGGTTCAAGCAATTTAATTTTCTTACCATTTTCAGTAACAAGCATTAATATCATACCATTGCTTTTTATTCCTCGAATATCAGCAGGTTCTAAATTACAAAGTACCATTACTTTTTTATGCAATAATTGCTCAGCTGTATAATGCTCTCGAACGCCTGCAACTAACTCTCTTTGTTCTGTTCCAAGATTAATCTTTAAATGATACAATCGTTCTGCATTAGGATGATTTTGCACTGAAACAATTTCAGCAACACGAATCTCAAAAGGAAATTTTTTAGAGATTAAATGAATATTTTCAAGCTCTAACTTTTTAAACAAAGGCTCACCTTTTCCAATCGTATGATTTTCAAGTTTAAAATGCAAATCATTCCATGATAAATGTTGTAATTGTAGATTTTGTAATTGTAATTGATGTTGTAATTCAAGGCTCATTTTTGGCATAATTGGCATAAATAAAATACTCAAATTTCTTAAAATATTAACACAAAAAGTAAGAACTTGCACAGTTTGTTCAGAATTATTTTTAATTAATTTCCACGGTTCTGTTTCTTGCATATATTTATTTCCCAAAGAACTAATTGCAAGAATCTCTTTAACTGCCTCACGATAATCACCACTTTCATAATGATTACTAATTAAAGCAAACTTTTTCTCAATTTCTGAGATATAATGCAGTTCATTAAAATGATTTCCAATAACAGTAATTTTGCTATGGCAATTATTATTAAGAAAAGAAATTACACGATAGGTAAAATTAGCAACATTTGCAATTAATTCATTATTAACTTTATCAACAAAATCAGAAAGATCAAAATCAAGATCAGTTACTTTTGAAGTAAGATTTGAGGAAAAATAAAATCGTAATAATTCCGGTGGCAAATGCTGCAAATATTGCCGTGCTGTTATAAAAGTACCTCTACTTTTAGACATTTTTTCATTATTAACTGTTAAAAATCCATGGACCCTGATTTGTTTTGGTAACGTAAACTCTCCAGTCATCAATAAAGCTGGCCAAAATAAAAAATGAAAATAAACTATATCCTTACCAATAAATTGAATAATTTCCGTCTGCTCATTTCGCCAATAATCAGAAACATCAAGATTATTTTTTTGGCAATAATTTGCTGTACTCGAAATATAGCCAATTGGTGCATCAAGCCAAACATAAAAATATTTATTTTCTTCACCAGGAATTTTAAATCCAAAATAAGGACCATCTCTACTGATACACCAATCATCTAACTTCTCAAGCCAATTAGTGATAAAATTAACAATTTCTTGTTGAAAATTACTTGTTAAGAGATAATGAGTAAGTTGATTTTTAAGAACAGTAAGCTTAAAAAAATAATGATTTGATTTTTTTAATATAGGCTTTGTTTGTTTTGACTTGCATAAACTACAATAAGGATTAATTAATTCAATTGGCTCATAAAACGAACCACATTTTTCACATACATCACCATACTGATCTTCTGCCTTACACTTTGGGCAAATTCCTTTTATAAATCTATCAGGAAGAAATCGCACGCAAGTTGGACAATAAAGTTGCTCAACTTCTTTTTGATAAATATACCCTTTATCTTTTGCTTTCTGAAAAATATATTCACTGAATGCTTTATTTTCTGGAGAATTAGTAGTATAATAATTATCAAATTGAATTCCAAAATCAACCAAGTCTTTTTGATGCTCTTGAAAATACTTACTAATCAATTCTTCAGGAGTAATTCCCTGTTCTTTTGCTTTTATTTCAATAGGAGTACCATGTGTATCATCAGCACAACAATAAATAACATCTTTATCTTTTAATTTTAAAAATCGTACAAAAACATCAGCTTGAATAAACTCAACCATATGCCCTAAATGAAATGGACCATTTGCATAAGGTAATGCACTAACTACAAGAGTTTTTTTTTTCATACAGAAAGAAGTTTCAGTTAATATTTAAATGTTTTTTGGAAAAGAATAATTATCCCTCTTCTCAATTATTTCATTTTCAACAGATTTCATGAGATTATAAAGTTGTGATTTAAGAGTATCAAGTTTTAATAAAATAAAATGATAGTTATCACAAGTAATGTAATTTAAATCCTTTGATAATAAAAGCAATACTTCAGATTCTTTTGCTGAACCATATGCATAATTAAGATGATTAAGAAAAACTTTATTTGATCGAGAACTACAACCTTCAGCAATGTTTAATGGTATAGATGTTGCCGCACGTCGAAGTTGATCTTTAATATTTTTATCTTCTGATTCAGGTAATTGATTAATAATTTTATAAATATCTAATAATAATTCATATGACAAATTCCATACTTTAAGATGTTTATAATTTCTTCCCATCAATTAAATTAAGAAATAACTCATTAATAAATCTATGCGATATTTTTCTGAAAAATTTTCAAAAAAATAAAAGAAAAACCATACATAAGTAAAAACTAAAAACTATTGGGTCACGCATGCTGAATACCTCGTTACCTTAGTACTTACACACCGTGTCCATCAACCTCATGTTTTATGAGGGTTTTATAAATGTCTCTTTTCAAGGAAAGCTTCGTACTTAGATGCTTTCAGTACTTATCTCCTGGAGCGTAGCTGCCCAGCATACCTTATCAGATAACTGGTTGACCAGAGGCTCCGAACCTTCGTTCCTCTCGTACTAGAAGATCCTTCCTTTCAGACATAAAACATTTCCAGTAGATATTAAACAAACTGCCTCACAGCGTTCTGAACCCAGCTCACGATCCCTTTTAATGGGTGAACACCCCCACCCTTGGCTGCTTCTGCACAGCCAGGATAGGAAGAGCCGACAGCGATGTAGCAAGCCGCGCCGTCGATTTGAGCTCTCGGGCGCGACAACTCTGTTATCCCCGGAGTAACTTTTTTGTCATTCCTAGCCCCCATCAAGAAGGCATAGGAGTTCGCTAGGCCAAACTTTCGTTTTTGGTTGCCATATTATTAAGCGACCAATCAGGCTAGCTTTTGCCCTTGCACTCTACACTCGATTTCTGACCGAGTTGAGCTAACCATAGGGCCCTACTGATATCTTTTCAGCAGGGTGCCACCCCAGCCAAACTGTCCACCTATAGATGTCCTAATAAATTAGTAAGCAACGTAAATTTTGAAGAATGGTGTTTCATTTTTGTTTTATTCGTCTTGCGACTGTAAAACTACCATCTACGCTACACAACAAAACTCACATCGCAACTACAGGCTACAGTAAAGTTTCACGGGGTCTTCACGTCCCACTGGAAATCCCTGGCCTTTGCACCAGGAAAGAGTGTTCGGAGGAATCTATCTAGGGACAGTGGGGATCTCGTTACGCCATTCGTGCGAGTCGTCAATCAAACGACAAGGTATTACGCTACCTTAAGAGAGTTATAGTTACTCCCGCTGTTTACCCGCTCTTAATTCCCTTGTATAGGAAGTTCAAGTACGGGCACTGAGCAGACGTCACCTTCTGTACACAACTTTACAGTCTAGCAGAAAGCTACGTTTTTGTTAAACAGTCGGACCCCCCTGACCTTTGAACCCTCGAGTTGCATAAATTCATACACAACCATAGGGACCCTTTATACCGAAGCCACAGGGCCATTTTGCCGAATTCCCTTAAATAGATTTATCCTTCACACTTTAGGTTTCTCACCTAGGGGCACCAGTGCTGGTTCTGGGTATGATTATTAAAGATTTTTTTAGAATCTATTTTCACGGACTTTTGGCATCAGTAAAATATGCACAAGGCATACTCGTCCTTTCTTAATCAAGGTCTCACTGTAATAGTACTTGCTTGATTTGATAAAGTTGGCATAAAAGATGATTTATGTAAACTTAGCCACAAATGTCTAGATTCTAACTTGTGTTACCACGCATACTTTAATAGTACAGGAATATTAACCTGTTTCCCTTTCCTGAGTTCCATGTTATGGACTCCGTTAGGATCAACTAACCCTTGACTGATTTGCATTGTCAAGGAACCCTTGCCCTTTCAGTGACAGAGATTCTCACTCTGCTTTGTTCCTACTACCGCCAGGATTTTCATTACTTTGCAGGTCCGCATCCCCTCTCAGGGATGTTTCTGCCCTACCAGTACGCCTGTCTACCACATGTCTTTCGACAGTCTATAGTATCGGTGACCAACTTAGCCCCGTCCATTTTCGATGCTTATACACTTGACAAGTAAGCTGTTACGCACTTATTATAGGATGGCTGCTTCTAAGCCAACCTCCTCGCTGTCTATGTGTATAAACACTCTTCAACCGTTAACACTTAGTTGGTACTTTGGGACCTTAACTATAGTCTAGGTTGTTCCCTTCTCTGGATACAAGCTTACCCCGTATCCACGTCTTCTAACGTCTACGATACAAGAGTATTCGGAGTTGGACAGAAAATCGATCCCTTTCGAGACCTAAATTTTCAATCCGTAGCTCTACCACCCTTGTTATCTCGGTTAGAGCTTGACTGCGGCCAACTTCGACAGGAACCAGCTATCGCGGATCTCGATTGGCTTTTCACCCCTAATCCGCAGTTAGAAAAGCACTTGCACATAGCACATCTGCAGGCCTCCACAAGGTTTTACCCTCACTTCGCCTTACTACGGATTAGATCGACCCGCTTCGGGTCAATGACGTGTGATTTCGTGGCATTTTCATACCTTCTCTCTCGTAAACTGCTGAGAATTTGCTTTCGCTTCGAATACTTCTATTAAAGAATTATCCTCACCACACGCCAAAACTCCCTGGCACGTTATTCTAAACGCACGGTAGAATACCTTAGTACCCTACCTTACTATAACTATTAGGTTTCAGGCTTTTTTCAATCCCTGTTATGGGTTCTTTTCAGTGTTCCCTCACGGTACTATGCGCTATCGGACTCAACATCATATTTAAAGTTAGAAGTTGATACTCCTATATTCCTGCTCAATATCCGATGAGCAGTACTCGAGATACTACAACAATCCAAAATTTCTTTCTCATACGGGACTATCACCCTCTAAGGTCTAATTTTCCAAAAAAGTTTTGATAGAAATTTTGGACTTAAAATGTAGTCTACTACACCACATCTCCTTAATATTGCTACCAAGGATTCAGTTTGCCTTCTGCTGCTTTCAGTCGCTCTTACTCACAGTATCTCTATTGATTTCTTTTCCTACAGTTACTAAGACGTTTCAATTCACTGTGTTCCCGATCCTTACGGATCTATTGTGAAGTCACATTAGAAGATCTCTGGATCAATAACGACGTGCGTCTACCCAGAGCTTACTGCAGCTTGTCACATTCTTCTTCAGTTGTTGAGCCGAACCATCCACCTAATAGTGTATGAAGTTTCTACTTATGTATGGTCTCATAAATATAAAATATTTCAACCTACAAGTCGATAAGGTTTAATTATCGAATTGCATCATTTGATATGATGAATATGATTTTTAATTTTTCAACTTCTTTTTAAGCTTTTTCTTTTTTACTAAATTTCACTGAATTAATTAAACATTATTTGATAAATATTGAATGGACCCGTCGGGATTTGAACCCGAGGCCCCCGCCTCTCTTTTTTGATATCTTATTTCTAAAATATCCCTATGCAAGGGCGATGCTCTACCAGGCTGAGCTACAGGCCCGTATTATAATAGATGATCGTGATGAATTAAATAAATATAAAAAAAAGGAGGTGATCCAGCCGCAGGTTCCCCTACGGCTACCTTGTGACGACTTAACCCACCTCACTGAGCTTAGATTCGACGAAATCAATTAAATTACGTCTTATCAAAACCCTGCTCGGTTGGTTTGACGGGCGGTGTGTGCAAGGAGCAGGGACATATTCACTGGACCGTGATGAAGTCCGATTACTAGGGATTCCATCGTCATGAGGGTGAGTTACAACCCTCAATCTGGACTAAGATAAGGTTTAGAGGATTAACTTCTCCTTTCGGAGTTGTAGCCCATTGTCCTTACCATTGTTGCGCGCGTGTAGCCCAGAGTATTCGGAGCATACAGACCTATCGTTGCCTGCACCTTCCTCCTGTTTTCACAGGCAGTCCGCATAATGTGCTCGATCATGTAAAACACTCGTTAGCAATTATACGCACAGGTCTTGCTCGTTGCCTGACTTAACAGGACACCTCACAGCACGAGCTGACGACGGCCATGCACTACCTCTCGGCTCGTCAAGTAAAGTCTTTAACCTGACTTTCATCCTGCCGTCGACCCTGGTAAGATTCTCCGCGTTGAATCGAATTAAACCGCACGCCGCACCCCTTGTAGTGCTCCCCCGCCAATTCCTTTAAGTTTCAGTCTTGCGACCGTACTTCCCAGGTGGCGAGCTTAACACCTTCGCTCCGACACTGCACACTCTCTAAGAATGTGCAACACCTAGCTCGCAGCGTTTACGGCCAGGACTACTCGGGTATCTAATCCGGTTTGCTCCCCTGGCTTTCGTCCCTCACAGTCAAATCTGTTCTAGTTAGGCGCCTTCGCCACAGGTAGTCTTTCATGGATTATAATATTTTACCACTCCCCATGAAATACTCCTAACTTCTCCCAGTTCCAAGTCGAGTAGTGTCTCCTGCACGTTGTTACGTTAAGCGCAACAATTTCACAAAAGATTTACTCAACCTGCTACGGACGCTTTAGACCAAATAAATATGGTTGCCACTTGTGGCGCTGGGGTTACCGCGGCTGCTGGCACCAGTCTTACCCACCACTTATTCTCCAAGATATTTACTCTTGAAAAAAGCCTATACAAAAAGTATAAGCACTTAGGATACCCTTATCACACTTTCGTGCATTGTAAAGTTCTCGCGCCTGCTGCACCCCGTAGGGCTAGGACCAGTATCTCAGTGTCCTTCTCAGGGCAACCTCTCTCAAGGCCCTTACTGATCTTAGGCTTGGTGAGCCATTACCTCGCCAACGACCTAATCAGCCGCCGACTCATCCTTTGGCATTGCTTTTATGAGAAGTATCAATTCCAGATATCATCTCTTATCGGGTTTTACCTTCAGGTTACCAAAGTTATTCCCAACCAAAGGTTAGATTATCGACGTGTTACTGAGCAGTCTGCCGGTAGTCTTGCGACCCCTTAACTTGCATGGCTTAGCCGTATCCTAATAGCAGCAACCGTCCCCAGGATCAAGGGATATTCATTTTTAACGATCCTTCTTTTATTTTTGGTACGTATCGCTGTCTCTTCCACTTAAAAGAATTGTTCCGTCTTTTTGTCGTCTTATTCATACGCAAGGCACAAGTATTTTGTCTTGCGTATACATTTTTAAAATTTTCTTCGTAAAGAAGATTGGAGATGATGCTCGAGATAAACTCGAATTTAATTGAAGATTTGGAGGTTATTTATATAGTTTTTCGTTTAGATAATTTTTGTTACAGCATTGTAACAAAAATAAAAATAATAAATAAAATGAAATAAAATTACAAATAAATAATACCTATTTTAAAAAAGAATCAATTAAAACAATGAAGTAAATAAAATCATAAAAATTAGCACAAAGAAAAAAATAATTTAAAAAAAATAAAAAATTCAAAAGTTTAAGCTTTCAAACGTTTTCGTTTTTCTTTTTTCATTCTCTTTCGTTGCCATTTCCATCGCATTTGCCGTTTCTTTTTCCATCGTCTTGAACTTCTTTTCATTAAATATTCACCTTATACCATTTATCATTTCGAATAATTTCAACATATCAATGCCCTTTTAAAATAAATGCCCTGTCCGGGATTTGAACCCGGGTCGCAGCCTCGAAAGGGCTGTATGATTGGTTATCCAATGTTTACTCACATAAACATTTCCGGACTACACTAACAGGGCGTGGGCCCGCAGGGACTTCCATTGAATTATTCTCACCAATTTTGAACCCCGGACCACTGGCTCACTTCGTCGATAGAGTGTGGACATATAAGACCAGCGCTCCAATTGCCTACTATTTTCAAAAATAGTGCCAGGCTGAGCTACGGGCCCGATGGTCTTTTTTCTCATTAGAGAAAATAAAATTTAAGAGAAAATACACTATATATAAAACTTTCGTTAAGAGTTTTTTAAATTTTTTTAACTTGATAAAACAATTGAACATCAAAAGACGATATTTCGAAAAAAAAAATAACTATTTTACCACAATAGTTCCCCACAAGAATTATTAATTGATAATATTTTCTATGCAAATGAAGTGAGCAGAAGTGAACATCAAAATACAAAACGTAATAGTAACATTTATATATCACTCGCTGTTTTTTAATCTAAATTAAATCTGAAAAAGATAATAGCGAGTTAAAGAAAGAAAAAAAATACAAAAAGTGATTTTTATGACAAGAAGACTAGGAAGTTTTAGACGAAAAACAAGACATAAATTAATGAAAGGAACAAGGCAAAAAGGAAAAATTAGCTTTACGCGATATTTCCAAGAATTAAAACAAGGAGATGTTGTTTGCTTATTAGCAGAACCTTCTATTCAAAATGGAATGTACCATCCACGATTTCATGGAAAATCAGGAGAAGTCATTGACCAAACAGGACATTGCTATAAAATAAAAATAGATGACCAAGGAAAAAACAAGATATTAATTGTCCATCCTATTCATTTAAAAAAAATGTCAGTTAAAACAAATGGAAAGGTGTAAAAATGACCAAACCAATTGTTGTCGAAGAAGTGCCGATGAGTCTCATTGAAGTGAAAGAAGAGATTCAAAAAATAAAAAAAAGAGATAAAGAAGTTAATTTTCGTGTTGCAAAAACAGAAGAATATTTAGATCTATTCGTAAAAAATTCTTTCAAAGAACACAAAGAACTATTTGATAAATTAACAGCATTAAACATTCCACGATTAAAAGAAATACAAATCTGCAAAATAATCGATTTAATGCCAGCAACTGCTGAAATGGTTAAATTATTATTCCAAGGTTCAACAATTACAATCAGCGAAGACAATGCAAAAAAAATTGCAGCTGTTGTTGCTGAATATGTAAAGAAAGAATAAGTAATTTTTTACAATTTATTTTTTAATTCTAATTGTTTTTAATAAATAATATAAATAACAGTACTTTTCTGAAATTATGAACCGAGAAGATTATCAAACAGGATTAAGAAAATTGCCTCTTAACAATCCAACTCTTGATGATTTAACTCCGCTCTTTCCGCATTTAAATAAACAAACAATTGAACATCTTCTCAATACGACTGACCAACAACATTATATCGCAGCACCCCCTCTGCAAGTAAAAGGATCCTATCAAACAATATTCGTCAACAAATCAACAGCAGGCCAAACACAATTCTTGAAAAGTGTTGCAGGAAGAATAGCAGGTTCTCATCTCAAAAGAGATTTTTTCAATTTTCCAAATGAAACACCCTATCAAAAATCTGCAATGGATTATGCAGAAAAAAATTGGGGAGAAATTCTCGTCCCTGATAATTGGTTGATTTATTTTGAACTCGAAATAAATCCTTCACATTTTATAGGAGTTGAAAAAACTGTTTTTGCTGCATTTACAACATCTCGAAATTATTGGGATGATTTAGAAAATGATGATTCTGGACCAAAAAGTTTACTTATTAATGATTCAATTATGCAAGCAACAACAAGTATTTTTGTTGCAAATGAATTACGAGGAGGAAGAAGATCACTGCCTTATACAATGCGGCAGCACAGAACAGGTATTGGGATAAGAGTGCCATTCCCTGCAAAAATAAGTGATCTCTTAATTTCTGAAGGCTATCAGTTCAAAGAAGATCCTGCAATATGGAGAAAGCGAGAAGCAGATAAATTTGAAGAAAAATGTAATTTAAATAATTATTAAAATTAATTTAAGAAAATTAAATAAATAATGTGTAAACAAATATTTCACACTAATCGATGCATTATCTCCTGTGCAATCACACGATTGCTATAATCAATTTCAGAAGAAACAACTTTCTTTCTCATCTCTTCAATATGTTTAAAGCGTGCAAGATAAGAGATATTATGAGTAAACAAATATTGATAATTCGATTTTGCTCCAACACCTAATTTCAAAAGTAATTTTTCAGCAACTTCATCCTCAAGGAATCCTTCTCTATTAAAAAAGAGTATAGGGATTCCATTCAATAAAGCTTCAGCAAAGGTACTATAACCAAATTTACCAATAACAACATCTGCCAGCTGTAAATAATTCTGTGACTCTGTTTCTCCTGCAGGAATCTGAATAATATTTGATCCTTGTGAAACAATATTTGAAGAAACTAAAAACTTAATTTTTTTTGACAGAAAAAATTGAGCAGGGATTGCAACACCAGCATCAGCTTTTCCCAGACTTAAATAGACGATAAAATCCTGATGAGAAATACCCAATTTTTTCTTCATCATCGTTTTTGAAACCCTTGGTTTTCGTGCAAGATAAGGATGAGAAATCTTATTCTCAAAATAATCAAGAGCAGTATTAAATCCAAGTTCAATCAAAAGATCTGCAGACGAATAAGCTTGCTTAAGAACATCCAATTGCTCCATGTCTGGATAAAGAGCATGATAAATATCATACCAGGTAAAATTAGTAACTGCAATACTTTTTATTTCACATTCTTTCGCTGCAGCAATCGCTTCTGCAACAATATCCGAAACCACAATGTTGACGCCATTCTGTTCTAAAAACAATTTTTCTTCAAGAACACGAGAAGAAAAAGACTTCAAAAGATCATGAACCAATTGTTTTGTTTTAACTAAATCAACTTGCAATTTTTTATCAAGGATAACACCGCAGCTATTTGCTTGATTAAACACCTGAACTTGATGCTCATCAGAAAATGAATCCTTCAAAAATTGATAGGTATGAGACGCTTTGATTAAAATAGTCAAATGTTTCTTTTTATCCCGCAATAAAAGCTCTCGAATTAATCCAACTTGCCGTGTAGCATGACCATAGCCATAATCAGAAATATAAACACAAATTATTTTTTTTCCATGCATAATAATCACTACCTTACATTAATCTTAAAACAAAGCGTATAAAAATGGCGACAATGCTGAGCTTTGCCCAACAACAACTAAAATTCCTACTAAAACTAACAGAATTAATAATGGTAAAAGCCACCATTTCTTCCGAACTTTCATAAATGACCAAATATCTCGTATAAATTGAAATTTCTTAGGTTTATAATTGACAAAATCATTTGTTGATTGATTTACTGATTCATTTTGAGTTGTAGATTTATTTTCAGATTGTTGTGCTTGAGACTGCTGTTTTTCACTAATAATGTTATCCATAGAAGAAGAAAAAAAACTTTACTTTATTAATTTTTCGTATAACAACTGCGCTAAAAGCGCATGACCTCGATCACCATAATGGCCATCATTAATAAAATACAATTTGCTCTGCTTATCAACTTCTCGAAATTGCATTGTTGGATCAAGATAAATAATTCCCATTTGCAGTGCATACTGCTCCATAATAGCATTTGGTGCAAGAATATTAATTTGTGTTTCATTTAATTTTTCCTGCAATAAAAATTGATGATAAGCATCAACATCAACCTGCTCTTTTGCAGGAATAAAAACAATCACAAGAGTGAAATTATATTTTTTTGAAAACTCCTGCATTTGATTAAAATAAATAATTGTCTTCTTCCAGCTATCTTGAATCTCAAGACGAGGATTATCATAATAAATATCTCGAGTATAACTCACTGGAATTATATTAGGTGGAGTTGCATTAAGTTGAGTTGTATTAGATAGAGTTGTATTAAGACTAACTAAATTCTGATCCCTCTTCTCAAATTGATGATTCCCAAGCAGATCAATTCTCTGTAAAAATCCACCAATTGCTTGATTATGCAAAAGAACATTTGCAACTAAATTTGTTGTATGACTATGTGCAATAGAAAATGCCCAAAATTGCTGAAAAAAGCTAAACTTCCGCTCAACTTTTGTAAAAGTATTATTCTCAGGATTAAATGAATACACAGCTTTTTGCACATTATCAAGCAAATCATTTTTTGAAAAAAAATGCAGTACAACAACATCAGGATGATACAAAATTCCTTCTTTTTCAAGATAAGCTAATTCTTGCGAAGTTCCATAGCCAGAAACACCTGCATTAATTACCTCAAATTTTCGTAGAGGATTTGAATTCAGTTCTTTTTCAAGCACTTTTGAAGTCGTATTCTCAAATCCAACTTCAACTCCTTCAACAAAAGAATCCCCAAGCATCAATATCCTTGTTGTGTTCTCTGGCTTTGTATAATTATGTTCACTATCTCGAAGTCCTTTTGAATTGGTAGAAATATAATTTTGAAATTCATGAAATCTACTATATCGGACGCCATCAAGATTTGCGCGATTCGAAAATAAAAGATCTTTATCAAGCTGCGTTCGTGAAAGATTCTGTGGAAGCGCAAAACGCAATGCTATTTCAAATAAAAGAAGAAAAATAATAACAGTAACCAACAATAACAATACATTCTTGCCAAGCTCTTTTAATTGCATAACAAAGATAAAAACATTAATAAATTATAAAACTTTTTATTTTTAAAAAACAGAGCGCCTACAAATGATTGAAAACTGCAAAATGCAAACAAAAATAGTATTTTATTTCATTTCCCTAACAATACTTCCAATTAGCTGCGTTATACTCTTCTGGAAACAACCAATATTACTAACTGCTTTGCTTTTTACTATCAGTGTGATTCTATTATTGTTGATGAAACAAAAATTAGAGTTTTACATTTACTGCATTGCAGCAATCATAGGAACATTAGCAGAAAAGCTTTCAATTCATTTTGGTGTATGGAACTATACCAACCCTAATTTAACAACAATCCCAACATGGCTTCCTTTTCTCTGGGGTTTGGCAGCATTATTTATTATAACAATGTACAAAGGATTAAATGCAATAACAGAAGAGAAAAATAAATAAAAAAGAGATAAAAATTAATTTATCTTCTTTCAGGACGACCTAAAAGACGCTGTGCAGTCTGATAGGATGGTGAGTTTGTTTTTTCTGCAGTTAAAGATGAAACTAAATGTTTTAATGTATAAATTAAGTTAGTTGTAGCATCTGCTGTACTTTCCTTTGGCTTCATCTCAACTTGTTTAATTCTTTGAACATTTGAAAGATCAAAAAGTTCTGGATACGCTATTAATGATGGATAAAGCTTAGCATTATCTTTAATTCCACATTTAATACCTTCTAATACATCAGAATTAATATATTCAGAAAAATAAGTTATCGGTGCTGGAGTAAGACGTAATGGAAATCCAACATCCATAAACATTGCTAAAGCATTATAAAATTGAATTTCAGTAATAGCACGCTGATTAACATTTGCTTCCTTTAAACGAAGCTCAGTTAAAAGATAGCTTGAAGCATCCCTTAATGTTTTATCAAGCGCTCCAGTTTCACAGCCAACTGCAAAAAAATGTTGCACTGCTGGATGCACTGATTCATGTTTCCCTAAAGCAGCAAACGGATTATCACTTCTAGAAATCTGATATTTAACCTCAGCTAAATCACGATCATAATGTGGTACTACAATTGCAGCATGATCACATGCATCAGTTATAGTATATTCATTAGCAAGTAAAATACCCAATAAATCTAATAAAACAATTTGATCTAAATAGTTCCGTTGTTCATGTTGTTCCATATTTTTCACCTTAACTAACTTTAACTAAATTATAAAATTTATTCAAAAAAAAAGCCGTTGTCTTGGCTCGCCTGTTGCTAATTGAGATTCAGTTGTATAACGCTGAGTTAAGTTTTTTGCAAGAGATGCAAACAAAGCAATATACAAGCTATTTCTTAGAGTTAAATCCTTCTCACGAAACTCAATTGTAACTATTTCTTTATGACTATACATATCAAAAAGAGGATGCATTGCTGCACTCAAAGGATTACCATCTCTTAGTGAATCAATTGTATAAGCAATTATATCTTTTTGGAGTTCTACAAAAGAGTGTGCCCTTTCTACAGCTCGATTAAAAAACACAGGATTAGAACAAAGCAATGGAACAGCAGAATAAAATTGAATTATTCCCTTTTCATTTTTTGGAACATTTGCTTCTTGCAGAATATGCTCAGTCATCAAATATTCAGCACAATTTCTAAGCATCAAATCCAATGATCCAAATTCATTTCCATGATCAATAAATGGTTGCACAGCAGGATGAAAGCCTTCTGTTTGGAATACACGAGAATACTCACCAGCTACTATTTGATCGCGAAAAAGCTGCAGATGATTTGCATATTCTGGATTTGATTCTGCAGTTAAATCACATGCCTTACTAAAATTATATCCTCGTTGAAAAAACATACCCAATTGGTTTACTAACACCATTTGCTGCAAAAGATTACTTTTCTTTACCATAATTACACTACCATTGGCAATTCACCATATTTCATATTTCAAACATCTCCTATTTCAAATAATAATTATAATGGATTAAACATTTTGAACGAAGTGAAAAAGTTTAATCCTTCGCAATACTCTCGCTATCCCACATATCTTTTGCATTCTCTTTTCGAGCAACTAAATAACTTCCAATAACGAGATAATCAATGCCTGTACCCATCATGCATCGATAGGCATCATGCGGTGTACACACAATTGGTTCGCCTCGGATATTAAAAGAGGTGTTCACAAGGATTGGAATCTTTGATAACTTTTCAAATGCTTTTATCACACCATAATAGCGAGCATTTTGTTTTTTATTGATTGTTTGCAATCGTCCTGAACCATCAACATGTACAACGCTTGGCACTAACTTCTGCACCTTTTTTTTGAATGGATACACAAAAAGCATAAATGGTTCTGCATCAGTTTCCATCTCAAAATAATCATGCACATCCTCCTCTGAAATAACAGGAGCAAATGGTCGAAATAATTCTCGATGTTTTACTTTTGCATTTAATATTTCTTTCATCTCAGGATTTGACGCATTTGACAAAATACTCCTACTACCTAATGCACGGGGTCCCCATTCCATTCTGCCTTGAAACCAGCCAATAACATTATTTTCATGGATTAATTTTGCAGTCGTAGTAATCAAGTCAGTATCATTTTTTAATTTCGTATAAATTATTTTATTCTCATCAAGATACTTTTGAATATACTCATCAGAATACCATGGTCCAAGATAACAAGAATCAAAAACAAATTCTCTTTTATTGCCAAGTAATGTTGTATGCACATAAATCGCTGCACCAATCGCGCTGCCAGCATCACCAGCAGCTGGCTGAATAAACACATTCTTAAACGATGTATTCTTCATAATTTTTCCATTTGCAACGCTATTCAATGCAACACCGCCAGCTAAACAAAGATTATCAGTCTTGTAAATTTTATGCAAATGATTAATAAGCTTAAACATAATTTCTTCAGTTATCTTCTGCAATGAAGCCGCAATATCTTTATGCTTTTGCTCAAGCGTTCCTTCAGCTGCTCGAATCGGCCCAAACTCTTCTACAAACTTTTTGCTCGGCATAACAAGTTTATAATGATAATCAAAATAGCTCATATCAAGAGCATAACTTCCATCTTCTTTAACATCAATTAATTTTTTCAACTGCTCATAATAAACAGGATTTCCATACGGTGAAAGCCCCATCACTTTATATTCAGAATTATTGACGCTAAAGCCAAGAAATGCTGTCACAGTTGAATACAGCAAACCAAGTGAATGTGGAAACTGAATTTCACGTTCAAGTTTTATTTCATTCCCCTTTCCAATACCATAGGTCGTTGTTGCCCACTCGCCAACACCATCAACAGTTAAAATTGCAGCCTCTTCAAACGGTGAAATTAAAAATGTTGATGCAGCATGCGACAAATGATGTTCTAAAAATAAAATTTTGCCTTTGTACTTCAATTTCTTTTTAATAATACTCCGAATACGAAGTTTTTCATTAATCCATTGTGGCATTGCTTTTAAAAAACTCAAATACGAAAAAGGAAACATCTGCAAATGCTGTGACATTAATCGATCAAACTTAATCAATGGCTTTTCATAAAAAGCAATATAATCAACTTGATCAATCTTCACATTTGCTTCATTCAAGCAATAGAGCACAGCATGATATGGAAATCCAGAATCATGCTTTTTCCGAGTAAAACGCTCTTCTTCTGCAGCAGCGATCAACTTACCATCTACAATAATTGCAGCAGCTGAATCATGATAAAAACAAGATATGCCTAAAATAATCATTTCTGTAACCCCTTCAATAAATGTTCGTTAATTTTAATTAATACAATCGGAAAAAATCTTCCTTGCTTCTTTTTGTTGCAGTGCATTCCTTATAGTATGAATCCTGCTCTTTTGTAGGTGATAATTCTAAAAATTTCTTTCCAAAAAGTTTCATAAAAAGTGATGTTAACCCTATACCAATAAAATAAACAACCGTAAAAAGAATAGTATTCACTACCTTCTGCATAAATCCGCCAAATGCTAAAAAACTTTTCTTTAAAACTTGCCAAATTTTAATAAAAACATTCATAAAAATAAGAAATGGTTTTAATTTATAAAGATTATTATAACAGCAAATGTTAAACAATAAATAAAACAAGCAATATAGTAACTTAAAAGTGATAACTTAATGGTAACATTTATATACTACTTAAGAAATTTCAGAAATATGAATAAACATCAAAGAAAGGCTAAGGCTGTAAATCAATCAAATCAAACAATTGAAGAGAGAATCAATAGTTATAAGCATAATTTTACAAACCTAATAGTCCATGATCTCTTTAGAGTTGCTCTTGGAGGGCAAGTTATGGTAGGTGTTTTACAAGCTGAAGGTATTTCAGGAAACTCTTCAGGGCTTGAAGATTATCTTCTTTCAGATAACCCAATCGTAAAGTATACTGCAGCAATTGTAGCTGTTGGAGCTATTGCGTATTCTCTTTTCAACATGCATCAATTAAAAAAAAGAATGATAAATGTTCCCGATGAAAAAAGAAAAATTGTAAATGATGGTTTGTATAATTACACGAGAAATCCAATTTATCTTGGTTATAGAGTTTCAGGTATTGCTACAATTATTGCAAAGCCAACAATGGTAGCAATCTATGCTACATCAATTGCATTTTTATTTGAAGAATTAAATGTTCATTTTGAAGAAAAACAATTAGAACATATTTATGGTAAAGAATATAATGCTTACAAACAAAAAGTTCCTCGTTGGATTCCAAAAATGCACCATATTAAAGAAGGTATTCAGACTCTTGGAAGAAATATTACAACATATGCTTCCAATGCAAGAACTTCTCTTATGACAAATGAAACAGTACAAGCATTTACAAATAGTGTAGCAAAATACTTTTAATGAAAAAAAATTAATTATGAGTTTAAATTATTCATCAAAAGAATCTCTTTCAGCACGCTTCGGAGAATCTTTTTCATATTCGTCAAGTACATCCATTATTTCATCAAACCCTTTCTTATTTGATTTCTTAAATAATCGATCGAGCTCATCTGCTGAGTCTTTATTTTTCTCTTTCAATGGATCTTTTTTAATAATTACCATCAAACAACACCTTTTGATTTATTTTTTGATTTTTCTTTAATACTACTTTCTGATCTATTCTCGGTTAAATTCTTTGCAATCTTCATAATATGTTTTGTTTTAGTATTCTTTTTTATATTCTTCGTTTTACTATTCTTTGGAGTTTCATCATCAAATTCACCAACAATAATAGTCTTACGCCGTTTAAGATCAAATTCTTCACATTTTTCATCACAATGATGATTCTCCCGTTCATGATTACAAGCGCAAGTATCAAATGCATGATGTGAACTAATTAATGGCGCCCCTTCTGAATATTTTTCTAATTCTTCAATTATTTCAATATAACTATCTTTGATAGTATTACTCTTTTCATTCTTTTTAACAATAGTTTTACAAGATTTACTGTTTAATTGAAGCTTTGATTTGTTCATAAAATAAGAAAAATTTAGAAATATTTATAACTTGCTATTATTTAAGCAGAAAAATGGAAACAAAAAAAATAACAAAGAGAACAGTGCTCATCACCGGTTCATCAGCAGGCATTGGCTATGCAACTGCAATCTACTTTGCAAAAAAGAATTGGAATGTCATTGCAACAATGCGAACGAGAATTAAAGATACAGAAAAAAATGATTTATTCAAACAATACCCAAATATCACCGTCTTGCAATTAGACGTTACTGATAAAAAATCAATTGAAGAATGCTTCACTGCAATCATAAAAAAACAACAGCAAATTGATGTCCTAATAAATAATGCTGGGCTTGGAATTTACAAACCATTTGAATTAACGACAGATGATGAAATTCAGCATTTATTCAGCACCAATCTCTTTGGAATGATGAATATCTGCAGAGAAACCATCCCCATCATGCGAAAGCAAGGGAAAGGAACAATAATCAATGTTTCTTCTGCAGTCGGAGTGCTTGCACTACCATTTTACACAGTTTATTGCAGCACAAAATTTGCAGTCGAAGGATTCTCTGAAGCGCTTTATTATGAAGCCCTGCCCTTTGGAATCCAAATAAAATTAATAGAACCAGGTGCAATTAAAACAGACTTTTTTCAAAATGCAAAAAATCTGCCGCAGCAATTACAACAGCAGGAAAAAAAACAAGAAATAGAAAGAATCAACAAAGAAATATATGCAGAATACAAAAAACATTTCGGACAATCGCTTGATAGAGAAAAGAGTTACGATGTAACAACAGCAGAAAAAGTTGCAAAAACAATTTACAAAGCTGCAAATGATAAAAGCAAAAAACTACGCTACACAGTCGGAATCGATGCAACAGGAAGCATAATGCTCAAAAAAATTCTCCCACAGCGATTATTTCTAAAATTGATGCGCATCGTAAAAAAAGAAAAGAAATAATAATAATAATAATATATTTAAAAAAGAGAAAAAAACTATTCCAAATAACACAATGCAATTCCATTGCCAATTGGCACAATCACATGCAATAATTGAGAATTTTGCTGTAAATAATCCAAAAAGTCTTTCATATTCTCAGCCAAATCGATTGCATTATCAGCTGCAATTACGCAAGGCTGAAGAACGCTTTTCTCAAGCAACATAAATTGCTGAAGATAATCTGTTTTTTTTGCATCTAAAAATATAAAATCAGGTTTTACACCTTTTGCAAGCAATTCTTTTAGAGCAATATTCGCATCATTCGTCACAAATTCAACCACAGAAGACAAACCCGCTTTCTCAATATTTTCTCGTGCAATCTTTGTTTTTTCAGGATTAATATCAACGGTTATTAATTTTGCTCCAACTTTTGCAGCAGCTTCAGCAAAAAAAACAGTTGAATAGCCATACGAAGTACCAATTTCAAGAATAGTTTTTGGTTTCTTAGTCTTAACAAGTAAATTCAGAAAAATACCTTCATCATAAGGAATATTCCAAGAATCTTTTCGATGATTGTATTCTTTCTCAATAAATAATAATTGCTGTTTTACTTTTTCAGGAAAATGATTCAATTGTTTCAATTGATGAGATAAATTTGCCATGCTACAAGAAAAAAAGAAGAGTATATAAATGTTAAGAATCAATTTTAGTATGTGCTATCCCAAAATTATTTTAGTCAATACGATTGATATTCAATAACAACATCTTCATACTCGCCGCCACATATCTCCTGCAATAAATCACATAACTCTCGCAAAGCTTGCTGTAGATAAGAGGGAGGTGTGTTTTTATTACCCTGGATGTAAATCAAAATCTCTTTTGAGTCTTTCGTTATTTTTGTTGCATCACACTGCTTAACATCCATCCTACAAATAATCTTTTCTGAATCTCTGCAGGCATATTCTCCTGCAGAAACAGGAAATAACACTGAAGATCCAAGAGGAGTATATTTTTCAGAACCGTCAGTAATTACAAATCGTAAATCACCTTGTATTTTTGCAACATCATGAGCGCCAATCGATAAAAAAGAATGAAGCGAAATAAGATTATAACTATCAACAAACGTATTAATATTTGGTAATCGCTTATTTTTCTGAACCAATTGCAGTAAGTTTTCAGCTGGAGGAATACCAGCCTTTGATAATTGTAAATAGATATTTTTATATCCTTGAAGAATAGGATTATTAACATCAAATAGAGTTAATTTTTCAATAAATTCTTTCTTCTTTTTCTCTAAAAGAGAATTTTTGTTACTAATAATTGGATTTTTTACAAGAATAGCAACTACTTGTATCCCTAATTGAGAGCATCCTTTATCAATAATTATTTTCATAATGATTTAAAGAGAGTACATCTTTAAATATGTTTATGAAAATAATATTCTAAAAAGAATAATTGGAAGAAATTAAAAAAAATAAAAAATGAAAAAATTATTTTATCAATTATTTCATTAACGGAAATAAAATAACATCACGGATGCTTGTTTGTGCAGTAAGAAGCATCACAAGTCGATCAATGCCTAATCCCAATCCTCCTGTAGGTGGCATACCATGATCTATTGCATAGCAAAAGTCTTCATCCATTGGATAAACATCTTTTCCTGTGCTTTCTCTTTGTTTCATCTGATCCTCAAGTAAAGCACGTTGCAATACTGGATCATTTAATTCAGAATATGCATTGCCGATTTCCATGCCATAGACAAACGGTTCAAATCGTTCAATAAGACGAGAATCAGTTCGGTGTGCTTTGCAAAGAGGAGAAGATTCTTTCGGATGATCAATTACAAAAGTTGGCTGAACGAGAGTTTTTTCACAGTAATTCTCAAAAAGATATTGTACAAGTTCTCCCCAATTATAATTCTGAGCAAATTGTTTCATTTCTTCGTTATATTCTGTGACTTCTTTTTGTAATTGTTCTTCTGATAATGATTTTGCATCAATCCCAGTTACTTTTCCCACAAGATCAAGCATTGATTCTCTTTTCCATGGCGACTTAAAACTAAGATTAACTGCACCAAATGATGAATTTTTATCATGAAAATTTAGCTCTAAAGATTTATTTATCTGTGAAAAAACAGTTTCGTATATTTTTTCAGTAATAGCCATCATATCATGATAATCTGCAAATGCTTGATAACATTCCATCATTGTAAATTCAGGATTATGCGTTTTATCAATGCCTTCATTTCGAAAGTTTTTACAAATCGTATAGACTCGTTCGAAACCTCCTACAACAAGACGTTTCAAATACATTTCCGGAGAAATGCTTAAATAAACTTCTTTTCCAAGTGCGTTTACCTGTGTAGAGAATGGACGAGCAGAAGCTCCACCATAAATTGGCTGCAATGTTGGAATCTCTACTTCAAGAAAACCTTCATTATTAAGCACATCCCGTACAATCTGAATTGCTTGCGATCTTTTTTTAAATATCGATTGCACATCAGGATTGACAATTAAATCAAGACTTCTATGACGATAAAGAACACCTTTATCGGTTATACCATGATATTTGTCAGGCAAAGGATGAATTGCTTTTGTTAATAATTCCATCTTTTTTACTTTGATAGTTAATTCTCCTGTTTGCGTACGAAAACTTGTACCAGTAATTCCAATAAAATCTCCCATATCAATATATTTTTTATAAAATTGATATTGATCTATTCCCAATGTGTTCTGATCAAAACAGAGTTGGATATCTCCACCTTGATCACGAAGATGAGCAAAACTGAGTTTTCCTAAATTTCTTTTAGTCATAACTCTTCCTGCAATTGATACCTCTTCATCAGCTACTTCTTTTATTTTATCTGTATGATGTGTTACAGTATATTTGTAAGGATATGGATTAATTCCTTGCTCTATTAATTCAGTTCTTTTTTCTTTTCGTACAGAAATTACATTAGTATCATTAACCATTATTCTCAACTCCCTTCAAAAAAGTATACACAATTTCACCGGCAGGTTCAATAGAATAGCCACCCTCTTGAAGAATAAGCATAGGTACTTTTATTTTTGAAACAATTTTGCCAATTGTTGAATAACTATGAATATCAAGAGGAAATCCACCAAGAGGATCGTCTTTAAATGTATCATAGCCAAATAAAACAAGCACATATTTTGGATTAAACTGAATTACTCTCTCAACTGCATCTTGAACGCGCGCAATGTATTCAGCTTCCGTTGCATCTTTCTCCAGAAAAATATTAATTTGATTTGGTTGCGAATGTTCGCCACCATAATAAGGATAAGCATATTGTGTTGAAAGATGAAGCGATATAGAAAAAAAATGAGGATTATTTTTAATCAATTCTTCTGTGCCATTACCATGATGAACATCAAGATCAAGAATTGCAATCCTTGGATTCTCAGAAGAATTATTATGTGGTAGAATATTTCCTAAAGATGTATTATCTAGAGAAATATTCTCTAAAGAAATATTTTCTAAAAGGTATTTTGCAGCAATCACGCCATTATTCAAATAACAATATCCGCCAGCAACACTTTCTCGTGCATGATGTCCAGGAGGACGAGTAAGGCAATAAACTATTTTTTCTCCGCCTAAAATAAGTTTTGCGCCTGTCAATGCTACATCAACTGCATCTTTTGAAACGCGATAAATATCCTCATGAAAAAAGGTATAGGTATCATGACAAAAATCATTGTAAATAATTCCTTTTGTCTTATTCTGTTTTAAAAATTGAAGATATGCTGCATCATGAACTTTTGCAATACAATTATCAGATGAAATCTCATTTGATACACCATTTGATACAGGTACAAATTCAAATTCTTGAAACTTTTCAAGTTTCTTTTTAATTGATTCAATTCTTTCTTTTATTTCA
>Ga0209515_10002223_pt1 | contig 30318 bp, 32 predicted proteins | sample Subgroupgradi54m_FD_187454 | JGI IMG/M metagenome (GOLD analysis project Ga0209515, IMG submission 187454) | Subsurface groundwater microbial communities from S. Glens Falls, New York, USA - GMW60B uncontaminated upgradient, 5.4 m (SPAdes)... ... | reverse complement strand
GAGAAGGGGCAGTTTGATATTGAAGGATACCGGCATACAATCCGCATCCTTTTCATTGCCCAGGAAATCTTAGTCGATTTTTCATCTTACCCCACGGATCGAATCGCTCAAAACAGTCATGATTTCAGACCACTTGGTTTGGGCTACGCGAATTTGGGAGCGCTTCTTATGGCGCTTGGAATTCCCTATGACAGTACGCGCGGTAGAGGAATTGCGGCTGCGCTTGCAGCTATGCTTACCGGCCGAGCCTATGCGGTGTCTGCTGAGATGGCCTCCATTCAAGCACCTTTCCCGAAGTATTCCAAAAACAGAAATATCATGATGGGTGTAATAGGGCAACATCGGGAGTATGCCAGAAAACTTTTGAAAGATTTTCCGCACGAGATTTCTCAAGCAGCTGTCTCTGATTGGGATGAGGCTTTACAGCTCGGAAATCAGTTTGGATATAGAAATGCTCAAGCCACGGTGCTTGCCCCTACCGGAACTATCGGGCTTTTGATGGATTGCGATACGACCGGAATTGAACCTGATTTTGCGCTTGTGAAGTTCAAGAAACTGGCAGGAGGCGGCAGTTTTAAAATCATCAATTCCACGGTTCAAAAAGCGCTCGCCCGCCTTGGTTATTCAGAGGACGAGAAACGTCAGATCGTGACCTATATCCAAGGCACGCTTTCTTTTGACAATGCTTCTTCTATTAATAGGAAGGCGCTTAGAGCAAAGGGCTTCGAAGACTCGCTTATCTCCCAAATGGAGTCCCGCCTTTCTTCAGCATTTCAACTTTCGGATGTATTTCCTGCCGGTGAACCGCTCGAAAGCTTGGGGTTCTCAAAAGAAGAAATTGAAAAAGCCAATCGGTTAATTACCGGCCACCTCACGATTGAAGGAGCGCCCTATATAAAGGAAGAGCATCTTCCTATTTTTGACTGCGCGAACCGTTGCGGCTCTTTGGGCGAGCGGTTTCTTTCGCCTCAAGCCCATATCGGAATGATGGCCGCGGTCCAACCCTTTATTTCTGGAGCCATTTCAAAGACAGTCAATCTTCCAAGCGAAGTCACCCCCGACGAAATCCAGGAACTTTATATGCAGGCCTGGAAAAAAGGGCTCAAGGCGATTGCCATTTATCGGGATGGCTGCAAAGCTTCCCAGCCGCTTGACGGCGGTGGGAATAAAACGGCCAATTTGGCGTTTCAAACTGCGCCATTCCGCAAACGGATGCCCAAAAAAAGAGCAGGTTTTAATTGGGAATCCAAAGTCGCCGGACACAAAATTTATTTAAGGACGGGACAGTATGAAGACGGCACACTCGGCGAGATTTTTATCGACATGCACAAAGAAGGCGCGGCATTTCGCAGCCTTTTGAATTGCTTCGCCATCTCTGTTTCTCTAGGGCTTCAATACGGCGTTCCGCTTCAAGAGTTTGTGGATGTTTTTACCTTTACCCGTTTCGAGCCTCATGGCGCCGTGGATCATCCTCACATTAAACGCGCAACGTCAGTCATTGATTACATCTTTCGGTTGCTCGGCTTTGAATATCTTGGGCGCACGGATTTTATTCAAGTAAAACCGGAAACGCATGACGCGGCACTTCAAGAGAATAAACCGCAGGAACTTGAAAGCGCTGATTTTTTAAATGCACTGGACCGCCAGCTGGCGGGAATGATGGGGGATGCGCCTTTTTGTCCGGATTGCGGGCATTTAACAATCAGGAACGGCTCATGTTACCGCTGCCTCAATTGCGGCAGTTCCGTGGGATGTTCCTAATCTAAGCCAATGGAGGCTACACGAAAATGAGCGAGAATCAAAAACCTCAAGACCCAATTAATTCCAGAACATTGAATGAGGGGCAAAGGATAACGAAGACCGGCACCATCATGACCCATCTGTTGACCTATGCCGGTCCGAATGGAACCGAATACCAGCTCCGCGACGCTGAATTTAAAGGCAAGCATTATTTTGATTTTCGTAAATTTGATCCGCTTAGACGTGGAGACAAACCGGCGCCAATGGGAGTTCGTTTAAGTCCAAAAGGTCTTGAACTTCTTGAAGACGCGATGGCGAAGTGGAGGCGTTTTTACAAACAGATTCAAGTTAAAGAATCAAAGTTGGACATTTAAAGAAAGGAGAGACAAAAAAGGTGAAGACTCAATCAACAAAGCTGTTTTTACTTGCTTTAACGATTCTTGTAGTCGCGGGTTCCTTCGGAGTTTACTCCGCCCTCTTGGCGGCATCCGCAATTCCCGTTCCCGTTTCTGTGCAGCTAATCGCGGGGAAGAAGACGGTTGAAGCTAGGGTTGCACGCTCAGATGAAGAACTTGAGCAAGGATTATCCGGCATCTCTCAGCTTGGAGAAGATGAGGGGATGATTTTTGTCCTTCCGAAGAAAGGTAAAACAAAATTTCACATGAAGGGCGTCAAAATTCCGTTAAGCATTTCTTATATCGATTGGCGAGGAAAGATTTTGAAAATTGAAGACATGGATCTTAAAACTCCGGAGCGCATTTACGAAGCGCCGGATAAAACGCGGTATGCCCTTGAAATGAACCTGGGATGGTTTGGACGGTCCGGGCTTAAAAAAGGGGATCAAATCAGGAGGAAATCTTAAATTGAACGCTAAAAAATCTTCGTTTTATCCAGGAGGTGGGTGCATGAGAGCGATTATTTTAGCAGCTGGGTTTGGAACGAGATTATACCCGCTCACAAAAGACCGTCCCAAAGCCCTTCTTCCAATCGGAAAGAAAACCTTATTGGATTATTTGATTCAGCCCCTTGAAAAACTGCCAATGGTCAAAGAGATAACTATTGTGAGCAATGCCCGGTTTTATCTTGATTTTTATAAATGGCGTAAAAATTCCGGTTATGTAAAGCCTATTTACATTGAAGATGACCATGTCTCTGTGCCGGAAAAAAGGTGTGGCGCGATACGGGATCTTCAGCTGGCGATTGAATCAAGACAAAAGGATGATGAGGATTATCTCATCTTCTGCTCTGACAATTATTTTGATTTCCCGCTAAGTCATTTTTTGTTGCCGGTACTCTCTCACCCTCAGTATGCGTTTGTGGGTCTTTACGATGTGCAAAACAAATCGGAAGCATCTAAGTACGGTGTTGTTCAAGTGGATCATGAACATCGAATTATCGATTTTGAAGAGAAACCGGACAATCCAAAATCAACCAAAATTAGCGTCGGAGCTTACTACCTTCCGGGCAGACTTAAACACAGGCTTGATGAATATCTCGATAAGGGTTTCTCTGCCGACAAAATAGGCGATTTTATTGGTTTCCTGAGCCGTAATGAGGATTTATTCGCCGTTGATTTTGCAGGGGCATGGTTTGATATCGGCAGCATCCAATCTTATTTAGAAACGAGGAAATATCTCAATGCGGCTACCGTTTAAATATTTTATCTTTGGAGTTTTATGTTTATTACCGCTGACCGGGTTCGCCCGAGATGGCAGCACTCAAGCAATTTTATTGATTGCGGATTTTGAAGATCCCGACATGCCTCAAAATACGGGAGTATGGATACATAACCTTTTAGATCCCGATCAAAATCTCAAGATTGCGATCACGCAGCAGGGCACTGGGCGGAAAAAAGTGCTGAGGCTTGATTACGATGTCGACTCTCCGAATCCTGCGATGGTCGGATTGTGGGTGAATCTCCGCAATCAGGACTTGCGTGGATTCAATACTTTGCATGTGATTTTAAAAGCGGGCGATGGAGCGCAATTTTTAGGAAATATTGCTCTCCAGTTTACTGACGCGAACAACCACAAAGCTGCTTATTTAATATCAAGGATCCCGACGGAGTGGAAAGAATTTCAGGTTCCGTTGAAAAAATTCAATCGCATTAATAACTGGTCGCAGATCAAGGAATTCGAAATCGTTATTGACGACATTAATGCAAGGCCAAAAGAAGGAATTTTATTTGTTGATGGAATTTATGTGTCGAAAGATCGCTAAAGTTGACGAAAAGGAGGTTTTTGTGTCGAGAACGGTCACAAGTTGGGTAAGTGATTGCCACATGGTTGCGCGTGACAAAGGTTTTTGGGACAAAAAAAGAAATGTCGGCGAGATGCTGATGCTTATTGTCTCGGAACTCGGCGAAGCTATCGAAGCGCACCGGAAAGGTAATTTCGGTCTTGGGCAAAAAGATACATTCGAGGATGAACTGGCTGATACCGCAATTCGGTTATTTGATTTGTGTGGCGGCTTTGGAATCGATCTGGAAAAACAAATGGAATGGAAAATTAATTTTAATAAAAGCCGGGAGCAACGGCATGGCAAGGCCTATTGATTGAGTGCAAAAAGTTGGATCGCCCTTTTTATAGAAGGGTGTCTAAGGCCCCTTTGGGGTCAATGCGGCCTTATTCTCGAGTAGAGCATCGAGAAAAGGCGATATGAGAGGAGAAGTAAAATTATGAAAAGTAAATTGTTTTTAGGCGCAGCGTTGGCTGCTATTGCGATTTTGAGTTTCGTCTCGAATCAATTTGCAATGGCCGCAGGAAACGAGCTGGTTCTTGCAGATTTCAATACCGGAGACAAGCCATCCAATATCGGCGGGGATTTCGGAGCCTGGAATAAAGATCCCAATGACGAAACTCAGGGAACAGCAATGTCATTTGTTTCTGATGATGCTCTTGGGGATCCGGCTGGTTACGCGGTGCGTCTTGATTATGATGTTGACTCTCCGAATCCCGCATATAACGGTTTTTGGATGAAGCTCAATAACACGGATGCAACGCCCTACAATTCTTTGAGTTTTTATGTCAAAGGAGATTCGAAGACCGGGTTTACCAAACGAGTAAAAATCGAATTAAAGGATAAGACCGGCAAACCTTGTTCCTATGTTGTGGCAAACGTGTCGAATGAATGGCAAAAAATCTCCATTCCGTTTGACAAATTTCGTCGCATAACCGACTGGACCGCATTAACCGAACTTGTTCTGGTCTTTGACGACGTAAACTCGCGGCCCAAGAAGGGAACGATTTATATTGATCAGGTAACTTTTTCGAAGGAGTAAACGAGATTGAATATTCATTATTTTGAGTTGTTCATGAGCTGCGTATGCAGCTCATGAACATAATGGAGGTGAATCTATCGTGTCATGGAGACGTTGGGGTCTTAAGGACAATCCATACTCATCAATCCCAATTGATGAGACAACCCTTGAGCTATTCATAGGCCGGAGCAATGAAATTCAAACATTGCATGACGCCCTATCAAGCGCTAAGTCTGTTATCTTTCTTCAGAGTCAAAGTGGACTTGGTGCGACCGCTCTTGGAAATTTTTGGCGTTACAATTTATCTCAGCGGCGGCTCTATTTTTCTCCTTACCTAGAATTAAGAGTTGAAGCGAGGCAGGATTTCTACCAGGTTCTGGCAAACCTCATAGAGTCCATAAACTGGAGCATCAAACAAAAATATCTTTATATGGCTAAAGACGAGCAATTCGTAACTCATGAAGCAAAATCGGCGCATTTTTTTTCTGCCGTATCTAGCCGTTTGACGTACAAAAATTTTCACGAGGTAGGAGGACAATGTCTATATGAAGAAGCTAAAAAATTATTCGAGGCTATTAGAAATATAGTATTGAGACTCGGATATGAGCATGGCATCTTGCTTCAAATTTGCTTTCAAAATTTACAGACAAACGCAGATTATGAACATTTATATGAATTCAGAGAAAAAATGCCGGCGTTATTTTCAATGGATCATTACAAGTGGTTGTTGATTGGGCATGGCGGAGTAAAGAAAATATTTTATCCGATAAATCAAAAAAACAGCGCTATCTACTGGTCTGAAATTGCGCTGGTGCCGCTTGAGTTTAAAGAATTAGAAGAAATCCTTAAACATCGAAAAGAGCGGTTAGCATTTAACCAATATGCGAAGCTTCCCATAGATGCTGAAGTAATCAAATATTTGTATTCCGCATGTAATGGCAGCTTGAAAGATGTTTTTTCAATTTGCACAAAACTAATGGGCTCTTTGGAGGGGTATCAAATAAACTCAGAGGTAAATCTTGAGTCGGCAAGGCCAACTATAAAAAAAATCTTGCAGGACCATCTGCAAGAAAAAAATCTTACGGCTTTGTCATTTGAAATTATGGAATTTTTAGCAAAGAAGGGGCATGCCGCTTCGAGTGTTATTGCTGCCCAATTACAGAAAAGGCGCCCCAATATCTCTAAAATTCTTAATCATTTGAATAAGGCAGGATTGGTTCAAATGGAGGTGCGAGGACGAAATAGAATATATTATCCGTTAACGGAGGTAAAACTTGCATTCGGAGAAACTTCGAGGATGGAATAGCATCGAACGAGATATGAGAATAGCCGGGTACTCGGAGATGGAAATAGAAATGGCCAGGAAATCTTTTTATCAGGGCATCATGTTATTAATGCGTATCTTCCGAATTTCCCCACGTGCTGATAAATCTTCAGAATCTATAGCGGATACTCGTCGGAATTTGATTGTATAAAATTGTATAAAGTGATAAATTCTTCCTGGAAAGAGGAAGAGATGGCCAAGGGACGATATAATTTAACAAAAGCTGCAAAGCGTATAGGCGTTCACCGTCTTACGCTTTATTATTGGATAAAAAAAGGATGGATTACTCTCCATCGGGATCACCGTGGATTTCCGGTTTTTACTGAAGCGGATATAAAAAAGATCATTCTGTGGCATGAAAAATTGAGATAATAGAGAAACAAAAGGTACGATATGCGAGTTGCGATTTACACGAGAGTGAGCACCGAAGATCAAGCGCGAGAGGGCTTCTCTCTTGAAGTACAAAAACAGGTTCTCAAAGAACTCGTTCAAAGAAATGGCTGGACCCTCGCGTGCAGTATTCCGAATCGAGATATTTATGAGGATGATGGCTATACGGGCTCTAACATGGACCGCCCAGCATTTAGGATTTTAAGGTCAGATGCACTGCGCAAGTATTTTGATCTCATTCTTGTATACAAACTCGATCGCCTTAACCGAAAATTGAAAGATATGTTGAATTTTTTGGAAGAACTCGATCAACTTACTATTAGTATCAAGTCTGCGACGGAACCTTTTGATACCACTACAAGTGCAGGGAAATTTCTCATTCAGATGCTTGGAAGTTCGGCTGAATTTGAAAGAAACCGCCTGATTGAGCGTGTATTTCCCGGCATGGTGATGGGAGTCAAAAATGGGCACTGGCAAGGTGCTCGGTATGCACCGTATGGTTATAAATACAATAAAGAAATAAAAAAATTAGAAGTGGTTTCAGATGAAGTCGAAGTTGTCAAAAAAATATACGACATGTATCTCTCGGGTTCTTCTACAGGCCAAATAGCAGGCCATTTTTATCATCAAGATATACCTACCCGAAGCGGCGGCAAGTTCCATTCAAAATTGATTGGCGATATTTTGAAAAACAAGGTTTATCTTGGAAAGCTTGTTTGGAATAAACATCATTATGATACCCGCACAAAAACAAAGAGCGGAAAAGGTTATCGTTACATTAAGAATCCCGCATCCTCACTGATCGAAGTCAGCGGGGTGCATGAACCCATTATCGATGAAAACAAATTCGATCGAGTACAAGCAAAATTGAAAGCTAATAAAAAAGGAAGTGGAGTTCCCAAATTTAAAAATAATATTTATTATCTTTCGGGGGTGCTTTATTGCGCAGAATGTGGTCTGAGATATCATGGTATTATGATAGTTTCAAACCACCGAACAGGAGGGAAAAAACCTTGGTATCGCTGCCTATCCAGGGGATATTCTTATATAAGTTGTAGTAATGGGCAAGTCAAGGCGGAGGATTTAGAAGAGCCGATATTTGGGATTTTGGATATTATCGCTGAACAGCTTCCTTTTAAGGAGGCGTTTGCAGATTCACTTCGTCAAGCTTCAAAAGAACCTGCTGAGCATTATTCGAACGAATTTGAGCTTAAAAGTCAACTTTTGGACCGAAATCTTAAAAACCAGAGTGAGCTTTATGATTTATATAGAGAGCAGCGTATTAATATTGAAGTCTATCGGCAAAAAGCAGATGAAATGCGACAGGAAGAAACTAGCCTCAAAAAAGATATGAGAGACTTGCAAATGACTATAATCGACGGTCAAAGGGGAATTGAGGACCGGCTGCGAGTTCAAAATTTCTTGAGTGGTTTGCAGGAGCGGAATAGTGAGTGGTCTGACACGGACAAGAAAGAGTTCATGCGGATCATATTTAAAAAGGTAGTTATCCATGACGGAGAAATAGTTTCCAAATCACTTGAAATGTACGAACCATGGAACTTCTTATATAAGAAAGGGTTACAATGTCAGACGACACAGTTATGCCAAAAAAGGAAAATAGGAAGACAGTCGTATGTATTAAGACATTCGGCTGCCAAATGAATGATTTTGATTCGGATTTGGCGGCGGGGCTGTTGAAAAAAGAAGGGCATGAGATCGTGAAGGATGAAGAATCCGCCGATGTCATTCTTTTCAACACGTGCAGTGTGCGCCAGCACGCCGAGGACCGGGTGTTCGGGCAATTGGCCGAGCTCAAGGCCGAGAAGAAAAAGCGGCCGGATCTCGTGATCGGCGTCATGGGCTGCATGGTAGAGAATTACAAAACCATGTTTTTTTCTGATTTCCCGCATATTGACCTATTAATAGGAACCCGCAGTATCCCCGAGCTTCCCAAGGCCATTGAGACGGTGCGTACGGAAAGGCGCCAGGTGATGGAGCTGGCCAAGGCCGGATTTGGATATGACTTTTATGAAATGCCGCGGATGGAAGGGAAATTCCACGCTTACCTTCCTATTATGACGGGCTGCGACAAGGTGTGCTCTTTTTGCATTGTGCCTTATGTGCGCGGCCGGGAGATTTCTCGGCCTTTGCGCGAGGTGTTGGACGAGGTGAGGCGGCTCGCGGATTCGGGTGTCAAGCATGTGACCCTTCTCGGCCAGAATGTGAATTCTTATGCGAGCAAAGACGGCGGCTCGGTTGGAGACGCCGCTTTGCCGTCATTGCGCGCCGGCGCAATGGCCAGCAAAGAAAATCACGGCAAGTTTGCAGATCTGCTCAGGGCCTGCGGCAAAGTGCCGGGTATTGAGAAAATCGGATTCACGACTTCGCATCCCCAGGATGCTTATGAGGAATTATTTCAGGCCATCCGCGATGAGGAAAAAATTTCCAGGCGGTTTCATTTGCCCCTTCAATCGGGCTCCAACCGAATCCTTGAGCGGATGAAACGCAATCACACACTCGCTGAATACCAAAGAAAAATCGACCGCATGCGCGAGCTGATTCCCGACATTGCCGTGACCACCGACATTATCGTGGGATTCCCCGGGGAAACGGAAAAGGATTATAAAGAAACCGAAAAGGCGCTCGCGGACATTCAATTTGACGGCGCGTTTATTTTCAAATATTCTTCCCGCCCGCACACCGCCGCGGCGCAATGGAAAGATGATACGCCGATGCCCGAGAAAAACCGGCGCAACAACGAACTTTTGAATCTTCAAAAAGAGATTACCCGCAAAAAGAACCAGGCCTGGGCCGGCCGCACGGTCAAGGTCATGGTGGAAGATATGAGCAAGAAAAGCCGGGAAGAAGTGCTGGCCCGCACCTGGCAGGAGAAAAAAGTGGTGTTCAAGGGCGACGGCTCTTTGATCGGGTCTATTGTGCACGTGAAACTCCAGCAGGTTTTTGACGAAACCTACCGTGCGGAAGTCATTCCTTCCTGATTCAATCCATGAAATCCGTTACCGCCGCCCGGATGCGCCAAATCGATGACAAAGCTATCCGCGAATTTGGCATCCCTTCATTAATATTGATGGAAAACGCGGGAGCGGCCTGCGCGCGCGAAGCCGTGAAACTGGTGCGAAAAGGCGCGGTGCCTATTGCGGTCTTTGCCGGCAAAGGAAATAACGGCGGCGACGGTTTCGTGGCTGCTCGGCATCTTGCAAATCACGGAATGAAGCCCGTTGTTTTTTATTTTCAGGCTCCCGGCGAGATGAAGCTCGACCCTCTGGTTAATTTCAGAATCCTTGAAAAGATGAAGGTGTCCCTGATAGACTGTTCAGCGCATTTGCCGGTTTCACGCGTCAAGGCGGCCCTGAAAAAGGCACGGGTTATTGTGGATGCCTTATTCGGCACCGGGCTTTCCAAGCCGATCGAGGAGCCGTTCAAGACCGCCATTGCGTTGATCAATCAATCGGGCCGTGCGGTGGTTTCAGCGGACATTCCTTCGGGCTTGAATGCGGACACGGGCGAAGTGATGGGCACCTGCGTCCGGGCAACCGTGACGGTGGCGCTGGGGCTTCCGAAAAAAGGATTTTTAAGGCGCGAGGCCAAGCGATTTATCGGCCGGATGGTGGTGGCGGATATTTCTATTCCAAGGAATTTACTTCAATGAAAAAATACGACATTATTTTTATCGGAGGCGGGCCGGCGGGTTACACGGGCGCCATACGCGCGCGGGATCTCGGTTTCAGCGCGCTGTTGATTGAAAAGAATAAAGTGGGCGGCGTTTGCCTTCAGACCGGCTGTATTCCCACCAAGGCCCTGCTGGCTTCGGCTTCTCTCATTGATAAAATCAACCGCGCGGTTCAGTTCGGCCTCGCGGTTCGTCTGGACACGCCGCACAAGCTCTGGAAAATCGCGGAGAAAAAAGACGCGATTGTCGAGGAACTCACGCAGGGGCTGCTTCAGACTTTAAAAAGAAAAGACGTCGAGATTCTTCAGGGCGAGGCATCGTTTAAAAGCCCGCATGTACTCTCGGTTAAAAAGGAAGGCGGGACCGAAGAAATTCAGGGCGATGTGATGGTAATTGCCACCGGCTCGCGGCCGCAGGAATTGCCCGGGATTCCTTTCAACCATACGAATATTCTTTCCTCGGATGATTTATTGACGTTCCGTGAGGCGCCCAAGGATTTGGCGATTATCGGAGGCGGTGTCATCGGGTGCGAGTTTGCCTCGCTTTTTGCGTCGCTCGGCACCCGCGTTTCCATTGTGGAAATACTGCCGCAAATTTTGCCCATGGTCGACAAGGACATTGCCAAGCGCCTGGATGTGCTTTTCAAACGCCGCGGGATTCAGATTTTTACGGATAAGAAAATGGAGAAACTTTCGAGTGACGGCACGGTGCTTAGCCTGCTTTTGAGTGGAGGTGATAGAATTTCCTGTGACAAGATGCTCGTGTCCGTGGGGAGGAGAAGGAATATCGAAGGCCTGGGGCTTGAGAACGCGGGAATTAAAGCTGAAAAGGGCATGATTCAGGTCAATGAATTTTTAGAAACTTCAATCGCGGGAGTTTATGCCGTGGGCGATGTGATCGGCTCGCCCCAGCTGGCGCATGTGGCCGAGGCCGAAGCGCTTTGGGTGGTGGACAATCTCAGGCGAGATAAGCGTCCTATGGATTACCGCGGTTGGCCCAACACTATCTTCACCCATCCCGAAGTCGCCTGTGCCGGTTTGACTAAAGAAGAAGCGCAGAAAGCAGGGCATGAGGCTGAGGAGTCCCGTTGTCTTTTCGGGGCTCTTGGGAAATCGCATGTGGAAAGAGAGCCGGACGGCCTGGCCAAGCTGGTTTTTGATAAAAAAACCGATAAGATTCTAGGCGGCCATATCATCGGCGAAAACGCCTCCGATCTTATCGCGGAAATCTCCCTCGCCATCCGCCTAGGCGCCAGGCGGGAAGACCTGATCAATACCATTCACGCCCATCCCACCTTCTCCGAAATCATCTGGGAAGCTAGTAGAAATATTTAAGGAAGCCCTATTGCCTCGCTCCGCTCGGCTTCTAGGGCGACCTTCGCAAAATAATGCGAAGGTCGAAATATTCCTTGACCTTCGATTCGTGCGATATTAAAATTTCCTCGTTGTATTTCACGGTGCATGAAAGCCGGAGTTTTAATTTTTGATGCGACGTTTTCCCGATTGGCTCAAAAAATCCATTCCTGAAGCAACCACTCTTCAGACGGACGCTACCCTCGAAAAATTTAATCTCAACACCATTTGCTATTCTGCAAAATGTCCGAACCGTTCGGAATGTTTTTCAAACCGCACGGCTACTTTTCTCATTCTGGGAAATTTATGCACGCGCCGCTGTACTTTTTGCAGCGTGCCGCAAGGGGCGCCCACGGAATTGGACATGACGGAGCCCGTGCGCGTAGCCCAGGCGAGTCTTGAATTGGGGTTGAGGCATGTGGTGGTGACTTCAGTAAATCGGGATGATTTGGAAGACGGCGGCGCGGAGATTTTCTACCGGACCATCCAGGAAATTAAGAAGCTGATTCCAGATGCGACGGTGGAGGTTTTAACCCCCGATTTTCAAGGCAGAATCCAATCGATTTTGCGCGTGGCTGAGGCGTACCCCGAGATTTATAACCATAATCTCGAGACCGTGCCCCGGCTTTACAAGCGCGTGCGGCCCCAAGCCCTTTATGAACAGTCCCTTAATCTTATCCGGACGGTGAAATTACATCACCCCGGCATTCTTACAAAAAGCGGCCTTATGGTGGGACTGGGTGAGAAAGTGGACGAGGTGCTTCATGTTCTTGGCGAGCTTCGCGCGTACGGTTGCGATATCGTCACCATTGGGCAATATTTAAAGCCGAAAGAGGGGCGGCTTCCGGTGGCGGAATTTGTGCGGCCTGAGACGTTTGAATTGTTTGAGGCCAGGGCCCGGGAAATGGGGTTTAAGGAGGTCTTTTCCGGGCCTTTTGTGCGCAGTTCCTATCACGCGGAGGAAACTTTTCTTGAGGCAAAAAGGACCGGTTAAAATTTTTTTAAAAAGGGCGGCGCGCCCTAGCAATTGAAGGAGGAAGTTAACGTGGCACAAGGCAAAGTGAAATGGTTCAACAACCAGAAAGGTTATGGTTTTATTGAGTCCGAAGGGGACGGCGATATTTTCGTCCACTATTCGGCCATCAAATCGGATGGTTTCAAAACCCTCAATGAAGGTGAACTCGTCCAGTATGAGGTCGTGGAAGGGCCGAAAGGCAAGCAGGCCACGAACGTTACCAAGGCCTGAGCTGTAAAAGTCTGGGATAAAATTTAAGCCGTCGGCGCTTTGGCCGATACAATAAGGGCCGGTTGGTCAGCCGGCCCTTATTCTTCTATGAACAAATACTTTTCTTCTTTTTTTCTTTTAGGGTTCACCATTCTATTTTCTTCCTGCGCCACCACGCCAAGTCCCCGCGCCTGGAACGAAGTCACCCAGCGCATCGGCCCTGTCGAATATGTGGCACTCATGGACGCCTGCGATCTCCTGAAGATGAATTACGAATGGGACGCCCTTACGAAAAAACACATTCTTTACAAGAATTCGAATTATCTCTCCTTCATGACGAACGATCGCAATATCAGCATCAACGGCAATATCCGTACGCTTTCCGTCCCGCCCCGTGTGGTTAATGGGGTTCTGATGCTGCCGCGGGAATTGGCCGAGATGCCGTGGTGGAAACAGAAGGAAAATTTCTGGAAAGAAGTGAAAGCGGTTTATCCGGGAAGTTCCTTTATGGTGGACAAGGTGGTGATTGACGCAGGGCATGGCGGGAAAGACCGGGGAGCCCCAGGGCTTTTTGGGCTGGACGAAAAGAATATCGTGCTTGAGATTGCGAAAAAACTGGAGCAGAAACTTCGGGCTATGGGGATTGATACGGTGATGACCCGCACGGATGATACGTATCTCACGCTTCCCGAGCGTGCCTGGGTTGCCAATAATTCGGGTGCCGATCTTTTTGTCAGCATCCATGCCAATTCCGCACCTGATAGAAGTGTCCAGGGTACGGAAATTTACTATCTTTCCGAGACCGTGGATGATGACGAGCGCGCCAACCAAATGGTGATTGATTACGGCAATACGGTGGAGGTGAATCCGGATTTACCCAACAAGCGCTCCGGCGATCCCACGCTTTGGGACATCATTAACACGGAAAACCGGCAGGAATCCATTGAGCTGGCGCGGGCAATCAATTCTTCGCTCAAACGTTACGCTTCCATTAAGAGCAGAGGCATTAAAAGCGCCGGGTTTTTTGTGTTAAAATGGACGGATAAACCCGCCATCCTTGTGGAAACGGGATTTGTGACCAATCGTCAGGAGGTAAGGCAGTTAGCCGACCCGGCTTATCAGGATCAGCTGGCCGGGCTGATTGCAGAAGGGATTATGGCGTACAAGGCGGAGTATGAAAGGACGCGGGGGTTTACCACCAAGTAAAGATCAGGCCATCGGGGTTTTTGATTCGGGATTGGGCGGTCTTACAGTCGTTCGTGAAATCATGAGAGAGCTTCCCCAGGAGCATATCATTTATTACGGGGATCTGGCGCGGCTTCCCTACGGAATCAAGTCCAAAGAGCAAATCATCCGGTTTTCCTGCGAAAACACCGAATTCCTACTGCGGCAAAATGTGAAAGCGGTGGTGGTGGCCTGCAATTCCTCGGCCAGCGCCAGCATCGCGCTTCTTAAAAAAAGATATTTTCTGCCCGTCACAGACGTGATTGAACCGGCGGCCCAAAAAGCACTTCGTTTTTCCCTGACCAAGAGAATCGGCGTGATCGGAACTCCGGCCACGATACGCAGCGGGGCGTATGAGAAAGCACTTAGAAAATTGGAACCCAAGGTCAAAGTTTTCACCCAGACCTGCCCTCTTTTTGTGCCGCTGGTGGAGGAGGGGTGGACGAGCAGCAAGATTACGGATCAGGTTATTCATGAATACCTGAAAGATTTGGTTAAACAGAGAATCGACACGCTTATTCTCGGCTGCACGCATTATCCCCTCTTACGCCGGGCTCTCCAGGATTATGTGGGCCCCCACGTGGTTTTAGTTGATTCTGCAGGGCCGGCGGTTTATCATCTCCAGGAAAGACTTGAGGAACTTAAGCTTTTGGCCGACCGCGGTGGACGGGGAACGCTCAAAATTTATGTGAGCGACATGCCCCGCAATTTTGTTCACGTGGGTCAGCAATTCCTGGGGTGCCGTTTGAAGCACGTCCGGGTGGTTCCCATTCAGCCATTGATGAAACTTTCTTGAAGCATGCCGGAAAATAATCAGCTTGAACGAGTGGCCCGCTCGGCCGCCGAAAGTCAAGCAGTCCCGAGTGACCGCGAGGGACAGAGGAAAGCGGTCGTCCTTTTATCGGGCGGTCTTGATTCAGCCACAACCCTTTATGCGGCCAGGAGCGAAGGATACCGTCCTTATGCCCTCACGATCCGTTATGGCCAGCGTCATCGGAAAGAAACGGATTGCGCCCGCTGGATGGCCGCGCATTTGGGCGTTGAGAGGCGCGAGCTTTCTATAGAACTGCCTTGGAAGGGAAGCGCGCTTTTGGATCATGGAATAGAACTTCCGCAAAAAAGAAGCACGGATGAGATGAATTCAGGTATACCGGCCACGTATGTGCCCGCAAGAAATACAATTTTTCTGAGTTTTGCTTTGTCCTGGGCGGAAGTGCTAGGCGCGGAAAAGGTTTTTATCGGTGCCAATGCCCTGGATTACAGCGGCTATCCGGACTGCCGTCCCGAATATTTTGCAACCGTAGAGGAATTATTCAAAAAGGGAACCAAGGCTGGCGAGGAAGGACGTGCCATCCGCATTGCGGCGCCTTTGCTTCATAAAACCAAAGCTGAAATTATTAAATGGGGACTTGCCTTGGGCGTGCCTTTTGAACACACGTGGTCTTGTTACGAAGGAGGCGCGACACCCTGCGGCGTTTGCGATTCCTGCCTGCTGCGCGAAAAAGGATTTCATGAAGCAGGACTCTCCGATCCCCTCATGAGTTTATCCCGATGATTCAAGCCATGTCAGAAAAAAAAGTCGAAATCGCGGAAATTTTTTCCTCTCTCCAAGGTGAGGGCCCCCGGCTGGGTGAAAAGCATCTTTTTGTGCGTTTCCCGGTTTGTAATCTCCACTGCCATTATTGCGACGAGACCGGCCATGAAACAATCGAAATGGATCTGGCCACCCTGCTTGAACGGATTCGTGCCATTGACGGGCAGTACGGGCCGCATTCCTTTATTAGTTTGACCGGCGGCGAGCCGCTGCTTTACACGGCCGTGATCAAGGATATGGCTGCGGTGCTAAGACCTGAGGGCTTCCGGTTTTATCTTGAAACCAGCGGTTTTTTGGTGAAAGCGCTGGAAGAAGTGATGGATTGCGTTGATTTTATTTCTATGGACGTCAAACTTCCCAGCGTGACCAAGGACCGGAATTGTTTGGCCGAGCACCGGGCTTTTCTTCAGGCATCGCAGGGAAAGGAGAATTACGTGAAAATTGTGGTGTCCACGGACATCAGCCGCGAGGAGTTCAGGGAAGCGGTGGCCATGATTCACGACATCAATTCCGCAACGCTCCTGGTGCTTCAGCCCATGACCGTAGGCGAAGAAAAGGATATTGAGAAGGTTCTTTTGGATACTTTAATTGAACTTCAGTCTGAGGCGCTCGGATGGCTCGCAAATGTCCGGATTATTCCGCGGCTGCACAAAGTGTTAGGGGTGAAATGATGAGACAAGACCGTCCGGAGCATGCGCTGCGTGAAATCAAAATCAAAAGGGATTATCTGGAGCACGCGCTAGGATCCTGCATGATTGAATTTGGCAAGACCCGTGTGATTTGTTCCGTGTCCGTGGAGGATAAAATCCCGCCCTTTCTAAGGGGAAAGGGAAAAGGGTGGTTGACCGCCGAATACGGCATGCTTCCCGCCTCCTGCAAAGAGCGGATTGACCGCGAGTCCAGCCGGGGCAAGGTCGGGGGACGGACGCATGAAATTCAGCGGCTGATAGGCCGTTCTCTTCGCGCTGTGATTGATCTTGAGAAAGTCGGGGAACGCACCTTTTGGATAGATGCGGATGTGATCCAAGGCGACGGAGGAACCCGGACGGCAAGCATCACGGGAAGTTTTATCGCCCTGGCGGATGCAATTAGAAAATTGCAGCAGCGGGAAGCCCTGACAGAAAATCCTCTGAAAGATTATGTGGCGGCCGTGAGCGTCGGCATTGTGGATGGAAAACCCCTTCTTGATTTGTGCTATGAAGAGGATTCTCATGCGGAAGTGGATATGAACGTCGTGATGACCGGCCAAGGCGATTTGATTGAAGTGCAGGGAACGGCGGAGGGAAAACCCTTTACGCAGAAAGACCTCGATCGCATGCTTGTCCTGGCCAAGAAGGGAATTCAAGAGCTTATCCGCCATCAGAAAAAACTGCTCAAACTCACTTTGGAATGATCCCTCTGATTGTCGCCTCCCGCAATCCAAAAAAAGTTGAGGAACTTCAGGCCATTTTAACGGGCCTTCCCATTCAAGTTATTTCTCTCCGTGATCTGGCCCGGGCACCGGAAGTCGTGGAAGACGGCGTGACCTTTGAAGAAAACGCGGTTAAAAAAGCAGTGGAGATTGCCCGTTGGAGTCAAAAGTTGGTGTTGGCCGATGATTCCGGATTATGTGTCGATGCTTTAGGCGGTGAACCGGGAGTTTATTCGGCACGGTTTGCCGGAGAAGCGCAAGATGATCCAAAAAATTGCGAGAAACTTCTTCGCATGATGGAAAAGATTCCGGAGGCGAAACGCGGAGCGGAGTTTGTATGTGTGATTGCTATTGCCGCGCCCGACAGCAAGCTCATGGGGACTGCCCGGGGAGAATGCCGCGGATGGATTGCGCATGATCTTAAAGGGAGTTTCGGTTTTGGGTATGATCCCTTGTTTGTCGATCCACAGTCGGGCAAAAGGTTTGCTGAGCTTCTGCCCGAAGTTAAAAATAAAATTTCGCATCGCGCCAAGGCGCTTTTAAGGGCCAAAGAAATCTTAAGAGAATATGCGGACAGACGCGGGAAAAGTCATGTTGACAAACCGTGACGCCTTATCTAAAATTAACCCCCTTATAGAGTTGCAAAAAATTAGCAAGGTCTCTTCCCGGAAAAACGGGTGAAGAAAAGGTATTTTTTTGTCTGCGGGCGAATTTTTAGGGGCGAAGGTTTTAATTGTGCGGGCGATTAGCTCAGTTGGTTAGAGCACTACCTTGACATGGTAGGGGTCAGAGGTTCGAGCCCTCTATCGCCCATTTGCGCTATTATAAAAAGAAATGGGAGCAAATGCGGCCCTAATTCCCCTTGATGGAATTAAATAGATTAGGGCTCGCACGCTTCAATAATGATTTCAATGGCTGAGACAAAACAGGAAGATTTCATTCATAGTGATTTGGATCGCTTGAGGCACAGCGCGGCGCATATTCTGGCGCAGGCGGTGAAGCGCCTTTTTCCCAACGCCAAACTCGGTATCGGCCCGGCCATCAAAGACGGTTTTTATTATGATTTTGAGGTGGAAAGGAATTTTACGGAAGAGGATTTGGTGAAACTCGAGGAAATTATGAAGGAGATTATCCGTTCGGGGTATGATTTTGTGCGCGATGAAATGGATAAAAAGGCGGCCATTGAATTTTTCCGTAAGCGTGGGGAAAACTATAAATGCGAAATTATCGAAGGCCTTGCGGACAGCAAGGTTTCTACTTATAAAGACGGAGAATTTATCGATCTTTGCCGCGGTCCTCACGTCCAAAAATCAAGCGATGTGAAAGCTATCAAGCTTTTGAGTATCGCCGGCGCCTATTGGCGCGGGAGCGAACAGAATAAGATGCTTCAGAGGATTTACGGCACGGCGTTTGCCGCGCAAAAGGATCTTGACGAGCATGTGAAGAATCTGGAGGAAGCCAAAAAGCGCGACCACCGCAAACTGGGCCGTGAGCTTGATCTATTTAGTTTTCACGAGGAATCCCCGGGATCGGTTTTTTTTCACGCCAAGGGATTTTTTATTTACAACACGTTGATTCAATTTATGCGGGACAAGCTTGGCGGAGGCGGTTACCGCGAAGTGCAGGCGCCCATGGTTCTTTCCGATGAGTTATGGAAGAAGAGCGGGCATTATGAGCATTTTAAAGAAGCGATGTATTTCACCAAGCAGGAAGAGCGGGAGTTTGCCGTAAAGCCCATGAATTGCCCGGGCCATGTTCTGATTTACAAATCCCAGCAGCACTCCTACCGCGAGCTGCCGCTTCGGATCGCAGAATTCGGCCGCGTCCACCGTTATGAAAAATCGGGCGTGACGCACGGTCTGCTCCGCGTGCGTTCGTTTGTTCAGGATGACGCGCATCATTTTTGCACGGCGGAGCAGCTTGAAAACGAGATCAAGTCTTTGATCGAGTTGACGAAGTCGGTGTATCAGGCCTTTGGATTCAACGAATATCAGGTCGCGGTCTCGACCCGGCCGCCCAAGGCCATGGGCTCGGAGGAGATCTGGAATAAGGCCACGGCCGCGCTCACGGCCGCGCTCGTGAGCTTGTCCATCCCTTACGAAATTCATGAAGGCGAGGGCGCGTTTTACGGCCCCAAGATCGAGTTTGTGATTTTTGACAGCTTGCGCCGGCCCTGGCAATGCGGCACTATCCAGGTAGATTTTTCCATGCCGGAACGGTTTGATCTCGAATACATCGGATCGGACGGCAACCGGCACCGGCCGGTGATGGTGCACCGCGCTATTTACGGTTCGCTGGAGCGGTTTCTTGGAATTTTGATTGAGCATTACGGCGGCGCTTTTCCTTTGTGGCTCGCGCCGGTGCAAACCCTGGTGGCTACTATTTCCGAAAAGCAGGAGGCGTTTGCCGAACAAGTGCACGAGTGTTTTCTGAAAGCAGGTCTGCGGAGTGAACTTGATATCCGCCCCGAGAAAATTGGTTATAAAATAAGAGAGGCAGAAACCCAGAAAATTCCTTACATTGCCGTGATCGGCGACCGCGAAGCTGAAAGCCAGATGCTCGCGGTGCGCGGCCGCGGGCGCAAGGATCTGGGGGTTCTCGCCGTGGATGGTTTTATAAAAAGAGTTCAAGACGAAACTCAAACGAGGAGGTGATTTACATTCTGGATCAAAGAAAAATTCGAGTGAACGAAAGAATCCGTGTCCGGGAAATCCGGCTGGTCGGACCCAATGGTGAGCAGGTCGGCATTGTCTCTGCAGAAGAGGGGCTCCGGAAGGCCGAAGAGGCCGGCTTGGATCTGGTGGAAGTTGCGCCGGAGGCCGTGCCGCCTGTGTGCCGGATCATGGATTTCGGGAAATATATTTACGGCTTGGAGAAGAAGGAGAAGGAAGCCAAGAAGAAACAGAAGGTCTTCGATGTCAAGGAAATCAAGATCAGCTTGAAAATCGAGGCGCATGATTACCAGACCAAGCTCAGAAACGCGATACGCTTTTTGAACCGCGGTGATAAAGTCAAATTCACCATGATTTTCAGGGGAAGAGAAATGGCGCACGTGGATTTGGGAAGGAAAGTGATCGCGCGTTTGGTCGTGGATCTCGAGGAAGTAGGAGTTATCGAGAAAAACATGGGATTGGAAGGCAATGTCATGACCCTTCTTTTCGGTCCCAAGAAACAGAAATAGCGAGGTGTTGAATGCCTAAATTAAAAACGAAAAAAGCGGTGCGTAAGCGGTTTAAAATTTCCGCTGGGGGCAAGGTGATGAAGCATCAGTCCTTCCGCCGTCATCTTTTGGGCGACAAGAGTACGGCGAGGAAACGCCGTCTGCGCCGGCCCATGGAGGTGGATGCAACTGATGTGAAGCGGGTCAAAAGGTGCCTTCCGTACGGATAAGAAAAGGAGAAAAAGTTAATGCCACGTTCAACCAATAATCCCGCCAGCCGTCGAAGGCGGAAAAAGATTCTAAAAAAAGCCAAAGGTTTTTTTCAGGGCCGGCGGAAGCTTTACCGGCAGGCCAAGGAAACCGTCATACGCGGAATGGCCTTTGCTTTTCGGGACCGGAAAGCCCGCAAACGTGAGTTCCGCAGTTTGTGGAATATTCGCATCAACGCGGCTTGCCGCCAGAATGGCATGTCGTATTCGCGTTTCATTGCCGGGCTCAAGAAAGGCAAAGTAACTCTTGACCGCAAGTCCCTTGCGGAACTGGCGGTGAAGGATTCCCAGGCGTTTAAGCGTCTGGTTGAAATGGTCAAGTTGCCGTCAAAATGAAAGACCCTTCCGAAACTCTCTCGCCGGATGACATGCGAGCCGTCCTGGATGAGCTTGAAGCTCACGCGTTTCCTCGAATTGAGCAGATTTCTGATGCGGCAGCACTCGAAGCCCTGCGGGTCGAGTATCTGGGCCGCAAAGCCAAACTTTCCCTGCTTCTAAGTTCATTGGGGACACTTGAAAAAGAGGAGAGGGCGCGGGTGGGAGACAGGGCTAACCGCCTCAGGCGCCAGCTTGAGGAGGCCATCCGGAAAAAGGGCGAGGCCCTGAAGGGGAGCGCTAAAAAAGAAGGGGTGGATTTTACGCTGCCCGGGCTGGGAAGCGAGCGTGGCGTCACGCATCCGATCACGGCCACGATCCGCGAAATTGTGCGTATTTTTGAAAAGCTCAATTTTGAATGGGTGGCGGGCCGGGAAATCGAAACCGAGTTTTACAATTTCACGGCGCTTAATATTCCGGAGGACCATCCTTCCAGGGATTCTTTCGATACCTTCTTCACGCAAGGCGGAAACCTCCTCCGCAGCCAGACTTCGACGGTTCAGATTCGTATGATGGAAAAACGGAAACCGCCTCTCCGCATTGTAGCGCCGGGACGCGTTTACCGGCCGGACACGGTGGATGCCAGTCATTCGTTCATGTTTCACCAGATCGAAGGATTGATGGTCGATCGCCGGACCACCTTCGCGGATTTAAAAGGCGTCATCCACCTTTTTCTCAGGGCTCTTTTTGGTACGGATTCAAAAATTCGTTTCCGACCCCATTTTTTCCCGTTCACGGAACCGAGCGTGGAAGTGGATGTGAGCTGTTTCATCTGCCATGCTGCGGGCTGCAGTGTCTGCGGGCGCAAAGGATGGCTTGAGGTGATGGGCGCAGGCAGCGTGGACCCGGCTGTGTTTGAGGCCGTGGGTTATGACCCCCAAAAAGTGCAGGGTTTTGCCTTTGGGCTTGGCGTGGAAAGAATATGCATGCTCAAACACGGCATTAACGATATCCGGCTTTTTTATGAGAATGATTTACGATTCCTTAGACAGTTTGCTTAAACCGATTTCTTCCGATGAAGATTAGCCTGAACTGGCTCAAAGATTACGTTTCGCTGAAAGAACAGCCCCGGAAAATTGCGGAGCTTTTGACCTTCGCCGGTCTTGAGGCCAAGAGCGTTGAGGCTGTGCCGGACCTGAAAGACCATGTGATGGAGATTGAGATCACCTCCAATCGCCCCGATTGGCTCAGCCATGTAGGGGTCGCGCGTGAAATCGCAGCCGTGGCCAATCGGAAGCTCACCTATCCCGACTGGGAAAACCGCGAGACAAAAGGAAAAAATGCTTTTGTCAGGAACAGGAAAAAAATCCTCCCCGTTGAAATTCAAGATAACAAGCTTTGCCCTTATTACAGCGCCTGTCTTTTGGAGAATATCGAATTCGGTGAGTCGCCGGATTTTATCAAGAACCGCCTAAGGGCCGTGGGTCTGCGGCCTATCAATTTAATCGTCGATGTGACCAATTATGTCCTTCATGAGATCGGACAGCCGCTTCACGCTTTTGACTGGGACAGGTTGTCCCAGGAGAAAATTCTCGTGCGGCGAGCCAGAGAAAAAGAAACTATCCGCGCCATCAATGGAACCGAATATCCGCTGAATCGCGAGGACCTTTTGATTACCGACGGCGTCCGCCCCATTGCCATTGGGGGCGTGATGGGCGGAATGGAATCCGAAGTCTCTTTGGCCACAAAAAATATCCTTCTTGAGTCCGCCTATTTTTTTCCTGCGACCGTGCGGAAAACATCCCAGCGTTTAGCGCTGACCAGCGAGTCGTCCTACCGCTTTGAACGGGGTGTGGATCCGGCGGCCGTGGATACCGGCCGCGAGCGCGCCATTTATTTGATCCGCAAGTATGCGAAAAAAATCGGGAGCGTGAGCGTGGTTTACAAAGGCGGCCGAGTGCCCAAAAAAGAAGGCACGATTAAATTTCCTCTTTCTGAAATTCATAGAATTCTCGGCGTGGATTTGGCGCCTCAAAAGGTCTCTCATTATCTCCACTCTTTAGGGCTTTCCGTCCGGCCGGGAAAAAAAGGGGTTATGTCAGTCGGCATTCCATCCTTCAGACAGGATCTCACGCGGCCGGTGGATTTGGTGGAAGAAGTGGCCCGCCTTTACGGCTATGACCGTATTCCGGGTACGCTTCCGGATCTAAAGCCGGTCTATATAAAGGAAGACGTCCTCAGAAAGACAGAAGAGCAGGTTCGGGATGCGGCCTTGGGATCGGGCTTTAATGAAGTTGTGACCTTTAGCCTGGTAAGCGAAAAAGTTTTTGAAAAACTGGGAACAACGCTTGGGCCTGTGACTCGCGTCGTCAATCCGCAGAATAAGGAATTAACCTTGATGCGGCCCACGCTTTTTCCGAGCATGCTGGATGTCGTCAAAACCAATTTTTATCATTCCAGCGCTGGCGACATTAAAATTTTTGAAATCGCCAATGTTTACGGGCCCGAGAAAAATCATGACCTTCCCAAGGAAGAACTCACCTTTGCGGCAGGGCTGGCGGGAGTTCGGGATCCGCATTGGCTGGAAAAGGGAAGGAAATACACACTCTTTGATCTCAAGGGCATTTTTGAACAGATGTTTGTTGCGTTGGGCATCCGGGGGATTCGATTCGCTCCTGCTGAGAATCTATTTTTGAGTCAGGCGTTTTCCATGGATCTCGAAGGAAAGTCATTCGGAATCCTGGGGAAAGTTTCCAACGCGGTAAAGGCTTATTATGATATCCCCGCCGATATTTTTGTGGGCGAAGCCAGTCTTGAAAAAATGGCGCAAGCCGCGCGGTTTGAAAGAAGTTTTAAGCCGCTTCCGAAATATCCGGCTTCGCGGCGTGACATGGCATTCATTTTCGGTGAGAGCGTTCCCGCCGGCGAGGTGATACGTCATGCTCAATCGCTGGAATTGGAATTTATCCGCAGGGTGGATATTCTGGACTTGTATCATGGCGGACAGATTTCCGCCGGCAAAAAAAGTCTCGCCTTTTCCATCGAATATCGCTCCGACGACCGTACGTTAACCGCGGAGGAGGTGAATGAGCTTCACGCTAAAGTGGTTCAGGCCGTGAAACAGCATTTTGGGGCCGAGCTTCGGTCCTGATCTTCCTTTCTTTTCTTGATTTCGAATTCGCGAGTGCTATAATCCCCTTGGCCCTGCCCTATACGTGATTAGGCAGTTCTTTTTAGAACCAACACTAAAAAAGAAAAGGGAATCAAGCTCAGGATGTGAAATGGCGGCCTTGAAGGTTAAGGAACCAAGCAATATCCGAGACATTCCCGCCTTTGTAAAAAGGGTTCTTACAAACACTGCTTACACGGTAGGTCGCGGGGCTTTTTTATGAAAGAAGACCTCTTTGGCCAAGAGGCCGGCAAAACGCCAGGCAAAGAGGAAAAAGCCCCTGCCTACGCCCCTCTTGCCTTCCGGATGCGGCCAAAAACTTTGGAGGAATTCGTAGGCCAAGAGCATATCCTGGGCGAAGGCAAGCTTCTCCGGAGACTGATCGCGTCTGACCGTTTGACCTCTTTGATTTTTTACGGCCCTCCCGGAAGCGGTAAAACCACGCTCGCCTATCTGATTTCAACCCTCACGCAGGCCGAGTTTCGGACGCTCAATGCCGTGACTTCCAACGTTCAGGAGATCCGGAAAGTGATGGATGAGGCGAAAAGCCGTAAGCGTTACGAGTCACACCGCACCATTCTTTTTATTGACGAAATCCACCGCTTTAATAAAGCCCAACAGGATGTGCTCATGCCCGAAGTGGAGAGCGGCGTCATTATTTTGATCGGTGCGACCACACACAATCCTTCCTTTGCAGTGAACGGGCCCCTTCTTTCGCGGTCCGTCATTTTTGAACTACGGCCGCTCACGGAAGAAGATCTGGTTAAAGTGATGCGCCATGCGCTGGAGGATACGGAGCGCGGCTTGGGCGGGCGGTCGGTCAAAATTACGCCGGTCGCCTTGAATCATTTGGCCAAGAATGCCTGCGGGGATGCCCGACGCGCCTTGACCTCTCTGGAAATCGGAGTGCTTTCCACCCCCCCTGACTCCGGCGGAACCATTCACTTTGACGAGAGAGTGGCCGAAGAATCTATACAGAAGAAGATCGTTCATTATGACCACGATGAAGACTATCACTATGACACGGCGAGCGCGTTTATCAAAAGCATGCGCGGTTCGGACCCGGATGCGGCCGTTTATTGGCTGGCGAAGATGCTTTATGCGGGTGAAGATCCCCGCTTCATAGCCCGCCGGATTGTCATCCTGGCCTCCGAGGATGTCGGCAACGCGGATCCCGAGGCGCTGGTGATTGCCGTGAGCGCCATGCAGGCCCTGGAGTTTGTCGGCATGCCCGAAGCCAGAATTATTCTGGCCCAGGCCGTGGTCTATCTGGCCATGGCTTCCAAAAGCAACGCATCTTATATGGCGCTCGAGGCTGCCACCCGCGATATCGAAAGCGGAAAGACGGAGGAAGTTCCTTCCCATTTAAGGGATGCGAGCTATTCCGGTGCCAAACGTATGGGGCATGGCCAGGGGTATCAATACGCTCATAACGGGCCCGGCCACTTTGTGACGCAGGATTATATCGGCACGAAAAAGGAATATTATTTCCCGACGGATCTTGGCTATGAGAAGAAGATGCGCGAGCGTCTTGACGAGTTAAAGCGCCGGAAATCAGAGAGCTAAGATTGAAAATACAATGAAAACCGATCAAACATTTTTCAGTTTTGACCATCTGGTTGGGAAAAGTCAGCTCTTCCGCGACCTGATTGAAAAAATCAAAGTGGTGGCGCAATACGAAGTGGCGGTTCTGATCGAAGGGGAAAGCGGTACGGGCAAGGAGCTTGTGGCCAGGGCTATTCACTATAACAGTCCGCGCAAGGACAAGGAATTTGTGGTGATCAATTGCTCCGCCTTTTCCGATTCACTACTTGAAAGCGAGCTTTTCGGATACGTGAAGGGATCTTTCACCGGTGCCATGGCGGAGAAGATGGGACTTTTTGAAGTGGCGGACCAGGGTACTTTTTTTCTGGATGAGATCGGCGACATGAGTCCCGCGCTTCAGGTGAAGATTCTCCGTGTTTTGCAGGAAAACACTTTCTTTAAAGTAGGAGGCACCAAGGCTGTGCGCGTCAATGTGCGCATTGTGGCTGCGACCAACCGCAATTTGCGACAAATGGTTCAGCAGGGAAAATTCCGTGAGGATTTGTTCTACCGAATCAATGTGGTGAACCTTGCGATTCCTCCGCTCCGCGAGCGCAAGGAGGATATCGATGTTTTGACGGAGCATATTCTGGAAAACATTGCCAAAAAGAATCGGGAGGAAAAAAAGATTCTTTCTTCTGAAGCTATTCAGATTCTGAAACGGCATGACTGGCCCGGGAATGTGCGCGAGCTTGAGAACGAACTTGAGAAAGCCACGATTTTTTCAGGGGATAAAAAGATCATCAACGAAGTGAGCCTTAGCCCGGAATTTTTGTATCAGATTCAGACAAAGAAGCGGGAGAGTTTGGAGGGGGGCGAGGGAACGGTTTCACTCAAGGAGATGAAGAAGAAAGCCGTGGAGCAGGTGGAGAGGGAAGTGATCAGGAAGGGGCTTGAAAAAACGAATTGGAATAAAAGCGCCTGCGCCAAGTTTCTTCAAATCTCCCGTGTGGACCTGATCCGCAAAATTGCCCGCTATAAAATTGAACGGACCTGATTTTTTTGGCATTGTTTGAAATTCTATGAATCGATCGCCGCAAATCATCAAACGCAAAATAGGATCCGTGCATATCATTGACCTGCGCGGGGAATTTGTGGGCCTGTGGGCGCTGCGCGGCAAGGAAGAAATTTCCCTTTTCCTTAAAAATCACAAGACGAAAAATCTTCTTTTTAATTTGCGTGGATTAACCACAGTGGACAGTCTCGGCGTCAAGGCCGTGACCGGGAATCTTTCACCCGATATTCGCAGCGGGCTGGTTGTCGGAAATTTATCCGTCATGGAAATGTTTTTCCGCGTAGCGGCGGCTCAAAATCTTAAATTTTTTAAAACCGAAGAAGAAATCATTCAATATTTTGGACAAGACCTTGTGAAATGGGAAGAGAAGGGCTATGAAGAGAAGCGCCGCCATCAGCGGCTGAAAACCGCGCTTCCGCTTGAATTTTCATTTGAAGATGAAAAAGGGGAAAGCGTTTTTTTTAGCGCCGTGGTCACCGATCTGAGCGAGGGGGGGCTTTTGGCCGAGTATCTGGATCTGGATCGCGAGTCCTTTCACCGCATGAAACTCAGCCCTTATGATTTCCGCATGCTGAATCTTAAAATCAAATTGCCGGATTTTGGCGACGTGGAAGCCAAGGGCAAGGTGGCAAGGACTTTTATTGACCGTGATCAGGTGGAAATCGGCATTGAATTTTCTGAAATCTCACCTGAAGATGTATTCCGTATAGGCAACTTTTTGAAGACCTCGTAGAAAGATATTCATTCAACCCCTCATTTAAAAATCAAAATTGAAATCAGCTATCCATAAGGGTTTATTAGAGGATAGATTTTTTCTCTAACCTATTTTAAATAAACATCTTAGGTGTATTTTTTGGATTAGCTTGAAAACGATCATTGCCCTAACCTTCTATTAATAAAGCCACTAAGAAAAAATTTGCATTTTCTTAATTAAAGTAGTAAAATTAAGCCAGTAGTAAGAATTGATAGCTTTAATGGAGAAATGTATATGATTGCTAAAACTGAAGTTCACAAAAGAAAAATCGGATCGGTTATTATTTTTGATCTTTACGGCGACTTGACGGATGGAGATATTGATACCGTAAAAGAATTTATAGAAAGGAATATTCAGCGCGGCGGATATAGAAACGTCATCCTGAATACGCAGAACGTGTTGCATGTGGATCAACTAGCGCTGAGAAAAATTTTAGTTCCTTTAGAAAGACCCCACCGCAAGGCCGTTTATTGCTATTCGCCGGAGCTGCTGGATATGTTTTTAAACACTTATCTTCCGGAAAAGATGACTATCTGCAAAAATGAGGCCGAAATTTCGGATACTTTTGGCCTTTATCTTGTGGAGAAGGACAAATTCATCTTTAAGGGAGAGCGCCGCAAGAATCAACGTATTGAAGTGGCGGTGCCCGTGACCGTACAGGCGCAGGTTCTGCCTTCAGATGTGTTTTCAGCCACCGCGCTGATCACCAATCTGAGCGAGGGTGGATTTTTCGCCGAATGCCTAGATCTTCAGGCCGCGCAGGCCCTCCGTGGTGTAAGGGATTTCCGTAACCTTGCGGTGCGGGCGCAATTCAAACCGCCTCTGTCTGCCCAGGAGCAGGCCTTTGACGTGGAAATGCTGCGGACTGAAGTGACCAGCAGGCAGACCGGCTTTGCTGCCAAGTTTCTCAAACACTAGTCCTACTGCTTGACAAGTCTCCAAGACAACCCTAGAATTAGTCCGTGAGAACCATAGCCATCGCCAATCAAAAAGGTGGTTGCGGTAAAACAACGGTCAGTGTCAATTTTTCCTCATCCCTGGCATTTCTTGGAAAAAAAGTTCTCCTCATTGATTTAGACCCGCAAGGCCACGCCTCTCTTGGTCTGGGAGTTAAATCGGATAATATTTCCCGCAGTATATATGATGTGCTGGATGATTCCGGGGAACAAAGTTTTGGCATCCGGGATGTCCGGATTATTTTATCGGACCATCTGCATCTCATTCCTTCCGAAGTGGTTTTAAGCGCCATGGAACAGAAATTGGCAGGCACGCCTGAAAGGGAAAATAGACTGCTTCAAAAACTTGTGGGCTTGGACGCGGAATATGATTTCATCGTGATTGATTGCCCGCCGAATCTCGGATTGCTTACCTTCAATGCCTTGCGTGCTGCCCAGGAACTTATCATTCCGGTAGAGTGTTCTACGTTTTCACTGCACGGATTGAGCAAAATTCTTGAGACTGTTCAGCTGCTTGACGAAGCGCTTCAGCAGAAGTTAAAGGTGAGGGCCCTCCTGAATGATTTTGATCCGCGCACGCGGTTTTCCAGAAAAATCCAGGAGGAACTTGAACGGTTGTTTACAAATCAGCTTTGCCGCACGGTGATTCACCATTCGGTCCGTTTGCGTGAAGCCGCTGCCTGTGGCAAGCCAATCACGGATTACGACCGGCAGTCGGTTGTGTTCAAGGATTTTCTGAATTTGAGCGCCGAGATCCTTGAAGGAGAGACGGCCCCCAAGACAGCGGCGGCAGTTGCTTTCAGCGTTTTTGATGTACCGGATTTGAATGAATCAAGAGACCCCTCCGAATTTTTTTCCCCGGAAGAGGAGAGGTTTGAGAATCGGTCGATCCTTTTTACGGTGAGAGCCGCGGGCGCCCGTTATGTCCAGATCGCAGGCGATTTCACCCATTGGGTGCCGGAGGAGCTTGTCCCTTCTGTGAAAGCGGGTGGGCTTTGGAGAAAGCTTTACCATCTTCAGCCCGGAATCTACAAGTACAAATTTATCATTGACGGAGAATGGATGACCGATCCGCAAAACCCGAGGAGCGAGCCCAATCCTTATGGGGGCACGGATTCTATTCTGGAAGTGAGTGTGCAGGGGGCTTCGCTTTATGGAAAATGAAGAGAAAAAAACACCGCGCGGCCTGAAAGACATTTCCCATCTTTTTTTATCCTCCGCGCAAAATCCCTGGAGCCGGGCGCAGGAGAAATCCCATACTAGGCCAGTGCTGGCGGTGGGCGTGGATTCCTGGTCCGATTGTGCGTTTGAAATGAATGCCGCGCTCGCAAGAAATCTGGAATTGCCTATTCATCAAATTGATTTTCACGTTAATTCCGCCCGGCAGGATTCTCACGATGGCCATTCGGCGTCTTCCGAGTTATTTTGCGCTCCGGTGGTTTTTGAGGACTTAATCTCCGACGGAGAAGGGAAACTCTGCCTGGTAGATTTTCCCTGGAATTTTCCGGATATTATCGACGCTCTCATGCCTTTGGTGTCTGCGGTTCTTGTGACCATGCGACCGTCGCTCGGGTCGTTGAAAAATGCATTTCGCTTCTTAAAAGGCGTGTCATGTTTTCTTAAGGAAGACCCTTTTGTGCGCTGGGAAGAGCCCGGGGCTCCTTACCTGGCCGAGGTTGCATTCCAATGGAGCGATCTTGTTAAGCATTTTCTTAACCGGGATCTGGTCTGGCTGGATAATTTGCAGCTGTTTAAAGAGAGGATGCTAAATGCTTCATCGGCGGTTGCGGCTGGCCCCGAGCCGTCTGCAGGGGGGATCTCGCTACCACAGGAGGAGGAAGTGCTGCGCCGTGAACGCCAGAGATCCCTTCATTTTCAGCGTGATT
>Ga0209515_10002222_pt1 | contig 30324 bp, 27 predicted proteins | sample Subgroupgradi54m_FD_187454 | JGI IMG/M metagenome (GOLD analysis project Ga0209515, IMG submission 187454) | Subsurface groundwater microbial communities from S. Glens Falls, New York, USA - GMW60B uncontaminated upgradient, 5.4 m (SPAdes)... ... | reverse complement strand
CGGGAATATCGGAATTATTGACAACGCAAACATTAATCAACCGCGGGTCGGTGTGCCGTATCAACATTTCAACATGGTCGGCGGCCGTAAACGCGTTCGTTTCGCCTGGCTGCGTCATGACATTGCAGACGTATATTTTCAACGCTTCGCTTTCGACGACTTGTTTACAAATGTCGCCGATTAAAAGATTCGGCAGAATGCTTGTATATAAACTCCCGGGACCTAGGACGATCATATCGGCCTGCTTAATAGCCTCAATCGCTTCTTCCGAGGCGCGGCAAAATTTTGGTTTTAATTCCAATTTTTTAATGGGCTTTCTATGCTCCGTGATATTGGTCTCACCTTCGACCACCATTCCGTTTTCAAGCTGAGCCACCAGCGTCACCTTTTCAAGTGTGGACGGAATCACATTCCCACGAATCGCAAGTACTTTGCTGGATTCTTTAATAGCGCGTTCAAAATCGCCCGTGATTTTAGAAAGTGCGGTAATAAACAAATTTCCGAAACTATGGCCTTTAAGTCCCGATCCGTCTTCAAACCGGTACTGAAATAAATCGCGCATAAGCGGTCCGGCATCGGCAAGCGCCACCAGACAGTTTCGAATATCACCCGGCGGAAGAACGTCCAGTTCGTCTCTCAATCTTCCGGAACTGCCTCCCGTATCGGTCACCGTCACAATCGCCGTGAGGTTATTCGTAAACTTTTTAACGCCCTGAAGCAGCGTACTTAAGCCCGTACCTCCGCCGATCACCACTACGCGAGGCCCGCGTTCCAAAAAACGGTCTTGGCGTTTTTTAAAAATAATGTCGACAAGATCGTTATTTTGAACCGGAAGAAGGCTGCGCACAAAAAATCGAAGAATATTGCGCACGGCCATCACAATCAAAAAAACGCCGAAAATCAAAAGAGCTGTTATGAACGAAGCGAGCAAAATACTTTCGTGCGACAGAAACCGGACGGCGACAAGACCTATACTGCTCGTGATAATAACGCCGACGATCAAAAGAGAAATCCATCTCTTAACGCCCATGCCGGGATAGAGCCATTTGAAGAAACCGGTCATTTCTTCTTGGCCTTCCTCAAACCGCTCATGGTCTGCATCAAATGCTCGTTTAACTCTTTTGGAACATTCCGGCCCATGGCTTTCGAACGCTGGCTGAGCGCGGCCGCTTCGATTAAAACCGGAATATTGCGGCCCGGTTTAACGGGAATCTTAAGATGCTGAACACGTACACCAAGAATATCGAACGTCATATCGTCCATGCCGAGCCGGTCGTATTCAAAGCCTTTGCGCCAATGCTCAAGCGTGACCACGAGGCTGATCCGCTTTCGATGCCGAACGGCGCCGGCCCCAAACATTCCGGTAACGTCGATAATTCCCAAGCCGCGAATTTCCATATGATGTTTAATGACTTGCGAAGAAAATCCCATCGGAACATGTCCGCCCACCAGCCTGATTTTGACGGCATCGTCGGCCACCAGGCGGTGCCCTCGGGAAACCAGTTCGAGCGCGCACTCGGATTTTCCTACTCCGCTTTCACCAAGCAAAATAGTCCCCACCCCGTAAATATCGAGTAACGTTCCGTGATACGTCGTCTCGGGAGCAAGAAAATCTTCGATGAAAACGGTGATGCGGCTCGCAATCGTGGACGTTTTTAAGACGGACTTGAATACCGGCACACCGGCCGCTTCGCAGCGACTCAATAAATCACGCGGCAAATTTTGATTTTTAGCAACGACCATGCAAGGAATTCTGTACTTGAAAAATTTTTCAAAATTGCGGCCCCAATCCTGTTCGGAAACTTTAGTAAGATACCTGATTTCGGTTTTACCAAGAATTTGCACCCGGTCGTAGGCAAAATAATCGTAAAAACCCGAGAACGCGAGCCCGGGACGATGAATTTCGGAAGAGCGAATACGGCGATTCAGCTGAACTTCTTTGGTCAGAAGCCGGAGATGGAGTTCTTCTTTTAAACCGTCGTAGAGCTGCTGAACGGTCATGGAAGGCTTGCTGATTAAGTTCTTTTTTACCGCGTTTACGTGGGTCATGTTAGTAAATTTTTTCCTCTTCGGTGAGAAGCATTTCGTGAACTTGCTGGCCGGTCTTGGCGGCGCGGAGCTGTTTACAAAAATAAGCATCGCGAAGTAAACGGGAAATCCGCGCAAGAGCTTTCAAATGAGGTCCGGCAGCTTCCTTGGGAGCAAGCAGAAGGAAAAAAACATACACCAATTCGCCGTCGAGCGCGTCAAAATTAACGCCTTTTTTACTTACGCCAAATACGGCGATTAAATTTTTAACCCGGTCGCTTTTACCGTGGGGAATCGCGATACCTTGACCGATGCCTGTCGAACCTAAATTTTCGCGGTCAAGCAATGTTTTTAAAATAGCTTTTTTATCATCCGTTCCATACACCTCCGACAACACGTCTACCAACTCCGCTAAGGCATCTTTTTTATCCGTAGCGTTAATATCCACTTTTACCGCTTTTGGATCCAGTATTTCACGTATGGTCATCCTATCCCCCGTTTTGATTTGTACTATTATTTGCGTCTTTTTGTTAATACAAATGATTCGCCTAAATAAATTCGTCGGGCTTCATCATCGTTTGCCAAAAATTCCGACGTACCGTATTTTAAAATTTTTCCTTCGTGCATGATGTAAGCCCGGTCCGTTACGGAAAGCGTCTCTTGAACATTATGATCGGTAAGCAAAATGCTGAGACCTTGACTGCGAAGTTTTTGGAGAATTTTCTGTACTTCCAGAACAGCAATCGGATCTACACCGCTGAAAGGTTCGTCCAAAAGAATAAGCGAGGGATTGGTAACAAGCGCGCGTGTAATTTCAAGGCGCCGGCGTTCGCCGCCGGAAAGCGTGAACGCTTTATTCTTTGCCAAATGTTCGATATCGAGTTCCTTCAGCAGCTTGCTTAAGCGGCGCTCCCGTTCGATCTGAGATATCTCAAGCGTCTCAAGAATAGCCATGATGTTTTCTTCCACGGTTAATTTTCGAAAGATCGACGGCTCCTGCGCCAAATAACCGATGCCCAGCCGGGCTCTCATAAACATGGGAAGCTGGGTGATGGTTTCCCCGCGAAAAATAATATCTCCCGAATCGGGGCGTATCACACCTACGGTCATGTAAAAGGTGGTCGTCTTGCCTGCGCCATTTGGTCCGAGAAGTCCCACAATTTCTCCACGCGAAATATTGATCGACACATCATTGACAACGCAGCGCGAGCGATAGCTTTTTTTTAGATTTCTGGTTTCAAGAAGATACATATTAAGCGATTCCTTTGGTTAGAAAGGAGGGAAGTTCGGACTTATCTTCCGCAGCTGGAGAGGGATTGGGGTCGGTTACTTTATTGGATTCGACGTGCTCAGAAGAAATGGCAAGATCAAAAGGATTTTCCGCACCGTCTTCGCTTTGGTAGGCCGTTACTTCCGGATCGCCACCCAGCACGGTGCGCCCTTCTTTGGCATAATAAATCACGCTTTCGCTGAGCGTTGAGCTGCCGTCCGGCTTAATAATTTCCACATTTCCCGTACCGATCATGCGGTCAAGCTGTTCTGTTGCTTTATCGTAAATCACATCCATGTGATCGGCCTTGAGCGTACCGCGATGATCGACGGCAACGACGTTGTCGTTAAACCGCGCAATATTTTTTTCATAGTCAATTTCCAGAAGGCCGTCGCAGGTAATAACGGTTGGTTTCATGCCTGCTTCCTGGGGATTACGGAACGAAACGGTTACGTTTTTTTTAAATTTAACATTGCTGAGCGCTGAATCACCGATGGCTTCCGTACCCACCACATCAATATTTTCCGTTTTCACGTTCGTAAGCACGGAAGATTCCATACGCTTTTTTTCAGAAACAATATCCAATTTCTCCGTTAAGAGCCGCGCGCCGGTATCGGTTGTCGCTACTACATTCTCATTCAAATGAACAACCCCGCTCGTCTTATCGTAAACACCTTGATCGGCCGTAATCACGACGGGCGTCTCTTCGGCGTATGCTTTGGCGATCACATTCATCAATTGAATTTCGTGCCCGAGAATATTGGCGGAATCGCCTTCGATTTCAATCTCGCGCTCACCGGTCGTCAAATATTTTGAAAACGAAAACCGGTACACCGTAGAAGCTGTTGATGTTTCAGTTTTTGACTTTTTTGGCGAGAATTTCTTGGGAAAGAAATGCACTTGCATATGGACAAACGCGGCGTAGCCAAGCATCAAAATAATGCACGATAAAATGAGGCGCTTAAGCAATGTGGGCCTCCTGGGACAACCGATCCTCGAGCACTATGGTTTCCTCGGCGGGGCGGGTTTTCCAGCGATCATGCATCCAAACCCATTGCTCGGGATACTGACGAATCACTTCTTCGACGATTTGGGCGCATAATGAAGTGTAATGTTTTATGGTCAGTTTTTTATCCTGCCCTTCTTTTACACGAACAACGTCCTTTAAAATTAACCTATACCCATTTCCCTCGCGCACAAGAAAAACAACCGCGAGAGGCGCGCCGGTTGCAAGCGCAATTCGAACAGGTCCTGTCGGCGTGTAAGCCGGGCGATGAAAAAAAGGGACAAATACACCATCAAAGCTATTCACATCCTGATCACTCAGCATTCCTACAGGTCCACCGTGTTTTAAAATCTTCAAAATTTCTTTCGGTGAATCGTTGGAATAAATCGTTTCTACGCCCCAAGATTTTCGAAAATTCACAATCGTCCGGTTAAAAGGCTCGTAATAGATTCGCTTGCCTACCGCATGGAACGGACAAACTGTTTTGGCAAGATACGAACCCAAAATTTCCCAGTTTCCTACATGGGACGCTAAAAAGATAAGACCGCGGCCCTCATGCCATAGAGCCTTGAGCTGTTCTCCGTCGGCGGGATCTTCGATGATAAGGCGGGCTCGCTCTTCCTCAGATAATTGCGGCCACTTACACCAATCTATAGCATTTAAAGCCAAATTTATAAAAACATCGCGGGCAATGCGCTTAAGCTCGTCTTCTGATTTGCTTTGACCGAATACGAGCTTAAGATGCTCGACTGTTTTGGTGGTATAACGGCTTAGAAAAATGAAAACGATCCCACCGACGAAACGAGCTAACGAAAGACAAAATGATCGGGGAAGCAGGCGGATGAGGGCTACGCCGGCACGCATGTACAAATACAGAATGTATCGATAGGGTTTTTGCTTCATGATAGTTATTGTATATATTTAGATAAGAAGTAAAGCAGCGATTATATTGGATTTGGGATCAAAAAGGAAGAATTCATTTAAATGCTTGGTTAGAAACAAGTTAGAATGTTTTGGAAGGGAAAAATTTTGAAATCGATCAGACAAAACCCGCTCGTAATAAATCCTGAACGTCCAAGAGCCCGACTACTTTCCCGTCTTTATTTACCACAGGTACTTCATCGATACTTTTTTGGCGTAAAATTCGGAGCGCATCGGTGGCCAATTGATCTTCTGTGACGCAGGTTGGTTTTCGCGTCGCCACATCATAAATTTTTCGCTTGAGCACATCCTCGCCCTTACCGTTTTCCAGATGCCTGCGCAAATCACCGTCGGTAAAAATTCCTCGGAGCCGTCCCTTTTGATCCACCACGGTGCAGCTGCCCGCACGCGCACCGGTAATTTTAAGAAGCGCTTTCTTTACAGGTGTTGTTTCAAGTACCGTAGGATTGTTCGCACCTTTTCGCATAATATCTTTGACTCTTAAAAGCCTTCGGGCGAGACTTCCGCCCGGATGATAAAGCGCAAAGTCTTCGATGGCAAATCCAGCTTTCTGGTACATCGCAACAGCCAGCGCATCGCCCATCGCAAGCGCTGCTGTTGTCGAAGCGGTGGGTACCAAATTGTACGGGCAAGCTTCTTTAGCAATTCCGATGTTTAAAACAACGTCGGCGTGACGCGCGAGCGTGGAATCCACTCGTCCGGTCAAGACGATGATCGGGGCGTTGATTTTTCGAATCGTTGAAAGCATGCGAAGGATTTCATCGGTTTCGCCGCTGTTCGAAATTACCATGACCAAGTCTTCGCTTCTAACCAAGCCTAAATCGCCGTGCACCGCATCGGCCGGATGCAGATACATACTGGACTTTCCCGTGGAACTCATCGTAGCCGCAATTTTACGCGCGATAAATCCGGGCTTTCCCATTCCGGTGACAATAATCCGCCCGCGACATTTCACCATGAGCTTAACCGCGTTTTCAAAATTTTTGTCCACGCGTTTAATCAGCTCACGAACTGCATCGGCCTCAATTTTAAGCACTTGCTTGCCGGTTTTTATAATACTCACGACGCCATCGCCTCTTTGATTTTAAGCATCTCTTCGAGAAGGGATTGCAACTCGGAAAGCGGCTGGGCATTCGGGCCGTCGCTTTTGGCTTCTTCCGGCGATTCGTGAATTTCCATGAAAACAGCATCGGCGCCGGCCACCACAGCGCATTTTGCTAACAGAGGAATAAATTCGCGCTGACCGCCTGATGCTGTACCCTTTCCGCCGGGAATTTGCACCGAATGCGTCGCGTCGAAAATAACCGGATAGCCGAAACTGCGCATGATCGGAATGGCTCTAAAATCAGTCACCAAATTATTGTAGCCGAACGAAACGCCGCGCTCGGTAAGAAGAATTTGTTTATTCCCCGTCGATTCGATCTTATCGACAACATTTTTCATATCCCACGGAGCCAGAAACTGGCCTTTTTTTACGTTGATCACTTTTCCGGTTTTAGCGGCGGTTAAAATAAGATCGGTTTGACGGCAGAGAAATGCAGGGATTTGAAGAATATCTAAAACGGCGGCGGCTTCAACGGCCTGTTCTTCGGTGTGAATATCGCTTAAGATCGGAAGACCGTAGGTTTTTTTTACGCGCGCAAGGATCGCGAGTCCTTTCTTCAGGCCCGGACCGCGAAAAGAACTGCCCGAAGAGCGGTTGGCTTTGTCGAAGCTGGCTTTGAAAATATAGGGAATGCCTAATGCTTTGGTAATACGCTGAATGGATTCGGCATGTCGGAGCGCGCTTCCTTCGCTTTCAATAACGCACGGACCGCCGATGATAACGAGTTGACCTGCCCCAATTTCGACATTGCCTACCCGGATAACTTTGGTATCAGTGGTCAATTGCAGAGCCATTTCCGCCAACTTCTTTCTCCGCTTCTGGTCCAACTTCCCAGCTGTACTCAAGCGCGTGCTTTATGAATTCGCGGAACAGCGGATGCGGGTTATCGGGTTTTGATTTAAATTCCGGATGGAATTGACCGGCCACAAACCAGCGGTGCTGGGGAAGCTCGATGATTTCAACCAGTTCGCCGTTCGGAGATGTTCCGGCAACCTTAAGACCGTGTTCGGTCAGCACTTTTTTGAATTCGTTATTGAATTCGTAACGATGGCGGTGCCGCTCACGAATTTCTTTGGAGGCATACGCGGTAAAACTACGCGTGTCTTTTTCAAGCGCACAAGGGTAGGAACCGAGACGCATCGTGCCGCCCATATTCACGATTTTTTGCTGTTCCTCGAGCAAACTAATGACGGGATACGGCGTCTTTTTATTAAACTCCGTCGAATGCGCGCCTTTGAGGCCCACTACGTTTCTTGCGAATTCGATCACGGCGCATTGCATACCCAAACAGATTCCAAAGAAAGGAATATTTTTCTCGCGCGTATATTGAATGGCGCGAATTTTTCCTTCGATACCGCGGTCCCCAAATCCTCCGGGAACCAATATTCCATGAATTCCCTGAAGGTATTGATCAAGCGAGTGACCGTTCTCTAATTTTTCGGAATTTAATCTTTTGATGCGAACGCGCGTATCATGATAAATACCGGCATGCCACAACGCTTCGTAGATTGATTTATACGCATCAAGCAGCTCGACATATTTTCCGACAACAGCGATGCGCACAATATGCTTTGGCCGTAACGCACGCTCAACGACCCTCACCTTCCAATCTTTAAGCGCATCGTTTTCTTTGTACGATAGCCCGAGTTTTTTGCAGATAACCTGATCGAGTTTTTCTTGCTTAAATTCCAGCGGCACTTCGTAAATAATCCGGACATCACGAGCTTCGATAACGGCTTCAGCCTCAACGTTACAGAAGAGCGCAATTTTTTTCTTGATAGCGTCGGAAAGTCGCTTTGACGTACGGCAAAGAAGAATGTCGGGCTGAATACCGATCTCGCGAAGCTTCTGAACGCTGTGTTGGGTAGGCTTGGTTTTAAGTTCTCCGGCAGCGGCAATATACGGAACGAGCGTTAAATGAATAAAAAGCACGTTATCCCGGCCGATTTCCAGACGAAATTGACGGACGGCTTCGAGAAACGGAAGCGATTCGATGTCGCCCACCGTTCCGCCAATTTCAGTAATCACAACGTCTATTTGCTTTCCATCCGAAACCTGGCGGATACGCGATTTGATTTCATCGGTAATATGAGGAATGACTTGAACTGTTGCTCCGAGATAGTCGCCTCGACGTTCTTTCTGAATAACAGCGTTATAAACCTGGCCGGTGGTAACGTTGTTAACTTTCCCTACGGAAGGAGAAGTAAAACGTTCGTAATGCCCGAGATCCAAATCCGTTTCGGCACCGTCGTCGGTCACATACACTTCGCCGTGTTGATAAGGACTCATAGTCCCGGGATCGACGTTGATGTACGGATCAAGTTTTTGGATAGCGATCTTATGGCCTTGGCCTTCGAGAAGACGACCGATGGAAGCGCACGCAATTCCTTTGCCTAACGAGGAAACCACTCCTCCCGTGATGAATATATATTTAGGCGGCACGTTCGGATCTTTTCATTTTTTAACTCCTTGTTTCAGGAACGCTTCTACACGATCAAAATCGGCTTGCGTATCCACGCCGATGGATTCGTGCGCGGTTATCCAGACGCGTATTTTATAACCGTTCCAGAGAAATCTCAACTGTTCAAGCTTTTCGATGTTTTCGAGAGGAGAATGCTTGAGATTTCTGAACTCCAGAAGCGGTGCCAATCGATAGGCGTAGATACCGAGATGCTTGAAAAAACTTTCTGGAGCCTGGTCCCTGCCGTAAGGAACAGAAGCGCGGGAAAAATAAAGCGCAAATCCTTCATGGTCTAAAACCACTTTTACAACGTTTGGATTCTGATAATCCGCTTTATCTGTGTTCTTTACGGCAAGCGTACCGATTTGAGCATTGCTGACTTTCATTCCGTCCGCCAATTGCCGCAAACTTTCGGGATTGGCAAGCGGCTCGTCGCCTTGGAGATTCACGATGATATCGAAACCAAGATTTTCAACCGCTTCGGCAATGCGCGAAGTCCCGCTTTCGTGATCTTTGGATGTTAACACCACATCGCCGCCGAATTGTTCGACAGCTTTTGCAATAACGGCATCATCGCACGCGATTAAAACGCGATTAAAACATCCTGCCGCTACAGCTTTTTCGTAGGTATGCTGAATCAGCGGTTTACCGACTAAGGGGCGAAGAACTTTTTGAGAAAGTCTGGTGGATGCTAAACGAGCAGGAATAACACAAGCGATTCTCACTATTTCGAATACCCCGCAACTCCGTTGTATAACTCATCTACAGAAACAGTGGCCGTGCCTAATTTTCCAACAACAATACCCGCTGCCAAATTAGCCAGTATAGCGGCTTCGATAAAAGAAGCTCCGGCGCCGAGCGCCATCGCAATAATGGCTACAACCGTATCGCCCGCGCCTGAAACATCAAACACTTCCCGGGCAGCGGTTGGAATCTGTGTAACCGATCCTTTTTGCTCAAATACACACATGCCGCCTTCGCCGAGCGTAATAACAATCGCTTTACATTTAAAACGTTCGAGCAGTCGTTTACCCACTTCTTCGAGAGAAAGCTTTTCTTCCTCCGGACCTTTTCTTGCCGCCAACAACGCTTCGCTTAAATTGGGCGTCATCACCGATATATCGCGATACATTGAAAAATGCTTTTCTTTCGGATCCAAAACGATGGGCACATCGTATTTTCTTGCAAGCGTCACGATGGCTTTAAAAAGCGCCGGAGTAATCACTCCTTTGGCATAATCTTCCAAAACCAAGCAATTCACATTTTTAATTTCACGGCGTACGAAATTAAGAATATGTTTTTCCGCCTGTGCGCCGATATCTTCGGTAAACTCCTTGTCAAATCGAACAACTTGCTGGGAATGCGCAACCACGCGCGTTTTAAGCGTTGTTGGGCGGAGCTTATCGTAAACTACACCTCCCGTATCAATTCCCTCTTCTCTGACTTTTTTCATGAGAAGGCGGCCGTGCAGATCTTTTCCGATCACCCCACAAGGCAAAACGGTGCCGTTTAAAACACGAATATTGTTGGCCACGTTAAGCGCGCCGCCAGGCGCAAACGATTGACGCTCGATATTGACCACCGGCACCGGCGCTTCGGGGGAAATTCTCGTTACCTTCCCCCAAACAAACTCGTCGAGAATAAAATCGCCCACAACCAACGTGCGCGTAGATGAGAAAGAATTAATAATGGAGCGGAACCGCTCACGAATTTTCTCACCGCCGCCGGGCTTCTTTTTTTTGGATACTAGTCGGGTCATAGAATACGCCTTTGGAAGAAAAACAGCCTATAAAAACTGATTAGATTATCACGAATACCCCATTGTGTCAATTTACCTAACTTATTAATTTATAGTTATTTAGATCAAAAAGAGGGATTGGAGACGACTTTAGAACTTTATGAAGGGCAATTGTACTCTGTGACATTAATTTTAACAGAACCAACCAAAGGTACTTTTACCGAAACTTGTAGCGGGATACGATTGCCGCTTTTTTCTACCCAAACCGTGATTTTACTTCCGGAAAGCATTTCTTGATGCTCTTTTTCCCATTCGTGCATATGCTCATCTAAGTTCGTTATAAAAGGCGTCATTTTAATAGCAGATACAGAATCATTTTCTTCAAGTTGAATTTCTTCTTGGCGAACCATCGGTACTCGAACGCGCCAATTGCTCTCTTCGTAGTTGATGGGCACATCAATTGTTTTTCCCACTTCAAGAGGAATGCGTGACCGGAACCAGTACACGGCTGAGATAGGGTCGAGAATGACTGAATCGGTTGAAAATGTTTTTTCGGATTTATTCAACCGCGAAAAATAATGGCCAAGCTTCTTTTCCCGATCGTACTCTACGACTTCATCGGCGCGGTAATCACCTTCTTGAACGATTTTTTCAAACCGGATCGATTCGAGATTTTCAACATCGATGTAAGAATGATACTCGTCTCTAACGGGGAACAGAAAATCCAGAAATTTTGTCGTTTTAACATTAAGGACAACATGCCAAGCATCGCGGCCTCGATGTTGAACACGTTCTGTTAACGTTAGCTCACCGTACGCAACGGTCATGCCAAGCCAGCGAAAAGCCATTTGAGCGTGCTCGCCGACGGCCATGGGTACAAACGAAAGAGAATGATTTAACGTAGGCGCCGTAAAATTCATAGCATTAAAGCCGCTCGAAGGCACCGTCGGCCCGATGAACAAGACAAGTGAAATTAAAATGAGCGCGGCAAAAATATTAACGAGCCGTTTCATAATGGCCTGATTTTAGGATAGATAACATAGGCTTTTCTTTAATTTGACGAATGACTTCGTCTACACTCAGCTCGGTTAAACAAGCACGATGCTCGCAATCTGCCTTATACCGGAATTTACGGTAGCAGGGCCGGCACGAAAGTTCCGTATCGTACACGACAACATCCGAGCTCATGCGAGGATACGGTCCATAAACTTTTGGGTCAACAGGCCCGAATATAGAAACAGTCGGACACCCGACAGCTTTTGCCAGATGCAAAAGCCCTCCGTCGTTTCCGACAAAACAAATACCTTTTTGAATCAATCCCGCCGTTTCACCTAAGGAAAACTGTCCGGCCAGATCTATCACATGCAAAGAACATGTTTCTTTAACTCTGGCGGTTAGTTCTTTTTCAGAAACGGAACCCACCGCTAAAACATTTTTTACCGAGCATTCGGCGCCTAAGAAAGAAAGCAACCGGGCAAATTTTTCAGGCGCCCATTGTTTAAAATGAGCGTCTTTGCCCCAACTGCTCCCGCCTCCCGGCGCAACGACCAAATAAGGCTGGGTCAAATCCAAACCGGCGCGGGCGGCTTTTTCTGATGCACTTTGCTCTTCCGCCGGATCTCCATACCACCGTAAACCCGTTTCATCCGGCACAAGAGAAAGAAGCGAAGCCAAATCGCGATAAAATTCTATGACATGCTTTCCGGAAAATCCGTCGGGAAGATCTATCCGTTCGGTTAAAAATGTTCCTCTTCGCTTAAAATTGAAACCTACGCGGCGTTTGATTCCCAAAACAGCCGCCGCCCAAAAAGCGTACTCGCGGGTAAGCGAAAGGTCAATTAAAGTATCGTACCGCCGCAAACGCAACTTTACCAATAATCGAAAAAGATACGATAAGACTTTCGCTCGCGAAAGATTTTTCAATTCGTCTTTATCTATAGAAACAATCTCATCTACATCTGGGTTCCGGCTTAAAACGCCGGCCGTACGTGACCCCAAAATGATATCAAGCCTGGAAACTCCACTTTTCTTGAGCGCTCCGATAAGCGGCGTGGCGAATAAAACATCGCCAATGCCAAAGGGATTAACCAGCAAGACATTCTTCATAGCGCTCTGTTTCTTTTAAAACATCTTCGACCGTAACTTCGTCCAAACATAAGAAGCCCAAGTTGCATCGATGCGCGGCACATTCCAAGCAGCCCACATCTTTTTGGACATACGAGCTTTTTACTCCGAGAGGCCGCCAGCGTTTTGGAGCAAGGCCCGGCCTATTACGGCCAAAAATAGCTACCAGCCGGACATCCAAAGCACTGGCCATGTGCATGGGGCCGCTATCGTTGGAAATAAGCAACCGGCTTCCTTTAAGCAGCCAGGCAAGCATGCCGAGGGACAGTTTCCCGGCTAAATTGATGGGCTTATTTTTCATAAAAGACGACACCCGATCCGTAAACATGCGGTCGCCGCCGCTGCCGGCCACTAAAATAATGCGAACGTTCCAGCGTTTACTTAACGCATCACCCACTTTGGCATATCGTTCAGCCCGCCAGAGCCGGGATGGACAGCTGGCGCTCGGATGGATGACAACGTAAGAGTCTGCCAACGAAAGATGTTCGTCCTTCAAAATTTGTTCCAGCTGCAATTTGCAGGCCGGGCGCAGCGGCACAAACGGTTCGATCTTTGGAGGAAGAGAAACGTCCGTAAATCGTAACAAATCAAAATTATATTCAGATTCATGCCGGTCACCCTTCCATTTCTCATCAGAAACCGTATGCGTAAGCAGAAAAGCATTTTTCTTTCGGTATCCAATCCGCTTGGGAATGCCGGCGATAAAAGAAATCCAGTGAACCCGGTTATTGGCGTGAAGATTTATAACGACGTCGAAGCGTTTCAATCTGAGCATGCGTGCAAATTGAAATGTTCGTAGCCATGACTTATGCTGTGCGCCTTTTTCATACAAAATAACCTCGTCTAAATTTGGATTTCCTTCGACAAGATCGTGGTTGGAAGCAGCAATCAATGCGGCTATATACGCACGGGGGTAGCGATTTCGCAAAGCAGAATATACGGGCGTAGATAAAATTACATCACCGATCCGGTCCGTTCGAGTAACCAAAATTCGATTGATCATACAGCGGCCGGCCTGCTCTCTTTAAGAAGCATGATGCACGCTTTGAATACTTCCTCTACTGAAATGTACTTAAGACACTCGTGTTTATAAGGGCACTGGGCTAATCCGCAAGGCGAACAGAAAAGATCTTTACGAATAACCCGCGCATCGGGACCGCGCGGACCGTATCTTTTTTCATCCGTCGGTCCAAAAATAGCTACGGTCGGACGGACTTGTTGATCGGCCATATGCAAAGTCGCGCTGTCGTTGGTTACAACCAATTCGGCATGCGCAAGAACAGAAGCAACTTCGCGAACGTTTGTTTCGCCGCAAAGATTGAGAATGCGAAATTTCAGGCCTTCGCGAACTTTTTCGGCAGTGGCCTTCTCGCTCTCGTCACCAACCAGAGCCATGGGCAGGCCAAACCGTTCGCCGAGCAGTCTCATTAAGGTATGATAATTTTCGGCAGACCACCGTTTTAAATGGCTCCGCGCTCCCGGCGCGACGACAAGATAAGGTTCGTTGAAATCGAACCCTTGCCCGCGAAACAGCTTTTTCGTATTTTCGATATCGCGTTGATCAAATAAAGGAAAAGGCGTCTTAAACGAAATAGGAATATCCAAGCCGCTCAGAATCGAAAGATGATCGTCCACTGCATGGGGATAATGTCCATTGCTGCTCAGCCTGAAAACCGAATTGGATTTTTTTGCACCAATGAACCACGGGAATAAACTGCGGCGCAAATCCAATACCAGATCAAAATGCTCGCTTCGTAATTTTCGAATCAGACCGAGCTTTTCTCCGATCGAAGCTTTCTTATTGTAAATATGCAGACTATGAATCCATGGATGGCCGAGAAACAAATCGGCAGGCCTTTCGCCAACCAAAACGGAAAGTTTGGTCTCCGGAAAATGTTCGTGTAAAGCAGCCATTACCGGAGTAGTCAAGACGACGTCGCCAAGATTACTGAGCGTGATGACAAGTATGTGCTTGGCTTGAAAAAAATTACTCATGAGAATGTCTCGCGCCCGCTGTTTCCAACAAAACTGTTTTTTCAATAATCTGGGCAACAGAGGCGGGATTGATTTTGTCCACTTTGTAAATTCTCTCCGAGTGCTCAACATGTAAACTCGGAGCACGGATCGCTTCTTTTTTCTGCACAACTACGGTAGGACCGGATCCTCGCGGACCCGTCAATGCCGAATCGGTAGCCAAGAAGAGAGCCAGCAGCGGCGCACCGACACTGGCAGCCAAATGCATGGGCCCCGAGTCCCCCGAAATAACCAATCGAGCGCCTTCAAAAAGAGCGGCAAGCGTACCGAAATTAGTTTGCCCGGTTACATCAAACGTTTTTGCTTTCTTTACCGCAAGAAGAATGAGTTGCGCCAAAACACTATCGTCGGGACCTCCCGAGAAAACAACATGAGCGCCGTAACGCTGATGCAAATAATCGGAAAGCTCACCGTGAAATTGGGGCGGCCAACGTTTCGGCGCCCAATTAGCGCCGGCATGGACCACAATATAGTTATCGCGTGAAATACCGTGGGCATTGATCAATTCATATGCGCCTGCGCGATCTTCCGCAGAAGGATAAAACCTTGTCGAATGAACGCCGTCCAAAACCCGCAAGCCGGATTTTCTTAAAAGCTCGAGAAAATAATCGCTCTGATGCCGGGGGCCGAGCGGTTCCGGAACCGCATCGGTGAGAAGCCAATCCCGGGCTTTGGTCGCGTAGCCTATTCTTTGATCTATGCCGGATAATGCGAAAAGTAGAGCGCGGCTAAAAGAGCGGTGAAACAAATAAACTCGATCAATGTGGTTTTCGCGCGTAGCTCTGACGAACGCCATTTGGCGAAAAATACCGCGAAGATTTTCCTTCTCATGGAACGGGACAAGCCGATCGATGTCGGGGTTGTTTTTGAGCACCTCATGGCAACGCTCCGGCACAAATCCGATGATTTCGGCTTCGGGAAAATTTTTTCTCAAAGCATGAATAGCCGGCGTCTGCATAAGAATATCGCCTAGCCAATTTTTCGTAACAAACGCGATTTTATTTTTGCTTTTCATTTAAACAGGATCTCCGCCTTGGACGCCGTGCTCTCCGATCGCATGAGATGGCGCATTACGGCATTAAAGACCTCGTCCACCGTGATATTTTTCATGCAAATGTGGCCGACATCACAAGTGGTCCGGTAACAAGGCGCGCATTTTACCTGTTTATAAAAAACAGCATGCCCCTTACCCGGAGGAATATGGCGCTCGGGATTGGTCGGGCCAAAAAGTGCTACGATGGGTGTTTTTACGGCGGCCGCGATATGCATGGGAGCGCTATCCCCGGTAATCAAAACATCAACGCGTTTTATAAGCGCGGCCAATTCGCCCAAATCCGTCTGGGATACAAAGTCCGCAACGGGAACTGGGCTAAGTCTTTTAAATTCTTCGGCAAGAGTCCGGTCATCGGGAGCACCGATCAAGACAACTCGCGCGCCCAGTTCGCCGGACAGGCGCTCGGCAAGTTTGGCAAAATAAGGAATAGGCCATTGCTTAGTCACCCAACGATTGCTCGCTCCTAAAACAAAACCAATTAATTTTTGCCCTCTGCTCACCCATTCCTGATCCAACATTCCTTCAATGGCCCGCCCCGCTTCCTTCGAAGGCCATAGTTCCAGCGCGTCATCAAAATGATGAACGTTCATTTGCTGAAGAACACGAAACTGGTGCGCCACCGGCGGCAGCACATCGCGGAATCGGCCCACCCCTTGAGTAAGAAACCTTCCTGTCCAGAACCGTCGATAACCCGTTCGCACTCGAACGCCGGCCAACATAGAAAGAAGATGCGTTTTTGCCGTATTTTGCAAATCGATAGAAACATCAAAAGCAGATTGTTTTAGTCGGCGGGCCAGCTTCAAAAAGCCGGACATGGTCTTCCAAGATTCGTCCCGGTCCACAAGAATGAGTTCGTTCACATAAGGACAGGGTTCGACGATTTTATAAAATTTCCGGTCCACCAATAAGGCAATATGCGCAGCGGGATAACGTTTACGAACCATACGCAGACTCGGCGTAGCTAGAACAATATCACCGAGCGCGCCTATTTTAATGATAAGAATCCTTTGATCTTCCATGGCTTGCTCGTATACACGCAGCGTTTCGTCAACCATTTTGTCGAGTGAAAAATGTTTTTCGACTTTTTCGCGCAAATTTTTGCCGAGTTTTTTTGCGAACGCACTGTCGTAGAGTGCTTTCTCAAGTGCCTCGGAAAGACGAACCGGATCGGCGGGCGGCACCAATAAACCGTTTTCACCTTCATCAATAATATCGAGCGCTCCTCCAAGTCTTGTTGCCACAACCGCTGTTCCTGTCGCGCCGGCTTCCACAAGCACGCGGCCAAAGGATTCCGGAATACGGCTCGGCATAGCCAAGACGTCTACTTCTTGAAGAACGGCTGAAATGTCTCTTCGTAGTCCAAGAAATTTGACATGAGATTCAAGCCCAAGCCTTTGCGTCAATTCCTGAAGCCGCTTGGTATAGGATTGCTCGCCTTTTTCTTCTTCGCCCACGATCCAAAGTTCCGCATCGCTTCTTTTCCGATGAAGAAGCGAAAGCGCTTTAATAAGATCTTCCACACCTTTAATGGGACTTAAACGGCCGATGCAAGCAATAACAAATCTTCCGCGCGGCTTTTTGTCGTATTTTTCCTGGCGAAATGAAAAACGCGATAGATCTACGCCCCTATGAACCAATGCGATGCGGGACGGATCCACGCCGAACGTATCGATCATTCGGCGTCCGATGACGTTGGAAGTCACGATCACCCTTCGTCCCCACGCCATAACTTTGCTCAGCGGATGATTTGTATAAAAGCCGTGGCACGTCGTAATAAATGTCGCGCGCGTACCGCGAACGGCGAGGTAAGCCAGAAAAGCAGGAATTCTGCTGCGGGCATGGACAATATCAATACTTTCTCTTTGAATAATACGGCGGAGCGCCGGAACACTTTGAAGAGACCAAAGCGATTTTTTCTTCACCGGAAGCGTAATATGCCGCACGCCGGCTTTCACCAACTCAGGTACCAAAGCGCCGTCGGCGGATACGACATAGGCTTGATGTCCGCGCTTAACCAACTCGCGAGCAAGATCGAGCGTCCCCGTTTCAACCCCGCCTACCTGCATAGCCGGAAGAATTTGAAGTACTCTCATAACGCACCCGCCAATTGATGGGTCAACCGTTCCCGGTCGGAACATGGATTAAGCGGGCGCTGATGCTGAAAGACCGAGGCCAATTCATGCCCGACTTCGGTGGAGGTAACCATGGCCGCATAATTTTTCAAACGCAAAATTTGCTGAAACCGCTCGTATTTCGGCCGAATGGGCGTACGGCCCGCTTGTAAAACCAAAGCGGGTTTGCCCGACTGAATGCTTTCAGAAACCATGGAAATGCTGTCTTCGGTAACAACGATAGCTTCTGCCGTATCCATCATGCCGTAGATAATGCCTTCTTTATTTTTTTCGTTCGCAATCACCAAAAGCGCGCAATGCGGATTTTTTCCAAAATGCTTTTTCACGAGATCTTCGAGAGCTTTGGAAGAGCGTCTCGAGGTTGTCACGAGAATTTTTGCTCCGGCTTGTTCGCATACGCGCCGGATTTCTCGAAACGCAAAATCGAGTTTCATGATATCCAATTCATATTCTTTGGTATCGCCTCCAAGCAAAATGGCGGCGTAACGGCCTTTGGGTAAACGCTCCTCTTCGCGGAACTTTTCGCCTGCTTGCGCAAGTAAAGTCTTATCCACCATATTAGGCGCCAGATCCACGAAAAACGATTGGCGCACTGATGTGGGACGATCGTGTTCGGGAATTAAGGCAAGTTCGTAGCGCAAAAGCGAATAAGGAAAGGAAGGTTTCATAATGACTATTTTCTTGGAAAGATTTTCCCGGGCAAAGGCAGCATGAATAGGAAGAACGGAAGAGCCGGTTGCGATGACCACATCGGCATAGGCTTTGCGAATGGCTTCGGCAGATTCTTTTTGTAATGTCCAAGTAATTAAATTCAAACGTCCTTGAAGCCAGGGCAGCAAAATAAAGCAGAGCACATGCGCCAGAGAGCGATGTAGGATGCTTTTATAGCGGACCTGAATTTCATTTACGATAATTTCGTTTTCCGGATCTTGCGCGAGATAAGTCTTTTTGACTAAATTGAGTACGGCCCGCGATTGAATCGCGTGGCCTGCTTTTCCGTCTAAAAGAAGCGTGATAAATTTGGTCTTGGTGTATTTCCAGCGTCTGTGTATCCAAAGCCATTGATCGGGGTGGGCACGAACGTATTGCTCCACCAGCTTTACATAATATTCAAGATCGTTCCGTGCCGCTTGATCTTTACTCTCTTCTTTGCCGGCTATGCGCGTGTGTTGAAACGCCATCGTAAACTGCTGCCTTCTGCGCCGGAGAAGAAACGCCGCGAACACAGGCACGTGTGCATGGCGGGCCAAGCGAAATGCGCCGATGGGAAAACTGGTGAGCCGCCCAAAAAAACGTACATAGGTGCCGTCCGCACCGCCGGATTGATCCTGGACAAACCCGAGAATTTCTCCGTTTCTTAGCGCGCGTATAGCATCTCGAATGCCCATGCCGCGCTGAACCGCTCCTGAGGCAGCCAAAGACCTGTAATGGTTTAAAAGACCGTCTAATTTGGCAAAATGGCGCTGAGACCGCGCGATTACTTTCATCGAGAATCCCTGCAAATGAGAAACGAACTGGGATAACTCCCAATTTCCAAGATGCGCCGTTACATAGATAGTACCTTTGCCTTTGGCAGGTACGATGAGCGCTTGAGCTTTACTCGGGTCCTCGTCTATAACATGATCGCGTAGAAAATTTTCATCTACTTTCGGAAACAAAAGAACCTCAACAAAAGTTCGAGCGAGATTGATGTAGCAGCCGCGGACAATGCGGCGCATTTCCTGAGCTGATTTTTCGTGTCCAAAAGCGGCTTTTAAATTTGTGTAGGCAAATTTCTTTCGCTTATCGAAAAGGTAAAACAGGTAGGCGATCGATTCGGCAATCGTCAGGGAAACCGATTCCGGAATCCTCAGAACAATCCAACCTATAGCTTTAACGGCGTAGAAGGCTATCGAGTCGAGCATGTAAAAGTTCTTCTCTCCTGGTAACGCGTATGCGAATTTTTAAAACAAGCGGATCAACCGTATCGATCATAAGCTCGGGCGATCTCAAGAAATCCTTTTCGGTGGTAATCGTTTCCTTGCTTCCGCTGGCCTTTGTCTTGATGTCCCGAAGTTCGTCGGCCGAATACGCATGATGATCCGCAAAACGAATAGCGGGTTCGATGCGCAGGCCTGCTTTCTTTAGCGTTCCTTCAAACGATGCCGGATGGCCGATGCCGGAAAACGCAAGGGCCTGCTTGGAACTCAATGCTTCCAGCGAAACACGTTTGCCGCTGCTGGCCCGGTAAAAAAATAAAGGCTCATGCACGGATTCAATAATTTTCTCGGAATCGATTCCGTATGGATGCAGCCGGGTTTTAATATTCTCAAGCGTTTCTTCGCTTACCAGATTTGTGTGCGTCAGCATAATCAGACCGGCGCCGCGAATAGAAGAAACCGGTTCGCGTAACATTCCGGCCGGGATAACGTATTCGTTGCCAAAAGGCTCGAGCGCATTGATCACCACGATATCTAGATCGCGCCCGAGTTTCCAATGTTGAAACCCATCGTCCAGCACAGCAACATCGGCCGGTAAAATCGCTAACGCCGCTACGGCAGATTCGTAACGATCTTTTCCCACAACCACTTTCGCTTTGGGATGACCTCGTTCGAGCTCTTTCATCTCATCGTTCCCATAGCCGCGCGTTAAAATAAATACGCGCTGTCCGCGGGATTCAAAATAATCGGCGATATAATCGACGAGCGGAGTTTTTCCGGTACCACCCCATGTTAAATTTCCAACGCTTACGACGGGAATAGGAAGTCGCTTCGTGCGAAGTACGTTACGGCTATAAAGTTCACGTATAGCGGCGACAGAACCGGAATAAACGATGCTTAGAAATTTCAAAAACCCATATAAAATTTTCTCGAAAGATGACCGGCTTTCACCTTTTAAAAGGTGAAGATAAAATTTTTCTGCTCTCGAATAAAATGTGTTTTCGGCCTTGGGTTTCGACAGCACACGGGGCAACACCAAGTTTTCTCCCAGAATTTTTAACTGCTTCTCCGTAGCACCTTGCAATTTCAGCACCAGCTGTTTGGCGGCGCGACCCATGGTTTCCCGTTTGGAAGAGTCGGACAAAAGATCGTCGGCGGCGATGCGCAAATCTTCGCGGCTATGTACGATAGTGGCCGCTTTAGCTTCTTTCAAAATATCGTATATCTGCTGAAAATTGAAGACGAACGGGCCCGATAGAACCCCACGAGAAAAACGTATGGCCTCCACAGGATTTTGCCCACCGTGCTTAATCAAACTTCCTCCCATGAAAACAATATCCGCTACGGCATATAATTCGCGGAGCCTTCCCATGACATCAACAACCAAAATGGGCTTTTTTGCATCGGGTTGTGAGAAACGGCTGGCTTCAAGACCAGCTTTCTTCACGACTTCTAGAATTTGCTCGGCTCTATTCACATGGCGCGGCGCGAGAATTAAAAAAAGTTTGGGATGTTTGCTCTGAAGTTGCTTAAAAACATCCAGCATAAATTCTTCTTCACCCGGATGCGTACTACCGGCTAAAAAAACAGGCGCATCGGAAGAAATGCCGAGAGACGTGCGTAATTTCCCCTGATCTACGTGTATCGTTTCCGAAACTTCGTCAAATTTAACGCTGCCGGTGATAAACACGCGTTCGGCCGGAGCGCCAACGGCTACGAAGCGATCCCGGTCCGTTTCGCTTTGAACGGCAAAGAATGAAAACTTCGAAAGAAGCGGTTTTAAAAATGAGCGGATAAGAAAATATCCTTTAAAGGAATTGGGCGAAAGCCGTCCGTTTAGTATTCCGATCCGAACGCCTTTTTCCTTAGCCGCGGTAATAAGATTCGGCCAAATTTCTGTTTCCATCAAAAGTAAAGCGCGCGGATGTAAAAGACGCATGACCCGCTTTGTAACCCAGCTAACATCGAACGGAGCATAGAAAACGGGAAAATCTGCCAATTCTTTTTTGGCTACTTCATAACCGGTTGGTGTTGTAACGGACAAGACAAATTGAAATTGGGAAAACCGTTCGCGCGCCTTTTCGATCATCCGCTTTACGCCAAGGACTTCACCCACACTTACCGCGTGGATCCACACGATTTCTCTGCCGTCGAGTTGCGCTAACCAAGCTTCAGAAAAAATTCCCCATCGTTCGCGCAAAAGAAGGCGGGGATCTTTGGCCTGTTTTAGACGAAACAGAAAATGCGGAAGAGCTGCACAAGCAAAAAGGAAAAATATGAGGTCATACAGAAAACATATCATGAACATACGCCAGCCAGAGGCCCGAAGAGGCGAAAATTACGCGCGGGGATGCGCTTTCTCGTAAGCGTCTTTCAATCGCTTGGTCGTCACATGCGTGTAAATCTGAGTGGTGGACAAATTTTCATGACCGAGCAGATCTTGAACGCTCCTAAGATCGGCGCCGCGATCTAAGAGATGCGTGGCAAAGGTGTGCCGGATCGTATGAGGAGAGATGTCTTTGGTAATTCCCGCACGTTTCGCATATTTAATTAAAATCCGGCGAACGCTTCTGTCCGTAAGACGCGTACCGTTTTTATTGAGGAAAAGCGGCGAAGAAGGTTGCTTTTCGTTTTCCGTCCGGTCTCCCAAATACGCTTCGACGGCGCGCACGGCCGTGCCACCGATCGGAACCATGCGTTCTTTCTTGCCTTTTCCTTGAACCTTGAGCGTTCCGCCGACAAAATCCAAATCACTAATATTGAGGCACATCAGCTCGCTTACGCGCATGCCGGTGCTGTAGAGCGTTTCGATAATAGCGCGGTCGCGGCGGCCGGCTTTGGTAGCATCCGAAGCGGCGCTAAGAAGCTTATTCATTTCATCCTGACTAAGAAATTCGGGAAGCTTTTTCTCGCGCTTAGGCGTGGCAATATTGCTGGCCGGGTTGGTGGTCAGCAATTGCTCGCGCGCCATGTATTTGAAAAAAGAGCGCAGGCACGCTAATTTTCTTGAAATAGAGCTCTGCGAAAATTCGCGCTCTTTTAAATGCGCTAAAAAATTCCGGACATGCGTATACTCGATTGTTTCCGGCGCTATCTCTCCGGCAAACGCGCAGAAATCGCGCAAGTCCACAGCATAATTTTTTACCGTGTGGTCTGAGGCATTTTTCTCCGCTTTCAAGTATGTTAAAAATTGATCAATTTCTTTTTTCATCTTACTTCTCCTGGTTTTTCTTTTTTAAATTTAACAAGTTCAACAATACGTATAATGTAGTGCGCTTTATGCTGCTGCAGCGCCTTCGTTTTCCTTCGAAGGCAGCTTGTTTGCCGTGTGCCGGCACGTCGGATAATTAGAACAGCCGTAAAAAGATCTTTTGTTCTTCGATTGAAGCCGGATCAAATCGCCGTTGCAATTGGGCTCGGGGCAACGGAAACCGGTCGGCATCGATCGGGTATACTTGCAATCGGGAAAGCCGGTACACGCGATGAATTGGCCGAATCTTCCCCATTTAATGACCATGGGCTTGGCGCAAACATCGCATTTATAATCGGTCGGCTTGTCTTCTCTTACCATGTCCTTAATTTTTTCACGTGCCTGAGCGAGATCTTTCTCAAACGGCGTGTAAAATTCGCGAATGACGTTGGCCCAGGGAATCTGGCCTTCTTCAATCTTATCCAGCTCTTCTTCCATGTACGCCGTAAACTTCGTATCCATGACTACCGCAAAATGCTCCACCAAGAGTTTCGTGACCTGTTCGCCGAGCTCGGAAGGTCTGAGCGATCCGCCCGCGCGGAGGACATATCCACGGCCTACGATAGTCGCAATAGTCGGCGCATACGTACTTGGCCGACCGATTCCGTTTTCTTCAAGCCATTTCACCAAACTAGCGTCGTTAAACCGAGGCGGTGGCTTGGTAAAATGCTGTTGATTGATGATTTCAAAAAGCTTGAGAAGTTCACCTTCGGTTAAAGGGGGTAGCTCTCCAACTTCGTCTTCATCCGCTTCGCCTTCTTCTTTTTCTTTTTTTTGCTTCTTCAATTGAGAGATATCTTTAAAAACAAGCAGATAGCCCGGAAATACATTTGTGCTTCCGGTAGCTCTCAGAACGTAGCGACTGGATGCAGAAATCTCAATCGTTACCACGTTATCAATCGCCGGTTTCATCTGCGAAGCTACAAACTTACTCCAAATTAACTCGTAGAGCTTTAAATCATCAGGCTCTAAATACGGGGCCATTTTTTCTGGCTGCCGATACGCCGAGGTAGGCCGAATGGCTTCATGGGCTTCCTGCGCCAGCTTTTTTGACTTATATACATTCGGCGTTTCAGGCAAATACTCTTTCCCGTACGTATCTACAATAAATTTTTGCAGTTCTATTTTCGCCTGTTCGGAAACATTTACCGAATCGGTACGCATATAGGTAATAAGACCCACCGTACCTTCTTCTTTGCCGATGTCCACACCTTCGTACAATTTTTGGGCCAGAACCATCGTTTTCTGCGCCGAAAAACCTAAACGAGTAAACGCTTCTTGCTGGAGCTTACTGGTCGTATAAGGCGCCTGCGGTTTTCGCTGACGAGTTTTAGAACCAACGCTTAAAACTTTAAACGACGCTTTTTCAAGCTCTGCTTTGAGCGTTTGGGCCTGGGCTTCGGTTTTAATTTCCGCCTTCTGGCCGTCAATCTTATCGAGTTTTGCTTTAAACCGCTTATCGGCAATATCACGGCGCTCGCTGGCCAAATCGGCGTGGATTGACCAATATTCCTGCGGTTTGAAAGCGCGAATTTCTTGTTCTCGCTCGACGATAAATTTTAAAGCCACCGATTGAACGCGGCCGGCAGAAAGTCCGCGCCCGATTTTTTTCCAAAGAAGAGGGCTTAAGTTGTAACCCACAACGCGATCGAGAATGCGCCGGGCTTGCTGCGCATCCACCAATTTCCGGTCGATCTCACGCGGTTGCTTGAACGCCTGAGTCACGGCGTCTTTTGTAATTTCGTTAAAAACGACACGGTAAATTTTTGCTCCGCTGTCTTCAAGAAGATAAGCCAAATGCCAACTGATGGCTTCGCCTTCCCGGTCCGGATCAGGCGCAAGGTAAATTCCTTTCTTACCTTTAGCGAGCTTCTTAAGATACGAAACGGTTTTTCGAGCCCTCATCATGACAATATATTCGGGCTGAAAACCGCCGTTATCCATATTAAGGCCCATACGGCTGCGGGGCAAATCCCGTACATGACCCATAGAAGCTTCTACGATATAGTCGTTGCCCAAATAACGATTGATTGTCTTTGCCTTGGCCGGCGATTCGACGATAACTAAATTTCCAGCCGCCTTACCTCTTTCCGACACAACGCGTTTTTCATATTTTGAATCAGATTTTGTACGGCTGCTTTTTTTCTTACTCGGCAAAAGATCCTCCCCCTACAATACGTACCACTTCGATGACATCGCCCGGTTTTAATTTTGTTTCATTAAACTGCGGAAACCGCACAATAGAACGGTTTAGTTCAATAACCACAGTCCGAACATGGACTCCTAGGTTTTCGAGCAATTCTTGGATGCTCCACCCCTCGTTAACTTCTCGTGTTTCACCATTAAGACGTATTTGCATTTAATATATATAAGTAAATAAGTTGGGACTATCATTTATGGCCGTCTATGGTAAATCAAACGCAAAAAAAAGTAAAGAATGGTCTTATCGGACATTATAACCCATTTATAATCAACCACTTACGGATATAACTATTTTCTAGCCTTTTCGACGTTTTTTCTTGGATAGTTTATTATGTGAAGGTTTCCTGGGCGGCATCTTAAATAGCTCTTCGAGCTGGAAAACTTCCGAATCCGCTATGGCTTCCTTTTCCGCCTGCCGGATCAACCGCCGTAATTCATGCAAATCGGTACCGATTTTTTCAAGAGCAAGCGCCACAACAAGACGTTGCATCAAATCGGCATGCACCTCGAGATCGTGTATACGGCCGTTTGCATCGTTGGCAAATTCCCAAAGTTTATCGAGATGTTTTCTGAGGTACTGAAGATCGTTATCTAGACGGGCCGAATACATATTTGCCGGACTGTTTTTATTTTTTCGGCCCTTCATCATACGGCATTCTTTTCCATTAAAAGATGTGCTGTGTGAATTACCGGGTTCCAATAACGCGCGTTTTTGCTGCTAAATCCATAAAGCGCTCGGACTTAACAAAAAGCCCGACCAACTCAACCCAATAACCGATAACCAAAATATACGGATAAATCCAGAAGTTTCTCCAAACAACCTGCAAGAAACTAGGTTTTGAGCCCGAGGATGTAGTCTTGAATTTGAACAACTTAACAGAACCAAAAAGCGAAATTTCTGCATCTCCGCCAAGAGAAATGAGTTTGAGACCCACCATCCACCGGCCGGGAGAAAAATATAAATCGCGGAAGAATATCCATCCCACATAAACTGCCGTAAGAAGGATGTCCCGCAATAAATCGGGAGCGGCAATCAATACAAGTCCGAAAATCCCCCCGAGCACGGCAGGAATAATTAACAAATCTATAAAATCGGCGGCAAACCGCATTCTTTTTCTAGCAGGAGGAGTACCTGAATCAGCATTCCAATTACTTCCTTTTATGACTTCATCCATTTTGTTCTCCTTAACGTTAGAGGTGTTCTAAAATATTATAAAGGGCAATTTGACAGCCTATAAACATTTGAAATATGCCATAACATAGATCGGCGTATAACACGATGGGCTTGAATGATGCGGGAAAAGGATAGAAATTCAGCAGGCTTCGTAAGTAGCGCCGAATGAACGCTTAATCTTACCTATCAGCTCCAGTTGGACTAGAACTTTTTGGATATCCGCGTCGGTTCCGAGAATCTCTTGGATCTCTTCAAGGTTAAGCGGGCCGTCATTTAATAGCTCAACTACATCTACCGCAACAGGCTCCAATTCCGCTAATTTATTATCGGGTTTTGGCAAAACTTTTTCTTTCTGCATCGGCAAGCAATCTTTGAGGCAGGGGGCAAGTTCGGCCAGGATATCATTGGCACTTTCTACCAATATTGCGCCTTCTTTGATAAGCGAATGCGAACCTTCCGATAGAAGCGAATCGACATGACCCGGTACGGCAAATACCTGTCTGCCCTGTTCGATAGCGTGCGTGGCTGTGATTAAAGAACCGCTTCTTCGCGAAGCTTCTACTACAATTACACCCAAACTAAGACCGCTTATAATTCTATTCCGGAGCGGAAAATTAAACGGCTTGGCCTCGAAGTCATTTGCTAATTCGCTTATCACACAACCTTGTTTGGAAATTTTCTGAGCCAATTCGAAATGTTCTTTCGGATAAATTCTATCAATACCCGAGCCTAACACCGCAATCGTTCGTCCTCCGGCTTTTAACGCACCTTTATGACTCGCCGCATCAATTCCGCGGGCCAAGCCGGAAACAATGGTGATTCCTTTTTCGGCTAATTCAAAAGCAAGCTGCTCGGCAATGCGGAGTCCGTAAAGCGTAGCGTTCCGGGATCCAACGATCGCGAGCGCTGACTTGTCGCATTCGAGAAATGAGCCGAGCACATGAAGGAGTTTGGGAGGATTGTGAATTTGTTTTAACCAAGACGGATAGTTGCTGTCACTGATACGAAGTTCCATAATTCTCCTCATTTTTTAAAATAAAATGCCCTTGATTCTTGGGAACCAAGGGCAAAATGGGATCTTTACGCTTCTGCAGCAACCGGCACGAATTCTAGCATCACTCCCTTAACCGGTCAATCCCTTGTACTTCTTAGCGCTCCTAGCAGTTACCTCCATCACTCTGAGGACAAACCGATTGTTGTAGGGCACGTTTGAGGCGCGTAGCGCAGCCATGGATGGCGGAGCAGCGCCGAAACGAGTGAAGAAATTACCATGATGGTAATTTCTGAGCGGTGCCCGGACAATCGGTTTGTCCTCAGAGCAACGGAGATAACCACCAGAAGCACTGTTTTATTTTTTAAGTGAAATGGAAATTAGCCGACGCGTTTACCGGGCGGGCATTCGCGGTCGGGCAGGAGAAGAGAGAGCTGGCCGTCGCCTAGATTAGCGGCGAGAACCATGACTTCGGAACTGAAACCGGCAATATTGCGTGGACTGAAATTGGTTACGCAGACAAGCGTCCGGCCAAGCATTTGTTCTTTCGTGTAGACATGGGCAATCTGAGCGCCACATTGCTTAATGCCGAATTCGCCGAAATCAATCCACATTTTATGCGTCGGCTTCCGCGCTTCGGGAAAATCTTCTACTCGGATAACTTTCCCCACGCGAAACTCGACTTTTTTGAAATCATCGATTGTAATTTTTTCTGAAGGAGGGGTTGGAATTGGAGCGGGAGTCTGGTTTTCCATATTAGGATGAATGGGCCGACTCGTTTTCAGTAGCCGGGAGAAAACGAAAAAAAACAATACCGAGATAAACTAAAGAAACGGACCAGCTGATAAGCGCACCCCGTTGGATCAAAAAGGGAAAACCCATTTGAAATATATGAACTAAAATCACCGGTGATTGGATTAAAAGACAAACCACAAAAATTTTTCTGAAATCGAGTCCACGCTTTAAAACGGCGTTCAAAATAAATCCAACAAGCGAGAGAACGGCAACCGCCAAGATTTTATATAGAAATAGGAAAAGCCAGGAAAATAAAAATACAAGCGATACGATTACAATTTTCGTAAACCGAAATCCCGCACGAACATCCGCTTTGGTAATGAACCGCGTCTTTCCATCCTGCCCTACCATTTCAAAATGATCGAACACACCTTCCGTATTCCGGTACACCGAAAGTTTGATATCTTGTCCGGCCTTTTCGCGCCATTCGCGGAAACGTACCGCGCGAGCATCTCGGCCTCCGGAAAACCACAATAAACTTTTACTCATGACTACGGCGGACTCTTCAGGCGGAGTGAAATCAGCCGCTTGCGTCGTATCGATATAAACCCAATTTTCGAAATGCCATTTCTCAATCGGAGTGCCGTCTTCGGCAAAAAGAGAAATACCTTGGTTATCCAACGTCCATTGACGGGGCGAAGCGCTTAGAAGCTTTACGATGGGATGGTTATCGTCAAACTTGCCAAAAATAAACGCCGATTGATTATTGAGACGAAGAAGGCTCAACATGATGCCCAACACATAAAAAGAAACGAGGTAGGTCAAAAACAAAAATATTTGTTTTTCGCGCCAAGTCTGAACGGCTTCCCGATAGAACGACCGGTCAAAAAGAGCGTATATGGGTGTTAGAAAAAAATTCCGTTTCATGGCGATTATTATAGATTTGCCGGCGAGGGAGTCAACATTTATACTATGCATTATGGATATTGATTCATTCTGGGAAAAAGCGCTTAAAGAAACCGAGATTGTCCGGACGCGGCTGAAACCGCTCGGCACGTTTGAGGATACAGAACTGCCCTATATTTTTCTCTCGAAATCCATCGCGGGCGTAAACGATACGGCCGTGCGAAAAGGGAAAATTATCGTAAGCAAACCTTCGATTGTTCTGCCCCATCAAATTCCGCAGTTGTTTGGTTTCGATTTTGAAAAACTGGGCCTTAGCGAAAATTCGGTGGTCAACTTTTTCTTATTGAGAGGTCTCCGTTATCCTTCCTTGAAATACAACAACGAATCCTATTCGGTGGATATCTTCGAAAAAAGTTTATCCGAAGCAAGAAAATCGTTTGCGACCGATCTCGAACGCAAGGAAGATGTTCATACAGGACTTGTCGTCGGCCCCGACGACGTGTGGCCGTTTTCCGTTATGATTTTTATTGCAAGCGTTGTCCATCGTGCGGCGGACGCCGACTTAAAGAAACTAATGGATAAATTCAGGAAGGATGATCCCAATAATAATTAGCGTAACGCTTGCTTGATCTCGGCGGGCTTTACTTTATCCGTAACAACAATCTGGCCGAGCCGCTTTGGAAGAATAAATCGAAGAACGCCCTTCTTTTTCTTCTTATCATGCTCCATCGCTTTAATAACCTTATTCGGCTCCAGACCCAATTCTGCTAAATTGCCCGGAAGGCCAACGCGGCGAATAAGTTTGATGATGCGCTCTACCGTTTCTTTCTTCATCCAGTCTTTCAGATTCGAAAGTTTCGCGGCAGCAACGAGCCCTACCGCGACCGCCTGGCCGTGGCTGATTTTCTTGTAACCGCCTTCGCGTTCAATGGCATGAGCAAACGTATGCCCTAAATTCAACTGCATGCGAAGCGTGGTTTGCTCCCGCTCATCCCGGCTTACGATACTTCCTTTAATGCGGGAAGATGCGGAAACAATTTTTTGTAGAATTTCCGGATTTCCTCGCAAAAGATCATCAGCGCATTCTTCTAAATACCGGAAAAGTTTTTCCCCTTCGAGAATGCCGTATTTGATGACCTCGGCAAGACCGATGATGAGCTCTAATTTCGGTAACGTTCGGAGAAGCGAGATATCGCTCAGCACAAGATTGGGCTGACAAAACGTTCCGATGAGATTTTTACCTTCTTTTAAAT